>Ga0180732_1000418_pt1 | contig 37862 bp, 29 predicted proteins | sample KR11_01MetaG_FD_148674 | JGI IMG/M metagenome (GOLD analysis project Ga0180732, IMG submission 148674) | Groundwater microbial communities from the Olkiluoto Island deep subsurface site, Finland - KR11_0.1 MetaG | ecosystem: Environmental > Aquatic > Deep subsurface > Groundwater | place...
CGTTTCAGTTTGGTCAAGGTCAAGGCGGGTGAAAATTTTAACCACAGGAATACATGCGGTATTTCGAGGATTAGAATTTTCACCCAACGCAGAGATCGGCCAAAATGGGACGTTTTGAAACTGGCTCATAAGAATTGCTATAGCTGAAGAGCTAATGATGATAAAAAGTTCGGCAGTGGCTATCCCTATAATTTCATATTGTTACAAATCATAGGTTTAAAAGGTTTTGGTTTGTGATTAATAAAAACATTATAAGCGTTTAGGAATTTAATATATGCGTCGAGATCCGTTTTTCCGTTATGGTAAAAAGGGTTTTGGGAAGCGGATTTTACACGGCGCATATCTTCTTTCAAAGATTTAGATTTAGCAGCATCAAACATTGCCTGCATTTCTTTTTCATTGTCCATTTTTAATATATATCATATTGTCCGGCTTTTTACGAGTTTATTGAATTATGGAATTGAAATACCAAAATATTGCGGAGAAGATGCGGGGTGATATATTGAGATATGAAATATATAAAGCGAATAGCAAATGTGTTGTTTGCGCTGTTTGCTATTCGCTTTAATTAAATAGAGGTTTAAATTTTAGATTCCTTGATCAGCTATATAGGCTGCAAGATCGGCGACTCTGCATGAATAGCCCCATTCATTATCGTACCAGGTCACAACCTTGGCCATATTGCCTCCAAGCACCTGTGTGAATTTAACGTCTATTATCGATGAATGGGAATCGCCTTTAAAGTCCATGGACACAAGAGATTGTTCTTCATAGGCCATGATACCTTTCAGATTTGTTTCGGATGCTTTTTTAAGTACAGCTCTTAATTCTTCCGTATCTGTATTTTTGTTAAGAATTGCTGCAAAGTCAACCACAGAAACAGTTGGTGTGGGAACCCTTAAGGAGTATCCGTCAAAACGTCCGGCAAGATCCGGAATAACAAGCGATACTGCTTTTGCAGCTCCGGTTGTAGTTGGAATTATATTCAAAGCGGCTGCACGGGCGCGTCTTGGGTCTTTATGGGCAACATCCAAAAGGCGCTGATCTCCGGTGTATGAATGAACAGTAGTCATCAAACCCTTTTCAATGCCGAATGCTTTGTGAATTACAAGAGCCGGAGGAGCAAGACAATTTGTAGTACATGAGGCATTAGAAATAATATTATGCTCTTTGGGGTTGTATTTTTCGTGGTTAACACCCATTACAACCGTAATATCTTCTTCTTTGGCCGGAGCTGATATAATTACTTTTTTGGCGCCTGCCTTAATATGAGCTGCGGCTTTCGGGCCATTAGTAAAAAGACCAGTACTTTCAACCACAATATCTACTCCTTCAGCACCCCATGGGATTTGTTCCGGATCACGTGATGAGAAATTTTTAATCAATTTTCCGTTTACATGTATACCATCTTTGGCAGGCTCAACAGTTCCGGAGAAACGTCCATAATTTGAATCATATTTAAACAGATGGGCATTTGTTTCCACGTCAAAAAGATCATTTATTGCAACAACCTCAAGTTTATCTGCCTGCCTTTCGATCATTGCTTTTAGTACCTGGCGGCCAATCCGGCCAAAACCGTTTATTCCGATGCGAATCATATTATCACCTCATTGTGCAAATTGTTTATATCTGCATCATGAAACCTTTGGATAACACCCTAAAATTTTATAAAACCTTTAAAATCGGATATTATTCAAAGATCCCATCATGCAATTTTAGCTTTCACCTTGAAAACTAAGTTTTTAGAAAAAATTATCAGCCTAACTCCTCGATGTAACAGCAATTATTAAAAATAAAAATATCTGCTATCCTGTAACAAATAATCCTTTGCCTGTCAATAATTCCTGCACGAGACTAGAAGATAACCGTATTTGGAATTATGCGGCTAAGTTCTTTAATAAATAATTTTTCGTACATTTGGATCTGAGGCGTTTGGATTTTATGTTTTTTTATGTAAAGGTTTTTTACTATAATTCCCAATGTGTTGACTTAGTAGATAATAAAATCAGGCGTTGCTTTATAATTTTAGTAGGGCTATAAATATGATAAGTTTAATAAGATAGCATTGTTACAGTAATTGAATTTGATCGTTTTCGCAATAGTGTCAGGCTTAGTTTTCTGCGAGTTTATAAGGTTATAAATGATAACATATATATTAAGACGTCTTTTATTAATCATTCCGACTTTTCTTGGAATCACAGTAATGGTTTTTGTGATTACAAGGTTTGTGCCGGGAGGCCCAATCGAACGAATGATAGCTCAGGCTCAGCAGATGCAGAGTATGGACGGGAAAAGCGGAGTAAGGCTTGCTTCCAAAGATCAGAATCAACCGCTTTCAGAGCAGCAGATAGAAGAGCTTAAAAAATATTATGGCTTCGATAAACCGGTTCTTACTAGCTATTTCTTGTGGATGGGAAAAGTGTTGCAGGGAGATCTTGGTGTGTCAACACGTTATTATGACCCGGTATGGAGCATGATAAAAGAGCGCATACCGATATCACTGTATTTTGGAATAATCACAATGATACTTGTGTACGGGATTTGCATACCTCTTGGAATCTTAAAAGCCGTCAAGCATAAAAGCTCTTTTGACAATGCAACATCAGTGGTAGTTTTTGCAGGTTATGCAATTCCGGGATGGGTTGTAGGAGTACTTCTGCTTATTCTTTTTTCTTCTCATTGGGATATATTTCCTTTGGGCGGATTTGTGAGTGAGAATTTTGAGGATTTAAATCTTTTCGGAAAGATAACGGATATTATATGGCATACGGTTCTTCCTCTGGCGGCTTACCTGGTGGGTTCATTTACAGTTATGACATTTTTGATGAAAAATACACTTCTTGACAATCTTTCCGCAGATTATATCCGTACCGCAATCGCAAAGGGCCTCTCTTTTAAGAAGGCTGTTTTTAAGCATGCCTTAAGAAACAGTCTTATTCCGATTGCTACCAGTTTCGGGAACAATATTTCAATTATTCTTATGGGTTCTTTTTTGATTGAGAAAGTTTTTAATATAAACGGTATGGGTCTTTTGGGATACGAGGCGATTATTGAACGTGATTATCCGGTTGTTCTCGGGATACTTGTGATATCATCTCTTCTGCTGCTTATAGGAAATATTTTTTCGGACATATGTGTTGCAATTGTAGATCCGCGGGTTAAGTTCGAGTGAAAATATGCTCTTAAATCCTCTAACCAGAAAAAAGCTACAGCGATTCAAATCCATAAAAAGAGGATACTACTCTTTCATACTGCTGTTTGTAATGATTCTTGTTTCTTTTTCAGCCGAAGTTTTTGTAAACAGTCGGGCACTGGTTGTTTGCTATAATAATAAATTATATTTCCCTGTGTATGCTGATATGAATCCGGGAAAGAAGTTCGGTTTGGACTATGATTATGAAACAAATTACCGTCAGTTAAAAAAGTATTTTAAAGATGAAAAAAATGGGAACTGGGTTATTATGCCTCCGGTTCCTTATAACGCACTTGAAAATGACCTTAAACAAGATTTGTTTCCTCCTTATCCTCCTTCATTTAAGGAGAGACACTATTTTGGCACCGATAATGTGGGAAGAGATATTCTTGCCCGGCTTATATACGGGTTTAGAATAGCTATATCTTTTTCTCTTCTTCTGCTCTTATTTGATTATGGAATAGGGGTCAGCATAGGAAGTGTAATGGGTTATTTCGGAGGAAAATTCGATCTTTTTTTTCAGCGCATTATTGAAATCTGGTCTAATGTTCCCTTTCTCTATGTGATTATAATTATATCGTCTATTGTTGTACCTGGGTTTATTACCCTGATACTGATCATGGCTTTTTTCGGCTGGATCGGAATAACGTGGATTATACGGACAGTTACTTATAAGGAGAAGGCAAGAGAATATGTTCTTGCCGCAAAGGCTCTTGGTGCTTCAAACAGCCGCATAATTTTCAAACATATAATTCCAAATACTATATCAATTATAGTGACCTATGTTCCTTTTGCCGTTTCAGGCGGAATTGTTGCTCTTACTTCACTTGATTATCTTGGTTTTGGTCTGCCTCCTCCCACGCCAAGCTGGGGCGAACTGATCCAGCAGGGCTGGACACATATGGATTCATGGTGGATCGGAGGTTCGGTTATAGGCGCTATGACTGTAACTCTTATTGCCGTAACATTTATAGGAGAAGCTGTAAGAGAGGCATTTGATCCCAAAATGTATTCAACATATGAATAGGGGGGAGTATGGATCAGGGGGCAGGGTTATGGGGCCAGGGAGCAGGGAACAGGGATCAGTTGGCAGGGTTCAGGGGCCAGGGGGTAGCAGGGAACTGGGAACAGTTGGCAGGGATAGGAAGTCTATCGGGTTTTAAAAAAAGAGAAAGTACAATGAAAACAGTTTTTGCGTTTATTAAGGTTTTTTTGGTTGCAGGGGTATTGTTTTCCCATGCGCAGTCTTATGCTGCCGCACCGGAATTGCCGAAAGATATAAAATGGCTTACAAACGATTCCGATCCGGTTTTTGCTTCTGATGATGCCAAAAAAGGAGGGACGTTTCATGCTGCCTTAATGAGTTTTCCTATGACTTTTCGCATTGTCGGTCCTGATTCAAATGACAGTTTCAGAAACGCCATTCAGGACAACCAGAAATCTTTGATAGGAATTCATCCGAATACTTTAAATATTATACCTGAAATTGCAACCCACTGGGCTTTCGGAAAAGACAAAAAGACAATGTATTTTAAGTTAAATAAAAAAGCGCGCTGGTCTGACGGAGTTTTTGTTACAGCCAAAGATTTTGCCTATACACTGGAATTTATGCGTTCAAAGAATATAGTGGCGCCCTGGTACAATGATTACTACTCTAAAGAGATAGACCGCGTTATAGTTTATGATGATTATACCCTTGCGGTTGTTGCTACAAAAGCCGAACCCGATCTTTATTTAAAGCTTGGCTTAATCCCGACGCCAATTCATTATTACAAAAAGCTTGGTGAAGATTTTGTAAGAAAATATAACTGGGAGATAGTACCAAATACCGGTGCTTACCAGATAAGCGATTTTGTTAAAGGGAAATCAATAGTTTTTAAAAGAAAAAAAGAGTGGTGGGGAGATGATCTGAAGTATTTTAAAAACCGCTATAATGCGGACAAGATTATGTTTAAGGTAATAAGAGACAATAACATGATTTGGGAGTATTTCAAAAAAGGAAAAATAGATGAATTTAACCTCACCATTCCTGAGTATTGGCATGTAAAATCCAAAACGCCTGTTGTAGAAAACGGCTATGTTCACAAAATCTGGTTTTTCAATAACACTCAGCAGTCCGCCATGGGATTATGGCTGAATCAGGATAAGGAAATATTTAAAGATATAAATGTGAGATATGCTTTTGCCTATGCGATGAATGTGGAAAAGGTTATAAAAAAAGTTTTACGAAACGATTATTTCAGACTTGAAAACGGATATGTGGGCTATGGGCGTTATTCCAACGAAAAGATAAGGTCAAGAAGGTTTGATCTTATCAAGGTTGATTTTTATATGAAAAAAGCAGGCTGGAAACGCGGAACCGACGGTATATGGGAAAAAGGGGAAAACCGTTTTTCTGTAGAAGTGGTTTACGGATATGATGATCATACTCCAAGGCTTGTGGTTTTAAAAGAAGAGGCAAAAAAAGCCGGAATCGAGCTTAACTTACAGAAACTTGACCCGGCGGCTGTTTATAAAAAAATTCTGGAGAAGAAACACGATGTTGCATGGATGGGTTGGAGCACTTCTTTCAGGCCGCAGTTCTGGGAACATTTTCATTCGGTAAACGCCCATAAGCCTCAAACAAACAACATCACAAATACCGATGATTCTGAAATGGATAAACTTATAGATGCATACCGCAATTCGCTTGATGAAAAAGAACGTATAAAACTCTCACTTATAATTCAGCAAAAGATAGATGATCTTGGGGTTTTCGTGCCTACTTTCATGGTGCCCTATACCCGTGATGCATATTGGAGATGGTGGAAATTTCCCAAAGTTCCCGGAACAAAAAATTCATCTGATCTTTTTGATCCGTTCAGCAGCATGACAGGCGGTCTTTTCTGGTTTGACCAAAAAGCATATGATGAAACAATAAAAGCTATGAAAAATGGTGAAAAATTTACTCCTGTTACTATTATCGACGAAACTTACAAGATGAAATCAATAACAATGAAAATTCAGTAAAAAATACAGTGACAAATGATAGCTGAAAGCCAAATATTAAGAGTAGAAAATCTTGTTACATCTTTTGACACGGAAGCAGGAAGAGTACGTGCCGTGGATGACGTCAGCTTTAATGTTAACAAGGGAGAAATCTTTGGCATTGTGGGGGAATCGGGTTGCGGAAAAAGCGTTACGGCTCTTTCGGTTATGAGACTGCTTCCCAAACCTGCCGGACGAATTGAAAGCGGGCGCATTATATTTTCAGGAACCGATATAACAACTCTTCCTGCAGAAAGCATGCAGCAGATCCGGGGAAACAGAATATCCATGATCTTTCAGGAACCCATGACAGCATTAAATCCGGTTCATACTATCGGGGATCAGATAAATGAAGTATATCTTCTTCGCCATCCTGATATGGGTATCAGACAAATCAAAAAAGATTCCATTGAGATGCTGAAAAAAGTCGGAATTTCAGATCCTGAAAAACGAGTAAAAGATTATCCTCACAGCATATCGGGAGGTATGCGACAGCGTGTAATGATTGCAATGGCCCTTGCCTGCAAGCCCGATATTCTTATTGCTGATGAACCTACGACCGCCCTTGATGTAACCATACAGGCTCAGATACTGGATCTGATGAAAAAGCTACAGGATGAAACCGGCATGGCGATAATATTTATTACTCATGCGCTTGGGGTAATAGCCGAAACAAGCCACAAGGTGCTTGTGATGTATGCCGGGAAAGTGGCGGAAACTGCGCCGGTTGAAAATCTTTTTAAAAAACCGATGCACCCATATACTAAGGGGCTTCTTTTATCTATCCCGCGTCTTGAAGGAAAAAGAAAAACAAGGCTTCATGTAATAGAAGGTGCGGTTCCCGCTCTTAATGAACTGCCTCAAGGTTGCAGATTCAGAAACCGTTGCCCTGAGGCAATGGCTGTTTGCGGGACTGTTTCACCTCCTGCCGTTTGTATTGAAGAAAATCATTATGTGAGCTGTTATCTTTATGTCTGAATATCTGCTTGAAGCAAAAAATATCAAAATACATTTTCCGGTTTATGGGGGTATATTGCGCAGAAAAACCGGAAAAGTATATGCAGTAGACGGTGTTTCACTGAAAGTAAAAAAAAGTGAGACAATCGGGCTTGTTGGCGAGTCGGGCTGTGGTAAAACAACAATAGGGCGTGCGGTTATAAAGCTTTATAATTTAACGGAGGGTGAAATTATATTTGAAGGAGAAAACATTACACGATTGAGCGACAGAAAAATGAGGCCGTTTAGAAGAAATATACAGATGATTTTTCAGGATCCATTCGAATCGCTGGATGCAAGGCAGACTATCGGAGATATATTGGAAGAGCCTCTGATAATTCATAAATTCGGTTCCTCACAAACAAGACGAAAGGAAGTATTAAATCTCTTATCGCGTGTTGGTATACCGCAAAGTGCGGTAAACCGATTCCCGCACGAATTCAGCGGCGGGCAGCGCCAGAGGATAGGAATCGCAAGGTCTATAGCCTTGAAACCAAAGCTCATTGTCTGTGATGAGCCTGTATCGGCTCTCGATGTTTCCATCCAGTCCCAGATACTTAATTTTCTTCTTGACCTTCAGTCTGAGATGAATCTTACTTATATTTTTATTGCACATGATCTTGCGGTTGTTAAGCATATTTCTGATAATATAGCAGTTATGTATCTTGGAAAAATCGTAGAATATGCGAATGCCGATAGCATATATGAAAATCCTCTTCATCCTTATACAAAGGCTTTGATATCCGCAATTCCGGTTCCTGATCCTTCGGTGAAAAATAAAAGAAGTATACTTTATGGAGATGTTCCGTCTCCGTTAAATCCCCCTCCAGGATGCCGTTTTCACACAAGGTGTCCTGTTGCATTCGACAGGTGTAAAGTGGATGAACCAGAGTTAAGGCCTGTAGCAGTTGGGTTTGAAGCCAAAGAGCATTTAGCTGCATGTCATCTTGTAAACGGTTAAATGGGAGATGCCTTTAATCAAATTATAAAAGTTGAAAATCGAACAACGAATATCGAACAGCGAAAGAGCATATGTCGAACTTCACTGCTGTTTGCTACTCTCTTCTTTTGCCGGGGCATCCTGCTCTGCAGGTGTTATCTCCGATACGGTTTCAGGGGCAGTTATCCGAGCTATTATTGAAGCTATCTTTCGAGTTATAAGCTCTGATTCTATCTCATCCGGACCGAGCAAGGTTGCTCTTTTTAAATATTCAAGGGCGGTTTTGAGTTCAGATATTGTGCCTTTACTTAACGCAATATCGGCTTTATAAAGGAGCACCATTCTGTCTATTTTATTTAAACGGATATGGGCATCTTTTTTAAGGTCTTCGGTAATTGCGAAAGATAAAGATTTGTTCAGGTAGGTTCTCATACCCTCAAAGTCAGGTAGGCCCGGCACATCCATTACTGCATCAGCCTTATCAATAAAATATTTTGCTATTAAAGGAAAAACTTCTTCACGGGTATATACTTCTTTTATGGGATTTGGCGGCTGTGCTCCCGGCATCATAATAAAGGGCTCCTTACCGAGAGGAGAGAATCTTCCCTTCCATACTTCTACCGCTCCTTGCTTATATTCTATAAAATAATTATCAGTGTTTGAACGGCTTGCCATTAAGGTTATTGAAATTAATGCGGCAATAATTATAAATATAGTAAATATGGTTGTTTTTTTCATGAGATATATACCTTTAGAATTAGCTCTCATATCCCAATATAACTTTAAATCGAATTTTATACAAAGGTTTCAATCATTGAGAGTTAATCTTAATTTTTATATAAATTATATACTATATTTTGTAAATACCTTTTGGTAAGTTAAATACAGCGTAAAATATTATTGCTTTTGTTAGAATAACATTCCTAATACAATAACAAAACAAGTTTGTCTTGAATTATTATTGGCTTAATATACGGAACATCATCTATGATAAATCTTATAGCAGGAATGGAGAGTTATATAACAAATGATTAATAAAACGATTACTTCTAATAACCTCAAAGAAATAAAAGAGCGGCTTATATCAATTTTAAAGAGTTATAATTCGCTTGCTATTGCCTTTTCCGGAGGTGCGGACAGCTCATTTCTGCTTGCTCTGGCACATCAGGTTTTAGGTAAAAAAGTAATTGCAATTACTGCAATATCACCGGTTCATCCTGCAAGAGAAACTGAATTTGCGAAAAAATTTACAAAAAAGCGCAAAATAAAACATGAAATCGTTCAATCGGATGAGATGAGTATTTCTGAATATACAGCAAATACAAGAAACAGATGCTATATATGCAAGAAAAATCTTTTCCCCAAACTGCTTGAGTGTGCTTTAAAATCAGGGATAAAAGATCTGGCTCATGGCGCAAACATGGATGATCTTAAAGATTTCCGTCCTGGTTTTGTGGCGGCTTCGGAGTTGAAAATAGCGGCTCCCCTAATTGATGCCGGGCTTTCAAAGCAGGAAATACGCAGGCTTTCAAAAAATATTAATCTTGAAACCTGGAATAAGCCTGCTATGGCCTGCCTTGCCACAAGAATACCATATGGAGCTACTATTACAATCGCAAGTTTAAAAAAGATTGAAGAAGCGGAAAATGCTTTAATTGATCTTGGCTTTAGCACCTGCCGTATCCGCCATCATGATAATCTCGCAAGAATTGAAGTGCTGCCGAAGGATTTTAAAAAGATATTAAACAAGGAAAATAAAGAAGCTATCATAAAAAAAATAAAAGAAGCAGGATACTTATATGTTGCAATGGATATTGAAGGCTATTTCCAGGGAAGTATGAACAGATGACGGACTTGCAAAAAGCCCGTCATCAGGCCGTGAGCAGGTTAGCCCCGGCCTCGGGTGAGGATTAAACCACCTGAATTTATTTCAAGTGGCTGGATATATTATTTTATTGGGGGCATTCTTCCCCTTTAAATTTTATATCAACAATAATGTTATCTTTGTTGACTTCAAAATAACCTGCGCATTCTGTCTTTTGGATTTGATGCTCAATCGTCAACCCGTTGCCGGTTGTGGTTGTGCCATAAGAATACGCTCCGGTTTTTGTATTATATATGTCCATCTCCTGTCGTTCAGGTTGTTTTAAAATCGGAACAGGGTAAAACTTTTTTATATTTTTAATCACAATATAAACTGTGTTCCCATTTGGAACCGTGGATGAATGATCAGGATAACCGTGCTTTTCGATAAGCGTGTTAATATTAACTCCTATCCACTTTTTCCGTACTTCATCTATTGTTTGACCGGCAAAAACAATATCTGTGGTTGCAAATAATAAAAGAAACACCGCGATGGTTTTTAAATTAAAAAATATACTTGTTTTTTTTGATTTCATTGATTCTCTCTTCGGACTGACTGTTAATATTGAATGATATATAACATACTAAAAAAATCTTTGGTTTGCAATATAAAAACCAGAAAGTGCCCAGTTGCCTCATAAATAAATGTTGCCGAATACTAAGCAAGGTAGAGATAACGTTGACCCATAAAAGATGTTACCCAAGTTTGTTGTTAACAGAGAAAATTTTATTAAGTTTTTTTATCCATGTTTTTTCTTAGCAGAAACGGATTAAGTTTTTCAAGCTGTTTAGAAAGAGAGTATTTTACAGAGGCAGGAATATGGATAGAATCCATGACTCTTTGATAAGGAGTTTTGGGAGAGTCATGGTGTTTGATTGTTTTAGAGGCGATTCTTTCTTTAGAGATCAGCAAGACGGTCTTATAGCCAATAACCCCAGACAAACCGCTAAAATCTGTAGTGCCTAAATCCAAATTTATATGACGATAACATGCTTATTTATTTTAATTTATAGACCATGAGCTTGGGTTAAGCTTATGGCAGTTGGCTTTTTTGCTATGCGTGGTGGTGATTTCTTCTTCGTATTGTCAATATCTGACTTTAACAAGAAAAAGTCCGTGAGGCGGAGCCGTAGCAGAGGCATTTTTGCGATCTCTTGAATCAAGAATTTTTTTTATATCTGAAGGTTCCAGTTTTCCAAGCCCGACACCAACAAGAGTGCCCACAATATTTCTTACCATGAATCTTAAAAATCCATTTGCCTCGATTTCAAATTGAATAATATCATCCTTCTTTTCTATAAATTCTGCTCTTAAAACTGTTCTAATCGTGCTTTTTCTCGGGCTGCCGCTTCCTTCAAAGGCTTTATAATCTGTAGTCCCTGCAATAAAACAAACCGCCTCTTTCATGGCATTAAAATCAAGTGGCTTTTTTATAAACCATGTATAGTTTCTTCCAATAGCAGACGGAAGATCCTTGTTTAATATTTTATATCTATATACCTTGCTTTTGGAGTCGTAGCGTGAGTGAAATTGATCGCAAACTTTCTCACAATTTTTAATAATAATATCGTTGGGAAGAAGGCTGTTTAGTCCCCTAAAAAAATAATCGGGTTCAAGTTTTGTGTCACAGATGAAGTTGGCAACCTGTGCAATAGCGTGAACACCCGCATCAGTACGGCCTGCGCCTGTAAGGGCTATTTTCTGTTTTGTCATAACAAAGATAGCGCTTTCAATTTCACCCTGTATTGTACGACCATTTTTCTGCCTTTGCCACCCATTGAATGCAGTACCATCATATTCTATAGTGAGCTTAAAATTTTTTATCATCTTTTATTAATAAAGTCCTATAACAAAGTTTGCCAAAAACAGAGACCGGATATTGCAAATTAACGAGGCCTCTCATAACATCCAGATAAAGACATAGAAAGCTTAACAGACCCTTATTATATAGCGGCAGATCCGCCTAATTTATGCAGCCAAGAGATTTTATTCCCACAAAATCTATATTTATTCAAGATGCATGATATTATTACCTTCCTCAGGGCGCTTTTCATTCTTTCGGCAAATTTTCTGCTGTTAGTTTATGCCCCCATACTTCTGTTATGGTGAATAAAAGTAAAGTTATCTTAATGAACAATTATTAGATATTTCATCTTGATTTATTGAGCAGGATAAGTAAAATAGATAATAAACAAAGCAAGATGCTTGTTTTAGGGGATAAACAAATATAAGGTTTTGATCGTGCCAATAAAAGCGAAACCAATTTTTAGAAAGGTTGTATACCCTTTCTATGATACAGAAACAGCGTGCATCATTATCATCATAATAATGCTGCTTGTAATTTTATTCGGGATCACAGGTATAGTCGTTGCGATAGAAAATTCGCCATATATTGGTTATATATGGGTGCCGGTACTTATAGTATTGTTGAGTTCGGTGGTTTTTATTTTAGAATCAATCCGATTTATTAAACATTACATTGATCGCCCTTCAAAATAATCAATGAAAACGGTCTGTAGTAAGTCGTATATATAAGTTATGTGCTATATACATCTTTAACTGTTTCAGAACATTTTAAGATAAGTTCTATAAGGTGATGAAGTATTCTTGCCGTAACGCCCCAGATTTCAACATCATCTAATGGATAAATAAGCTCATGAATATCTGGAAGTCGCCCGTAATATTCTGAATCAATATGTGTTTTAATAAGAGTATTTAATGGAATTTCAAGCACTCTCGATATTTCCGCAGGATCAAATCTAATATTTTTTATCTTTTTCCATATGCCAATATACACTTTTATATCTTTATGTTTTATAGTTTGAAAATGACCCAGTGGGCCTATCAACTCGACTTGGTCTTTTCTTATATTGAGTTCTTCCTCAAGCTCTCTGTATGCAGCCTCAACAAAACTGATATCTTCCTTTTCTACATGCCCTCCGGGAAGAGCCACCTGATTTCGCCATGGATATCCTTCATTATCAGTTTTTTGTATCGCAAGAATATTAAGCTCGCTGTTTTTCTTGAAAAGAAGTAAAAAAACACATGTAGAATCGTAGGATAAAACGGGAGGAAGACCGGAACGATCAGCATTCCTAATTATTTCGGAAATAACGGAAAAATCAGTTTCTATTGCAATGCCGTTGTGGCAAAATTGCGTTATCATAATACTGTAATTGCTATTTTCCTGAAGAGCCAATACTGACCATATATGATCTAAGGGACATAGTTTTGTAACTGTCAGTATAAACGTACTTTAAGATGGATAAAAACATGTCAGGAGGAATAAAGCCCAAATTTTTAAAGATAATATCCTCTTTTTCGGAAATAAATAAAACCCCTGGCCAACCTCTGATCTTATAGGTATCTGCGAGGTTTTGTTCTTTATCCGCATTAATTTTAACAGGTATAAAATTTTTATTTATAATATCTATTATAGATTTATCCTTGAAAGTTTTATCTTCGATTTCCCTGCAATATCGGCACGAATCTGAATAAAAATAGAGAAACATTTTTTTCTGATTATTGTTGCAGAGTTTCGTTCCTTCTTCATATTTATGCCACTGAATGCTATCAGATGCAAAAGCATTAGCGGATATCAGTAAGATATATAAAAAGAGAGAAAAAGCGAGGCCGGCGGTTTGTGATTTTTTCATTAAATACTCCACATCCAATATTTAATTAAGTTTTAATTCAAACGGTTAAAGATTAGCCCACGTTGCCTCTATATAATATATTCCGCAAATTTATAAAAATATGTTCGTTAAAAGAAAAATCCCAACTAATACAAGCAATATCCCTGCGGCAGTATTTATGTATTTCATGGCGAAAGAGACTTTTCTAATAAATTTAATAAAAAGATTGATGAAAATAGATATCGCAATAAAAGGAATTGCAAGGCCTGCAGAATAAATGGCAAGAAGAATAATGCCCTCAGATACCGTCTCGATACTGCCGGCATATATCAGAATCGAGCCCAGCAACGGCCCTATGCAAGGGCTCCACCCAGCTGCAAAAGCCATTCCTACAAACAATACACCGACATAAGTCAACGGCCTGTTATTTACCTGGATACGCTTTTCAAACTCAAGGCTTTTGATTCGGATTATTCCTGTTAAATGAATCCCAAGCACAATAATTATAAGGCCACCTATTATTCTGATAATGGGGCGGTATTTAAAAATAATTCCGCCCAAAAAGGAAGCGGATGCGCCCATCATAATAAAAACAGATGAGAATCCTACAACATATGAGATCGTTGAAAAAAACACTTTCTTTCTTATATGGGAATTATAATCTACAGTCAATTGATCCAGGGAAAATCCAGTAATAAATGTGAAATATCCCGGAATAAGAGGAAATATACAGGGAGAAGAAAACGAAATAAGTCCAGCAATAAAGGCTGCCGGGTAAGATATTGATTCAGCAAACATATTCATAAATTGGCGATACAAAAATTAGTAGAATACAATTTTTCGTGAAAGAATAATTCCAAGCCTGATTGTCTGATTAAATAAAAGCAATTTTGACTATATATATTACAGTTAAAAAACATGTCAATATTAAACATTTTTTATCCAACTTATTTATGAGGAGATACTTTTATAAAAAGTCCAAAACGACTTAAATCTCGGTGTGAAAGTGAATCCCATCTTTAAAGTAAATTGGAAATACATGATTGAATTACTTGGAATTAATGATTATAATTTTTGAATTCCCTTATATTCCCCGCAAAAAAATATGGATAATATGCTCGTATCGATGGTTTAAATATTTTTACCCCTACCCAAACCCCGGGTTTATCAGCTATTGGCTTCTTTATGGGTTTATTATATACCGATCAACAATATATTTTTCTTAAACATTTTAACAAGAAGATTATAAATAATTATTAAAATGTATTGACATAACTTGCTATGGTAATTAAATTTAAAATTTAAATATTGAAACGATGTAATAATTTTTTATAATTGCAGTATAACAGAAAGACCTTTGGAGAATGCTTGATTTTGGTTAAATAAAAGGAAGGCAATAAATTTAACTATTATAACATATTGAGTATTTAAAGAATAACGCTAATCGGGCAAAAGGGGCGTTATGTGAGGGTTGAGCAGTGTTATTTGCTAAATGCTATTTATATTCATATATAAAGGATAATTGTTGACTGTCACTCCTAATTTTTAAGACCTTCCGTTTTTATATGTTATTTCTGTTAGATAAGTTGGAGGGTGCTTTTCTTGATTTTTTTTATTCCCGAAGAAAAAATTTTTGAAATTAAAAATACGGCAGATATTGTCGATGTTGTTTCCGAGTCGGTGCTGTTGAAAAAGTCCGGGAGGAATCATCTTGGGCTTTGTCCTTTTCATTCTGAAAAAACACCATCGTTTACAGTAAGTTATGAAAAACAGATATTTTATTGTTTTGGATGTGGTGCAGGCGGAAACGTTTTTGCTTATCTGATGAAAAAAGAGGGATTTACATTTCCTGAGGCAGTTAAATATGTTGCAGAAAAATATGGAATCGATATCCCCGAAAAACTATCGCCGGAACAAAATAGAAAAATAAGCGAAAAAGACAGCATATTTTCAATTAACAAACAGGCTATGGAATTTTTTAAAAGTTGCCTTTTAAGCAGTGGTACCAGTAAAAAAGCTTTTGAATATCTCAACAAAAGGGAAATATCCGAAAATGTTATTCGGGACTATCATCTTGGATATGCCCCTGATGGGTGGAATGTACTTTTAAATTATTTTAATAAAATAAATATTTCAACGGCACTGCTTGAAAAAGCCGGATTGATTGTCAGAAAAAATAAATCTGAAGGCTTTTATGATCGCTTCAGAAATAGAATAATCTTTCCGATATTTGATATAAACTCGCAAGTGATAGGTTTCGGGGGGCGTGTTATGGACGATTCACTCCCTAAGTATCTTAATTCGCCTGAAACTATGGTTTTTAACAAGAGTCAATCACTGTATGGTCTGGATATAGCAAGAAGCGAGTGCAGGATTACAGAAACTGTTTATATTGTTGAAGGTTATTTTGATCTTCTTTCTCTTCATAAAAACGGAATTAAAAACAGCGTTGCTACGCTCGGCACTTCCATAAGCCATGAACATGTTAAGATTCTAAGGGGAATTGTTGGGAAAGACGGTAAGTTTATTCTTGTTTATGATTCGGATGATGCAGGCATAAAAGCAGCGCAAAGAAGTATAGAGATATTTGATAAGGGATTTGCTGATGCAAAGGTTTTGGTGCTTCCTTCGGGATACGATCCTGATTCATATCTTGTTAAATTCGGTATAGAAGCTTTTAAAAACGCTGTTTCAAATGCCCAGGGCGCGGTTTCTTTTTTGATAAACAGCGCAATAAAAAAGTACGGCCTATCGGTTGAAGGAAAAATTCGGATTGTTTCCGAATTAAAAAATACTCTTTCTTCTATCGATGATCATGTCGCGAGAGCACTTTATATAAGAGAGCTTTCGGAAAAAATTGATATAGATGAAGCTGCAATACATGAAAGAATAAGAGAAACCCTTTCAGATATAAGAAGCGGGAAATATATTAACAAATCAGATGCAGGCCCGGTTCCTAACAACCAGGACGTGGCAGGTTCTGAGCCTGGAAATATGCTTATAGAAGATATGCAAAGAGGTACAAGGTTTGAGCGGCAGATAATTGCAATGATGCTTCAATTTCCTGAAATGATTCCAGAAATCATGAAATGCGATCTGATGAGCGGTTTTACTGACGATGTTTTAAAGGCAATAGGAAATGCTATTATAGAACAAAAAAGCCTGCCGGAGCTAAATTCCAGGAACGCGATGCCGATATTTGACGATGATGAGAAGAATAGCATAGCAGCTTTTTTAAGTATAAGAATTTGCCTGAGTATAAGAGATGAAGTATGGGGCCGTGAAGACTGTTTGAAGCTGATAAAGCACTTTGAATATACATATAAACGAAATGAAGACACGAGTACAAAAAAAATAAAAGAAGCCGAAGAAACAAAAGATGGAAAGTTACTTTCAGAATTATTGAGAGAAAAGCAAATACAGGCAAAAGATAAGAGATCCAATAGGATGAAAGCTTTAGGAGGCGAAACTATATGGTGAAAAAGTCCGCTGAGATATCAAAAAGAAAAAAGAAGACTGATAAAAAGACAGGGAGTGAGGTGACTGTTGCTAAAAAGGGTAAAAGCGCAGTAAAAGCAGACAAAGGAGATTTTAATGACCTGATATCAAAAGGTAAAAAAAAGGGATATATAACCTATGATGAGCTTAATGAAGAAATGCCTGACAATGTTATTTCTCTGGATAGAATAGATGAAGCAATTGATGTGTTTGAAAGTCAAGATATTGAAATTATTGATATTGATAAGAAAATAAATAAGATAGATGATGATAAGGTATCAGATGATAAAAAGGTAACCCCCGGTGAATTGGCAGCAGCAAGTTTTGGAAGTGTAACTGATCCTGTTAAAATGTATTTGCGTGAAATGGGTCTTGTAACTCTGTTAAGCAGAGAAGGGGAAGTTGAAATTGCAAAAAAAATCGAAGATGGTGAGCAGGAAGTTCTAAAAGCTATGGTTTCAACTCCAGTCGGGATGGAATGTATTGTTGATCTTGGGATTCAGATTGAAGGAGGAAGCCTCAGACCTAAACATGTCCTTAAAGATTTTGATGAAAGTGATAGTTACGTAGATGAAATGATCCAGGTAGATAATTTTGTTCAGATGATTCTTTCTATAAAAGAAATATATCAAAAAAACAAGGAGCTACATGATAAGTTATATTCTCTCAAGCCTGACAAAAAAACTGAACAACGCCAGATAAAAAAACTGATTTCCGGAAACAATAATGCAATATTTGAACTTCTTAAAGATTGGCGGCTTGAAAGTGGTGTTCTTGACAGAATTGAATCACTCATGAAAGGTTACATAGATTGGTTCGAAACAATGGGAAAAAATATTATGGACTGTGCCGCAAAAACTAACATGTCGGCAACAGAACTTAAGATGAACATTGACTCCAAAACTAATTTCTTAAAATCTGCAAAGTCCTGTTGTAAGCTGGAAAAAGATGAAATTTTATCGGTTTTTGATGAAATCAAGAAATACAGTAGTCTTATAGCTGAAAATGAACAAAAACTCGGAACCAACTGCCAGACATTGAAAAAAGTTATGACTTCTGTAGGAGAAGGGCGCCTCAGAGCAAAATTGGCAAAGAGCGAATTGACAAAAGCCAACCTGCGCCTTGTTGTCAGTATTGCAAAAAAATATACAAACAGAGGTTTGCAATTTTTAGATCTGATTCAGGAAGGCAATATCGGTCTTATGAAAGCTGTAGATAAGTTTGAATACCGCCGGGGCTATAAATTCAGCACATATGCTACATGGTGGATCAGGCAGGCAATTACAAGAGCTATTGCCGATCAGGCAAGAACTATTCGTATTCCGGTGCATATGATTGAAACTATAAACAAGTTAATCAGAACATCAAGATATCTTGTGCAGGAACAGGGACGCGAGCCCTCTCCTGAAGAGATTGCGGAAAAAATGGAGATCCCGTTAGAAAAAGTGAGAAAGGTTTTAAAAATAGCGAGAGAGCCTATATCTCTTGAAACTCCGATCGGGGAAGAAGAAGACAGCCATCTTGGAGATTTTATAGAGGACAAGAAATTTATGCTTCCTTCAGATGCGGCCATAAATCAGAATCTTGCGGAGCAAACAAGAAAAGTACTTGCTACGCTTACTCCAAGAGAGGAGAAGGTTCTTCGGATGCGTTTTGGAATCGGAGAAAGAGCTGATCATACTTTAGAAGAAGTCGGGCAGGATTTTCAGGTTACACGCGAGCGCATAAGGCAAATTGAGGCCAAGGCATTAAGGAAATTGAGACATCCCACAAGAAGTCGCAAACTCAAAAACTTTATTGAAATGTGAGTAGGAATTCAATTTGATGGATTTTTTATAAGCCCATCAAATGTAGCACTTGACAAATTATTTTTATGAATATAAACGTCAGACATCAAAATGCATTGAGGGCCCATAGCTCAGCTGGAAGAGCCACCGGCTCATAACCGGTCGGTCCCTGGTTCGAACCCAGGTGGGCCCATATCCGTTAACGGAGAAGAAGATGACTCATAGCAATAGTCATCAAAAACTGGTTACTGGTTTGGTTATAAACAGCCTGTTGTTTTTATTAATAAGGCGAGATTGTTGTATAATATCCGATCTAAAGCCATATCGGGGTATGGGGGAGTATGCGAACCGCAGAAATCTTAACCAACTCTTCGTTTGCGGCAGCAGATATGTTTTAATGAAATCAATGCAGCCCCAAAGATGTATTCCCGCGATGCTACATATTTTCTTCGCCTTTATGGTATTTGTTATCCACCAGGAGGCTTTTTTGCAGTCTTTTGAGAAATTTCCTGCTGTTTGTCTATGTCGTGCAGTGACCCCGACAAGACAAACAAGAGTTATTTAAAACTCTCAAGGCATGGTTACATTGACCATGCCTTTTTTTATTCGGGCAATTGACCAAGTAGTAAAACAGTATATCATAATTTATGAGTTGATATTTATCCAATGTATGTAACCGTAGGTGATATAGTAAATCTGATTGAAAAAATTGCGCCATCACGGCTTGCTGAAAAATGGGACAATTCGGGCCTTCAGATAGGAAAATTGGATTGGCCGGTAAAAAGAGTGTTGATTTCTCTTGATCCTACTCCCGATGTTATCGAAGCCGCATGTAACAGCAAGACCGATCTTCTGATTACTCATCATCCGATGATATTTAATCCGCTCAAGTCCATTGATTTCAGTTCATCCATAGGCGCTCTAATTTATAAAGCGGCTATAAACAATCTTGCAATTTTTTCTGCGCATACAAATCTCGACAGTGCGGCAGACGGTATAAATGATATTCTTGTTTTGTCCATAGGCCTTAAAAATCTTAAGACTTTAAGTACAACTGGCCAAACGGATAAGTGCAAGTTTGTGGTATATGTACCTGCAGACTACGAACATAAAATTATTAAAGCTCTTTTTGAAACAAAAGCCGGAGTAATCGGTTCTTATACGTGCTGTTCTTTCAGAAATACGGGTAAAGGGACTTTTAAGCCTGGATATTCAGCTAAGCCTTTTATTGGAACTATTGATGAAATATCCCATGTTGATGAAGTAAGGATAGAAGTTATAGCAGATAAACATGATATTCCGGAAATTGTGTCATATATCAGGCACTATCATCCTTATGAAACAATGGCGTATGATGTATATCCTCTATACGAATATGATAACAAAGAAGGTTTAGGTCGTATCGGTGAGCTTGAAGAAAAGCAAGAGCTTCATATTCTTGCCAAAAAGATAAAAGAAAATCTTGCCTTAACGTGTGTAAGAGTTGTAGGTAATCCCGAAATTCTTGTTAATCATGTAGCCATCTGTTCAGGAAGCGGATCAGGTCTTTTAAATGATTTTTTCAAATCCGGCGCCCAGGTTTACATTACTGGCGATTTGCGGTATCATGATGCAAGATCTGCTGAATTTGAAGGGCGGGGTCTTATTGATATAGGCCATTTTGCGTCCGAGCGGGTGAGGCAGGTTATGGTGTTATAGTCGAGGCATGCAGGATCGAGCGTGATCCGTTTGTTATATTATAGAACTGTTATATCAATAACATATAAAAAAGAAGAAATATTTACAAATGATTAATATGAAGGAACAGATAATAATTTTGATAAATCTGCAAGAAATTGAAACTGAAACAAATATGATTAAATCAGCTCTTGCCGGTGTTGCCGACAAAATTGATGCTCTTGATTTGGAATTAAATTGTTTCGAAAGAATTGTAGAGGAAAAAAATATATTTATTGATGATTTAAGGAAAAAATACAAAACGCTTGAGTCTGATTGCCAAATGAAGCTTACGCTTCTTGGAAAAAGCCAGGATAAACTTACAGCAGTTAAAACTAACAAGGAATATCAGACTGTTTTGAAGGAAATCGATGATATAAAAGTTAAAAATTCTGATATTGAAGAAGAGATGTTAAAAATTCTGGATGCTATTGAAACAACCGAAAAAGAAATTTCCGGGCTAACAAAAGAATCTCTTCTAATAAGAGAAAGGGTTAATGGGGAAAAAGAAACAATAATGAGAGAAGCTGAGCAAAACAGGAATGATATTGCAGTACTAGATGAAAAATGGAATAATATTTCGAAAAAAGCAACTTCAGAAATACTCACTAAGTTTAACAGGGTAAGGGATTTTATAAAAGGAACCACAATTGTGCCTACTATAGATGCAATTTGTCAGGGGTGTAATATGAATATTCCTCCCCAGATGTATAATGACCTTTTGAAATTCGACAGTATTAAATACTGTCCTCATTGCCAGAGAATGATTTACTGGGGAAAAACTTGATATACGGCTGGAGCAATCAAAACGATCGCAGGGTCAGTTGAACCTGATCCTGAGGAAAGTCCGAACACCATAGGGCAGGGTGCTCCATAACATGGAGTCGTGGCAACACGAAGGAAAGTGCAACAGAAAGAATACCGCCCTGCAATTGCAGGGTAAGGGTGAAAAGGTGCGGTAAGAGCGCACCAGATATCCGGGTGACCGGAGATCTCGGTAAACCCCACCCGGTGCAAGACCAAATAGGGGAGTGTTTGAGGGCTGCCCGCCCAAGCTCCCGGGTAGGTCGCAAGAGGTGTTGGGTAACCTGCATCCATAGATGAATGATCGTTATCCTGTTTAGAGTAATCTAAACAGGAGACAGAATTCGGCTTACTGATTGCTCTGGCCGTTATTATTTGATTTAACAAGGATATGGCTATAAGCAATGCAATTACAGGAGAATGACAAAGACGGCTCTTTTGCCAAAAAGATTGAGATATTTTCACATGATTATCTTAAATGTTGTTTATCTTTTTTGAGTGCCGAAGATCCAAAACGGTTTTTTGTAAAAAAATTTATTTTATCTTTTATATCATCATCGCAACTTCTTGAAGATTTTCTTGATTACCACGGAGCAAAAAACAATAAGAACTGGTATTACTACAGGGAGCTTTCCGCTGCGGTCAGACATTTAAGCCTTGCCAGTTATTCTCAGACGCATATTTTGAACAGAATCACTTTCTATGATCTGCCTGTGCTTGAAAATTTCGTGGATGAGGGCAAGGCAACTCTCGATTTTCTTGTAGAGACAATTTTGAAAATGGCTCCTGAAATACTTGCAGAAGCACACCGTCTTGGTATTCCTGTTCCAAAGGAAATATACAGTCCTGTTGATTTTCCTAGCGTAACTACCAAAGACAAACTCGAATATGATATAGATGATGACAACAAAGACCTGCAGAAGGAAAGCATAGTTAAAATAGCAAGTGAATTTTTAAACATAGCCGACGATCTGGATCATTACAGCTTTTATGAACCTTATGATATTAATGGGATACGCTCCATCGTACCCGGAAGAATAAATGAGGTCGAAATCAGGCATTTTGAAATGCTTGTTCATAATCTTCAATCTTCTTTCGATACTTATGTCATACACGGTGGTTACCGGTTCGGTAACAGGAAATTGAAGCAGCTTCGCGGTTTGTTCTCTGTGGTGTTTCATCTTCTCCAGATTATTGGGCGACTTCTGCATTTTTATGAAAGACATCTTCATGATGCCGGTTATAAGAGCCTTTATAAAAAATCCCAGGAAAAACTTTCATTACTGGTTGATCCTGATCTCCTTCTTGAACATACTATTAATTATGGCCTTTATTTTGTTTGTTATTTTTTAACTAACGGTAAAGACTTTGCGAAAGAAATATTAAATGAGAATATTGAACGTTCGTCAATTGCCGTAGGTATTCCTGTCTCACTAGGTTTTCACAGCAGACCCAGCTTGCTTGTAGCCAAAATTGTACAGCATTACGGAGGCCAGGTTGAGCTTTGCGTTGGTACAGACAGATTTGATGCAAGCAATGTCCTTGATATACAATGGGCAGGAGGTAAGATTCAGAAAGAAAATACAAAGGAGGTTATTTTCGAGGGTGATGTGCGAGCCTTGAAAGATATTAAAATACTTGCCGGTGTCAATTATGGAGAAGACACAATGGGTAAAGGCGTTCCTCTTCCAAAGGAACTGAAATATCTTAAGTGAATTCTAAAAACTTTATGCCAGGAATTTATATTCTTTTATTCTCATGGAACAAGTATGGTTTATGCAATTATAGTCGCAGCCGGGAAAGGTGTCAGGATGAACAGTGCAATCCGCAAGCAATTTTTTGAGCTTGATGGCAGTCCTTTGCTGTGCAGTACCCTTAAGGCTTTTGAGTTATGCACTCTTATTGAAAGTATCATTCTTGTTGTTCCTCCCGATGATTTTCAGTACTGTATTGATAGGGTAGTAGAACCGCTTAATATGAAAAAGAAAGTCAAGCTTGTCAAAGGCGGTGCAGAGCGCCAGGATTCTGTGTATAATGGTCTGCTTTCGGTAGATGAAAAAAACTGTACAGTTGTGATACATGATGGAGTTCGCCCATTTGTAAGCTCTGATCTGATTGGGGAGTGTGCCAGAGAGGCTATTTTGCATAAAGCCTGCGTATCGGGATTACCTGCATCCGATACATTAAAGCTTGCAGATGATAAGGGGTATATTAAAAAGACCCTTTCCAGAAATTTGGTATGGCTTGCTCAGACGCCGCAGGCTTTTGATTATAAGCTTATAAAAAAAGCCCATGATGTTGCCAGAAAGGAAGGCTATACAGGCACAGATGATGCAGAGCTTGTAGAAAGGATCGGCGAAAGAGTAAAAATCATAAAAGGAAGTAAAACCAATATAAAGATTACTACAAAAGAAGACCTTATTCTTGCGCAGGCAATACTTCAGTTTGTTTAATCGCGCAGTTAACGTGTGGCATCAAATACGAAATTAAGCACTATTTCTAATAAGCGGCAGTATATATATTGTAAGGAGATGGTTGTTTATGAAAAAAATTTTGGTAGTGGATAATGATTTGATGATGTTAACTTTTATGTCAGATCTGCTTGAATGCGCAGAATACCAGGTTTTAACAGCAAAAGATGGTCTTACAGCTTTGGAGATTCTGGAAAACTGCATTCCGGATATTATGTTTATTGACCTTGTTATGCCGAATATCAGCGGAGAAAAACTATGCGGGGCAATAAGAAGAAATCCAAAATGCAAGAATATTTATATCATTATTATCACAGCAATTGCTGCAGAACAGGAAATAAATATTAGTGAAATAGGTGCTGATGCCTGTATAGCTAAAGGTTCTTTTTCAAAGATGTCCAAACATATTTTAGGTATCCTGGCAAAACTAAATAAAAAAACACCGCGTGATATGACGAATAAAATAATAGGTATTGAAGATGTTCATTCCCGCGCGGTTGTAAAAGAGCTTTTATTCTACAAAAGACATGTTGAAGTCATGTTAGATAATATTTCTGAAGGGATTTTAGAACTAAATATAAACAAAAAGATAATTTACGCCAACGAATTTGTTCATAAGCTTACCGGTTTGAGCGAGAACGAACTGTTGGGTTTATATTTTTATGATCTTTTTGAATATCCTCACAAAAAAAAGGTGGAAGATCTGCTTGATCTGATTAAAAACGGCCCGCAGAAAATTTCCGAAGACTCGCCTGTAATACTTAAAGGTAAAATAGTATCCATGAGCCTTTTGCCTATAATTTACAAGGAACATGAGTCTATTGTTATAATATTAAATGATATTACCAAAAGTAAAAAGGCTGAGGAAGAACAGCGGTATATGCAGGAACGTCTTCAGCGGTTTGACAAGATGAATTCTCTGGGGGAACTGGCAGGTGGTGTTGCACATGATCTCAACAATGTTTTAGGCAGTCTTATAGGTTATTCGGAACTGCTTCTTAGAAAAACAGATGATTCAAGTCCAACCATTCGCTATGTTCTGAATATCATGAACAGCGGTGAAAAAGCGGCAGCGATTGTTCAGGATCTCTTGACTATGGCAAGAAGAAACGTCTATACGGAACAAGTTGTCAATTTGAATTCTATAATCAAAAAATATATGGTTACCCCGGAGTATGATAAGCTGTGTTCTTTTCACAATGATGTCAAGATAAGGACAGACCTTAGATCAGATCTGCTCAATATCATGGGTTCTCCTGTTCATCTGGACAAGATGATAATGAACCTTGTTTCGAATGCTGCAGAAGCCATGCCCAAAGGCGGCATAATTACAATTACTACCGATAATCAATACCTGGACAGACCAATTCAGGGATATGACCATATAAGTGAAGGTGAATACGTAGGCCTTTCCATATCTGATACAGGAGAAGGTATATCTGCTTCTGATATGAAACTGATATTTGAGCCTTTCTATACGAAGAAGATTATGGGAAGAAGTGGAACCGGGCTTGGATTAGCTGTGGTTTGGGGTACGGTAAAGGATCACAACGGCTATATAAATGTTTGCAGTGAAGAAAAAAAAGGAACGACTTTTACTCTGTACTTTCCGGTAACAAGAGAAGAGATGCCCGAAGATCAGGTTAAGTTGCCAAAGTCTGAATACATGGGTAAAGGCGAATCAATTTTGATTGTTGACGATATTGATAGTCAGCGTGATATTGCCGTTCTTATGCTTAGCGAACTTAATTACAAAGTGGCAATTGTTTCAAGCGGTGAAGAAGCAATAGAATATTTGAAAACCAACAGGGTGGATTTAATTGTTTTGGATATGATTATGGATCCTGGTATTGACGGACTTGATACTTACAAGAGGATTATTGAGATCCATCCAAAACAAAAGGTTATCATAGTGAGCGGTTTTTCCGAGACAGATCGTGTAAGTCAGGCTCTTAAGCTGGGTGCAGGAGCTTATGTCAAAAAGCCCTATCTTATGGAAAAAATCGGATTGGCGGTCAGGAAAGAACTTGATAAGTAAATTGCTATCGGCTTTAAGCCTGTAATGATTTACTCAATAAGAATCCTTTCTCCAGCATTTGTTTTTGATATCCCTTTTGAAATTATAAGGTTTTTACCTATATTAATTCCATCCTGAAGAACATTCTTGTCACAGGTTGAGCTTTTAGATGAAATATTAACGATATGCGGATACCTGTATTTTATATATTTGTTAAGCAGAGGATCTTTGGTTTTTATCAGGGCATTAATTGCCATGGTATTAATTGAATGATATTTGTTTTCGGTTCCCGCTTTCAATTTTGTGCTAAAGCCCTTTATAATGCCCGCAGCAAAATCTGTTTTGCGATGGCGGTTTAACTGTTTCTTGTTATTGTATTCGAGCCACCTGCTCTCAATATAATGTTTGATAAAATCATGAACATATGACGCTATTTCAATATTTTCCAGAGTTCCTGAAAGTTCAAGTACGCGTCCCATTTTCCCTTTTTCGATAATATATGCCGGAACCCATATAGTCCATACGAAATAATAATCCCTAAGTAATCCGGCAAGATAATAATCTTCCTTAGGATGGCGGAGGGCCGGACCACCCGCTGATATGCTTGTAAAATGGCGATCTGAATCATTAGCAATGATTTCAATATTATATTTAGCAACCAGTTCATGCGCTTTTTTCATAGCGGATTCCGCTTCATTACGGTTGCTGCTTTCGGCAAGAGCAAACAGCTTTTTTATGCGAAGCAGTATCGTTGTGTCATGATCATCTGCTTCAATATTGTTGTTATTTATGCTGTAGTTTTCTGAAGCCTTGTAATCAGCTCTAAGTATATAGCAGGCTTTTTTAAATAAAGGACCATGAGGGGTTTCGGCTTCAGCCCCAAATATCTGTTGTGCTACCTGATGAGCCATTTCGTGCAGCAGAATCTTTTTTACAAAATCCCACTTGCACGATAGCGCAAGATCACGGTTTATGCAGATCTCATTTTTTTCACCCGACCAGTATCCCAACCTTCTTTTCATATCTTTTAGACTGAAAGCAGGTATTTGGAGAAATTTGCGGTATTTTGGGTCAAGGAGATACTTAGCTGTTTCCCATTCAAGGGCTATACCATGGAGTATCTTTCTTTCCAGTTCTTCACTTATAACTGCGGATGCCGGTTTAGATTTATACATGTCTGAAAGGTATTTGTATTAATTTGGCAGTAAATTTTGACTTAGTGCCAACCAGTTATTATTATATTCCATAAGTTGCCAAAAAAACGATCAAAACCTCGTTGATCTTGATAAATCAAGATGATAAAGGTTTAAAATATAAAATTATGTCAGAAAGGATATTATCCTTCAAGCATAAAAAATCGTTATTATTATTAAACGTACTCTATTATCAATTTGCTCATAGTTTCTAAAACCAGTTAAAAAATGGCTTTGCCGGGGTTGAAATTAAATAATGATAAAACAATTTATTAAAAACCGTCAGTTAAAGATATTCTCTTTTATTATTTGTTGTCTGCTTCTGTTTTGCGGATATTACGGGAATAGTGTTGCAAAGTATTTAGGTGCTGATTCCGCATCAGCCGGAGACAATCAAGCCATCTCCCTTTGGTCGCATGAGCAAAGCGATCTCAAACCTGATCCAGCTGTTATTTACGGACGTCTTCCCAATGGATTCAGATATGTTCTTATGAAGAATCAGGAGCCCAGGAATAGAGTGAATATATGCATTAATGTCCAGGCAGGGTCTATGCAGGAAGAAGATGGGCAAGAGGGTTTGGCGCACTATCTTGAGCACATTCTTTTTTGCGGTTCTACACATTTTAAACCTGGAGAACTTATAAAATATTTTCAGGATATGGGAATGGACTTTGGACCTGATGCTAATGCCCACACCGGCTTTTCCGAAACAGTTTATGAAATTCTTCTGCCTGACGGGAAAAAAGAGAGTCTTGATAAAGGTCTTCTTATATCGGAAGATTTCATTAAAGGCGCTCTTATACTTGATTCGGAAGTAAACAGAGAACGGCGGGTTATTTTTGCAGAAAAAAGATCCAGAGATTCATCATCATACCGTACTGTTGTTTCGACCATGAAATTCAAGTTTCCGGATGCAATAATTTCAAAGAGATTACCTATAGGTGAGAAGGAAACGATTCAAAACATTACGAGTAAACAATTGAAAGATTTTTATCAAGCCTGGTACAGACCTGAAGATATCGCTCTTATAATAGTTGGAGATTTTGATCCCGAAACAGCGGACATCCTTATTGAAGAGAAATTTTCAAAAATTATGCCCATGGCGCAGACAAAAAAAGCTCTTCCGTTTGGTGATATCAATCATAAAGGAGTAGAACCTTTTTACCATTATGAAAAAGATGAGGGTAATACTACGGTCAGTATTGAAGTTTTGAGTAAGATTGAAAAGGAAATAGAAACCTCAAAAGTCCGCAAAAGGCGATTTGTAGCAAATGTTGCAGACAAAATTGTCAGTAACAGGCTCGACGCTATGGTAACAAAAAATAAAGCACCGTTTACTTCGGCTTCCATCAGTTCCGGAAGTTATCTTAACCATATTCAATACGCCGGTATTTCAGCCGATTGCAACCCTGAAAACTGGGAAAAATCATTATCTGTTATTGAGCAGGTCTTAAGAGGCGCTCTCGAAAACGGTTTTACGCAGTCGGAGTTTGAGAGAGTGAAAAAAGATTTTATGGCTATGTTTTCCAATGCTGTTAAACAGGCATCAACACGCGACAGCAGGATACTTGCAAACGATATAATAAGAGATACAAACAATAATAGAGTATTTCAATCTCCAATGCAGGAAGAGCAGTTTTATATTCCCGTGTTAAATTCGATTTCAGTAAAAGATCTGAATGAATCATTTAAAAATACGTGGAAACCGGACCATAGACTTGTAATTGTTACCGGAAATGCCAAAATTGTGGGTAATGATGAGCCAAAAGATCAGATTGCTAAAGTATATAAAAAAAGCTCCTTTGAGAAAATATTAAAGAATATTGAGAGTAAACCGGTTTTTTTCCCTTATCTTTCCCGACCCAAGACAAAGGGTAAAATTAAACAAAGAAAAAATATTACTGATCTCGGGATGTTGCAAATAGATTTTGAAAACAAGGTGCGCCTTAATCTTAAAAAGACCGATTTTGATGCAAATGAGATCATAGCAAATATTTCTTTCGGACTCGGAAGTTCGCAAGAGCCTGAAGGCTTGGAAGGTATTTCCTTCCTTTCTCAAGAGGTTGTTAACGAGAGCGGGCTTGGCAAGCTGGACAAGGATGAGTTGGAAAGAGCGCTTGCAGGAAAAAGCACGGCAGTATCTTTTGCGGTTGAGGATGGGCGTTTTCTCTTGAAAGGCAAAACGGTATCGGATGAAGTCGATCTTCTTTTCCAGCTTTTTTATGCCAGGCTTATGGATCCGGGATTCAGAAAAGAATCATATTTGCTGTCAATAGATAGATTAAACCAGAAATACAAGGAGCTTTCAGGCTCAATAGATGGTGCCATGCCGCTTTCGGGTGAACGCTTTCTTGCAGGAGGCGATACGCGTTTTGGTTATCCCATACCGGAAAAACTTAAAAAATTATCACTGGATGATGTTATTTCATTTGTTGGTCCAAACTTAAAAAATGAACCTATAGAAATTTCAATAGTTGGGGATTTTAATGAGGATAGAATTATAGAGCTTGCTTGCTTATACTTTGGCAGCCTGCCCGAAAGAACGTCCGGGATAAAACCGAAAAGATCCGATCATATAAATTTTCCTTCAGAAGAAACTGTTAATATTAATGTTGAAACCGAAATAAAAAAAGCTGCGGTTGTTGTAGCGTATCCTACCGAAGATATCTGGAATATCGAAAGAACGCGCCGTCTTAATGTCCTGGCTGAAATTTTTTCTGAAAAAATACGCGAAGAAGTAAGAGAGAGTATGGGGGCGTCTTATTCTTATTCCGCATATAATTTTCCAAGCAGGATATACCCCGGATACGGCATCTTGTATTCGAAAGCAGATGTAAACCCTAAAGAGATTGCTGCTGTGGAAAATAAAATTAAAAATATAGCTTCAGACATTGCAACAAATGGGGTTAACAAAGAAGATTTAAAAAGGTCGCTTGATCCGATATTAACAAGAATAAAGGATATATTGAGAAACAATCATTACTGGCTTACTGTATTAACCGAGTCGCAAAAATACCCGCAGCAAATAGATTGGTCCAGGAATTTAAAAAAAGACTATGAAACCATAACCGAAGATGAGCTTTCTGCTCTTGCAAAAAAATATCTTGTTAATGCCAGAGCCGCTTCAATTGTTGTAAAGCCAACAAAAGGATCTTTATCTGATGAAAAAAAGTAAAATTCCTGATGACCTAATAAACCGGCTGTGGAAATATTTTGCTTCTGTAAAACTCACAGTAACTCTGCTTATTATTCTGGCTCTTTCCTGTATTATTGGAACGGTAATACCCCAGAATGAAAGCCCGGCTGCATATTTTTTCAGGTATGGAGAATTTTTCTACAGAGCATTCAGCGCTCTTGACATCTTCGATATGTATCATTCATGGTGGTTTCAGTTTATGGTATTTTTGCTGGCGGCAAACATTGTTGTCTGTTCAATCGACCGCCTTTCTTCAACATGGAAAGTAATCTTTAAAAAAAGTCCTTCCTTTGATATCGCTAAGTTAAAAAACTCGTACAAAGAAGAATTTACTGCCGTTCATACTCACGGAGAGCTTAAGACTCTATTTATGCCAGTATTATTGCGCTTATTTAAATACGCAAGGGTAGAGGACAAAGAGAATGGGTTTGTGATTTATGCTGAAAAAGGCCGTTGGACCAGGTTGGGTGTGTATGCAGTGCATTTGAGCGTGGTTTTGCTTCTTATTGGTGGTTTAATAGGCTCATATTTCGGGTTTGACGGGTCTGTGATTATTCCGGAGGGCAAAAGTATAAAGAGTATTATATTAAGAAATACCGGTAGTGATCAGCCTCTGGATTTTGAAATCAGGTGTGATGATTTTAATGTTACATTTTACGAGTCAGGGATGCCGAAAGAATATCGTTCAGGACTTACTATTCTTGAAAACGGTAAACCGGTTCTTAAAAAAGATGTAATCGTTAATGATCCTCTCCACTACAAAGGAATCAATATTTTTCAGTCAAGTTATGGTATGTTGGAACCTGAGGAAATATCGCTTAGTTTTACTGATCGTAAAACAGGATCTGTATATAGAACAAAAACGTCTGTAGGGAAAGAAATCGAGCTTCCTGAAACTTTTGGAAAGTTTGTTTTGGATAAATATTCCCGCGCGTATAGTTTCATGGGACATGATCTTGGAGAGGCTTTTTCAGGAATGCTTACTCCAATAAAAGGAGAGCCTGTTCAGGTGATTCTTCCTCTCAAATATCCCGGCTTTGACAAGATGAGAAAGGATGAGCTTATAATCTCTGCAGAAGATACTCAAAGGCAGTATTATACAGGACTTCAGATAACAAGAGATCCAGGAGTTCCCATTGTTTACAGCGGATTTATAATGATGATTATAGGTTGTTTTATTGCTTTTTTCATGTCTCATATCAGATTCTGTGTTGAAGTTGTTAAAAAGCGGGGAAAAAGCATTGTTGTAATTGCCGGAATTTCTAATAAGAATAAAATAGGAATGGAAGCCAAGACAAAAAAGCTTGCTAAACTGCTGTCCAACAAACTATAGGATGAATACAATGAACAGTTCAATATTGTTATCAATTACTACCTTCATATATGGATTTGCAGCATTTTTATATATTTTTTCCTTAGTTTTTAAAAAGCCTTTCTTCGGAAGTCTTGGGACCTGGACTTTGCTTGCCGGCATTTCAGGAAATTCTGGCGGCTTATTGTTAAGATGGCTTGAATCATACAGGCTGGGAATAGGGCATGCTCCGCTTTCAAATTTATATGAATCTTTAATTTTCTTTTCACTTGTTATCGTTGTAGTATACCTTGTTGTCGAAAAAATTTATGATAACCGCTCAATCGGAGCTTTTGCTACCCCGCTTGCTTTTCTGGCAATGGCCTATGCATCCCTTTCTCCAAATATAAGTGAGAAAATTCAGCCACTTTTGCCGGCATTGAAAAGCAATTGGCTGATCGTGCATGTTATCACCTGCTTTATAGGATATGCCGCATTTGCTATAGCTTTTGGCCTTGGGATTATGTTTCTTCTTAAGCAAAAGGACTCGAAACCGGGGATCTCATTTTTGAAGTTGTTTCCCGATTTATATATGATAGATGAGCTTTCACACCAGATGATAATGTTTGGTTTTCTATTTCTTTCGGGAGGAATAATTACCGGTGCGATATGGGCAAATTCTGCATGGGGCAGATACTGGGGTTGGGACCCCAAGGAAACCTGGTCGCTTATTACCTGGTTTATTTATGCCACTCTTCTTCACGCAAGATTTATGCGGGGATGGCGCGGGAAACGCCTTGCTTATCTGTCGATTATAGGTTTCTTGGCGGTTCTTTTTACATATTTTGGTGTAAATCTGCTTTCCGGACTTCATAGCTACGGTCAGTAATTTTTGATACTTTTGAAAAATACAAAAATCCAATAATCAAATCATAACGTGCTAATATTAAAGTTCGATAGGATATCAATATTCGTCCACTTCCGTTATTGTCTCCTCTTTTGCGCTGGCTGAAAACCGATTTTCTATCACCTGCTCACAATCATAATCTTTCAGATTCGTCAGTTATTTGCGCGGCGCTACGTCCCGCTATCCAGCCGGTTGAAAATGCTGCCTGCAAATTGTATCCGCCTGTGTCAGCCTGAATGTCTATCAGCTCTCCGGCAAAAAAGAGTCCCTTTGTTTTCCTGGATTCCATGGTCCTGGGGTCAATCTCTCTGGTATCTATTCCTCCAGCAGTAATAATTGCTTCGGCAAAGGGTCTGTATCCGACAACATCCAGCCGGAAATCCTTGAGCCAGGTCCTGAGACGCACGCGTTCTTTTGCAGACATGTTGCAGGATAGTTGTTCGCCAGGTATTCGGGTGAGATCGAGGCAGACAGGAACCATTTCTCGAGGAATCAAACCCCGCAAAAGGCTGCTGATTTGCTCTTTACCCCGAGAAGCAATATCGCGCTGAAGACGCGCATCAAGTTTATTCTCATCAAGAGCGGGTTTGAGATCAATGGAAAAGGTAACTTTGTGCCCGTTGCGAAGGCTGTCAACTGCTTCACCGCTCAGGGTAAGAATTGCAGGTCCGGTCATCCCAAATTCAGTAAATACGATTTCACCAAATTCTTCCCTTTTTCCCCTGCCGTTGATAAACATTCGGGTGTTTACATTGCGAAGATTGAGGCCAGCCATTCTTTTTGCTTCATCTCCTGAGGTTTCAAGCGGGACAAGTGCCTGGCGGACCGGGATTACTGTATGTCCTGCTGATTCAGAAAGGCTGTAGCCGTCTCCGGTTGAACCTGTAGCAGGATAGGAGACTCCGCCTGTGGCAAGTATAACGGCATCACAGCGGATTTCCTTGCCTTGAGAAACAACACCGGTGAGGTGTTTATTATGTATCAGTATTTTATCAACAGGAGCCAAATGTTGGATCCGGACTCCGGATCTTTTATTCCATTGCAGAAGAGCTCTCTGAACATCCGGCGCTTTGCCGCTGGCAGGAAAAACACGGCCGCCTCTTTCAGTAACTAACTCTATGCCCAGTTCATTGAAGAATTCCATGAGATCGGTATTGAAGAACCGGGCAAAGGCTTGATGAAGAAAATGGCCGGTTTTGCCAAAATGGGAAATAAAGTCGGATATCTCGGCGGTATTTGTGATGTTGCAGCGGCCCTTCCCTGTAATAGATAGTTTGAGTCCGGTCCGTTTCATTTTTTCAAGCAGAAGAGTTTCAGCTCCTGCCTGTGCTGCCTGCCCTGCAGCTATAAGTCCTGCAGGGCCACCGCCTATGACAATTACTTTTCGTGCCTTCATTTATTATTTAGTCCTCTTGAACCCTCAGCCTGCTCTTGTTGAATTTATTGCAGAAGTATAATTCTTCTATCCCTTTTTCTCAATCCCAATGGGCCGGTTTTATGTCCATATGGTTCATGCGATTATGTATACCGGGTATGTGCTTGAATCTATGGGGTGAAAGCCCAGCGCGTGTGAATCATGTTAATGGTTAATATCTTTCTAATTCACTGCGGGGTTCGAAGGTCGCTAAGAGGCTGATGCTTGAAACAATCTTAATTAAGGATTCATGTTTTTTATGCGTGTTTTTATCTGCAGAATTTTCCGGCAAATATATCAATATGTCTCGCCTTTGTTATTAAGTTTAAGAAGATCGGTGGGACTCACAACAGAACCGAACAATTTTTTAAGATTAAGAAGTCCTTCCTTCTGTTCATTGAGAACTTCAAACAACTTGTATGGCACTCCTTTTTCTTTTCCGTAAGCATTGATCTGCAGATCAATCCTTACGATAATATTGTCAATATAAAGAGAAAACTGTTTGATATAAAGTGATTCCAGGTACTCTTTTTTTATAATTTCCCGAAACATTTTTTTTAGATCATCATATTTAGGTATCTGGCCGATAGGTGTTTCGATTACATCGACTTCATCATAGGCTTTTCTTTCCAGCCATGTCAGCCATACCCTTACATCACGTTTTTCACCCAAAAGCTTATTTGAAATTCCGCCTCTTGCCTTATCGGTAAGAAAATAATTGAGTCCTGCCATAACTGGCTTATATTCCGTTGCTATTTTTTTATTTCCAAAAAAACAAAACTGGGCATCCATATAATCAGCAAGAGGCCCGGGTATAAAGGGTGCATTAGCCCAGGGGGCTCGGTTTACTCCTGTTGCCCCGACTTCTGTAGAGGTTGCAGCAGATACTATGGATGCGCCTATAACAACGCCATGATCTGAATTTTTTGCTACACGGACAGGCGGCATGGTATCGCTGTCGCGCCCGCTGTATGTAAATATCCTTGTAATAGCGCCCTCAGGATTTTCGCTATCGGACGAATAGTTTGCTATATCTTTAGAGGCAAGTGTGGCCCGCGCATTGGAATGTGATATGGGAACAGGTATTCCGTTTTTATCCGTCATGCCTTTTTTCCAGAAGCCCTGAAAATTGAATCCTTGTTCAGGTGGTTCTTCTCCGTTTCCGGTCCAATGGGGAAAGCCTTTTTCATCAATAAGAACATTAGACCATATAACTTCCGTGCCTTCTTTTTTCAAAAGCTCCATCAGCAATGGATCACCTTCCCAGTTCAAATTCTCAACAATGCCGAATATTCCGCACTCCGGATTAACAGACCTTATGGCGCCGTTTTTGTCAATCCACATCTGAGCCAGATCATCACCCATAAAATGATGTCCTGCCATAGCCGTGGTTGTTTTTCCGCATCCGCTTGGAGCAGCTCCTGCAAACCAGGTTAAACGCCCTTGAGGCCCTTTAATTCCTGTTATGAACATATGCTCCGAAAGTTCATCGCCACGGTTTTTATAGACAGCTTTATCAACGGAAAATCTATGGTTTCCTTTTTTCAATAAAAGGGTATTTCCGGCATAAGTGCAGTTAATAGCATATGTTGTCTGATAACTTCTATCCATATAAACACGTGCATTCGGAAGGTCTTCCGGCCTGTTTTGCCCCTGGCTGTGGATATTTGTATAGAAATGCCCCAGTCTGTCAACTTCCTTATCAAAATGAAGGTATATATTTCTGTATAGAATTTCGGCGCTATGTAAAACATAGGCAGAACTAGTGATTTCTACAGCCGGATTAGACATGGGAGAACCTAAAGGTCCGCGCAAATAAAAGCCGATCAGCATTACTTTGCCACGCATGATCCCGCTCATTTTGGCTTTGATATCATTAAGTGCATCATATCTTGATGTTTTTTTTGCAAGGGAGCTTACCTCTTCTCCGTCATTAATTATATAAAAAGTTCGATCAGTAATACGTCCCTGTTCTTCTTTTAAATCAAAATGCACAGTATGCCCCTTCAAGGCAAGCTTTGTCTCCTCACGGTTGTTAAGGGCAATATCTCTTATGTATTGTTTATCTTCTTCAGAGCCGGTACACACAAAAACATTATCCGGCTGACACATTGCAATAGAATTTGCAATTTTCAAAAGCACGTCTTTTTGATTTATTTTAAGAAGTTTTGAAAGATTTTCACGGTCAAGTTTTTTTTCAAAAAGTGCGAAAGCAGCATCAAAAGATATTATACCGCCTATTTCAAGAATAATATCTATTCCTTTATTTTTTAAAAGCATATGAATCCCCCCTATAGGATCTCAATATCGATTTTTTCACATCCGGACATGACCTTAAACTTATCCTGTTTAAGCATATTCTGGTTTATCCATATAAGCACTTTGCCTAATTCATTTTTCAGTTCGTTCAGCGCAATTCCCCTGTGACTAACTGAACTCTTTTCTTCCATGCTCATTTCGGCAAAGGTTTTTCCCAAAGGAGGATAATAAAATATGGGATCGTAGCCAAATCCATTTGTTCCGGAAGGTTCTTTTGTGATAATTCCTTCGCAGCGGCCCTCATAAGTAAGGGCGTAGCCGGACGGGACTGCAACAGAAATTACGCACTCAAAAACAGCCTTTCTGTTTGCTTTCCCTTTCATTTCGGCAAGCAGCTTTAAGCATCGTTTTTCATCCGTGGCATTTTCTCCAGCATAGCGGGCGGAAAAAACACCCGGAGCTCCGGAAAGAGCTTCAACTAAAAGACCGGAGTCATCGGCAAGAGCAGGAAAGCCAAGTGCTCTTGCCGCAAAACTGGCTTTTTTGTATGCATTTTCATCAAAGGTTTTTCCATCTTCTTCAATGATGGATATGGGGCCAAAATCTGTAAGATTTTGAATTTTTACAGGATGATCTTTAAAAAGATCTGCAATTTCTGCGGTTTTGCCGTTATTCCGGGTAGCTATTACGAGAGTTATCAAATTGTTCATAATGTATATTTTTAATGTATGTATATAAATGAATCGATTATTTAAACTGAAAATATCTATAAATCATGGTTTGCACTTTGTAAAGTTTTTTCCCCTCTTATGAATTCAAATAATTTCATAATTGTGTTATACTATGACCGGTCTATTTACCTGCCTAAAATTATTTACAAACCTGTTATGATATATTAAATTGCAAAAATAAAATGATTTGAGTTTCATCTCTATAAATTATGGATATCAAAAAACGACTATATTTTATTCTTTTTACAATTTTTCTTGTGGTGCTTGCCGGCAGCAGCGGATACTATATTCTTTTCAACGGTAAACCTAAATATATGGACTGTTTATATATGACAGTCATATCCATGACAAGTGTCGGATATGGTGAAATCCTTCCTATCTCAGGGAATATACCAGCCCAAGTTTTTACCATGATACTTATTACCTTTGGTATGGGAATAATTCTATATGGTATAAGTACATTAACAGCAATAACAATTGAAGGAGAACTTTCAGGGATATTAAGGAAAAACAAAATGGAAAAGGACATAAGAAAAATACGCAATCACGTTATAGTTTGTGGTGGTGGTGAGACAGGCCGCCATGTAATGGGAGAGCTTGTTAAAAACATGGAAAAAGTGGTTTTGATAGAGCATCTCGATGATAATATAGAAAAAAGCAAATGTATTGAAGGGCTTCTTTATATTAAAGGAAATGCCACAGACGACAGCAATCTGATTGCTGCCGGCATAGAAAGGGCTTCCGGTATTGTTATATGTCTTGCCTCTGATAAAGACACCCTTTATGTAACGATGACCAGACTGTGTCGTAATATTATTTGCAGTACAAAATTTAAACGTTCTTTGACAAAAAATATTAGAAATCAGTTTCTAAAGATAAATCGGGATAATTTCATATGTCATTGGTTCATGTTTCTTCCTTCA
>Ga0180732_1000419_pt1 | contig 37713 bp, 35 predicted proteins | sample KR11_01MetaG_FD_148674 | JGI IMG/M metagenome (GOLD analysis project Ga0180732, IMG submission 148674) | Groundwater microbial communities from the Olkiluoto Island deep subsurface site, Finland - KR11_0.1 MetaG | ecosystem: Environmental > Aquatic > Deep subsurface > Groundwater | place...
CAAGCAGACGTTTCGACTTGCCGTGGCGCGCAAGCGAAGGCCTTGGTTTGAAGGGCTTTGGGCTAACGCCGGTGCGCCAGTTAACCTCGTTGCAAACCTCAAAAAATCCTAATGGACAATCTCGGTTCATGACTTCATTGCGCAGTTGGGCTTACCTGGCGTGAGCCGGGTGCATGACCTGCACACCTGGGCCATGGGCACCTCGCAGACCGCGCTCACGGCCCATCTGGTGATGCCGCAAGGCCACGCCGACGACGCTTTTCTGCAAGACGCTATGGAAAAAATGCACGATCAGTTCGAGATCACGCACGTCACCCTGCAGGTCATGAAGGAGCCGTTCACGACGCCCTGTGGCGAGTCGCCCGAGAACGCAACTGCCGTGAAGCCGACCGCTGTGGTGGCCCATGAGCACGGGCATTCGCATGCTTGTTGACCCCTAGCTTCCCGGCCAAGGGCGTGGTGATCAACTGCACAATGGTGCACGCCCGAGGGCATTCCGAGCCGCGACAAGATTGAGCAATGGCTGGCTCCAGCGCAATTGAGCAAAGGAGAGTACAACACAAATCCACAAAAAAAATTCCACTTGGTGTTTTCCCTGATGAAGGGCGCGAAGATGATTTTTCTGATGACGCTGATCATCACGTTCGTCAATAACGGTCTCAACGAGCACTTTTCCCGGATTTGACTTAAGGCCTTCGGCACTGCCTACCTGGTGGGCATACCGGTGATCTTTGTCCTCGCCCTGATTGCGCTCCCAAACATTTCCATGGTGATCCCTCATATTGCTCCCGCCCAAAATAGGCAGCGCTAATAAAACACCTGGGGCAATTTTGGGTCGGCACATCCTCCAAAAGTGGGGCAATTTTTAGCCAGCATCGACAGGTGCGGACAGTGAGCCACTCCAAAGGCTGGTACGAGCGGGCTAGCAGGTCTAATAATAGCTTTCATGTGCGGGGGGGGCAACACCCCCGCATCATGAAAGTTGGTTTTCGGCGCGTCTGCCGATTCGTCCGTGGCTGCCCGTTTCTTCGCTCCGCAGGCGCCCCTCAACACACTACATAGCGGTTGATTTGAGTAAGGTGGCGATTGATCGGAAGAAGGGTTCGGTCGCCGCCCGCTCAAGGGCGTCCGCGAACTCAGGCACCCACTTGGAATAGTGGTCGCGCATGAAACGCTCGCGGTGTTCAAGCAGCGGTGCTTGTGCTACCCCGGTCTCTTCATCCACCTTCTGCGTCAGCCAATACAGAAATTCCAGTTCGATGCCCAAGTGATCGTCTGGAATCCGGTTCAAGTTTTGCACGGCCATCCCAGCGTCCAGATACATCACACGCACGTCCATCGTCTCCTTGGTCATGAGGTTACGCGTCGGTGACAGATAGAAAGATGCATATGGAACGACGGGCGTTTCACCCGGTCCAACCATCAAGCGGGTGAACTCAACCAACAGACTCTCACTCGAAGAGGGGAGGCGTTCGATGCTTTCAGCCACCGCTGCCTGCAGTCGCTCTAGGTCACTATCGAGGTGCCTGAGTAAGCCCAGACTGACCCGGTCCACAGCGGCTATCGCCGCCAGCAAGTCTGGCGACGGCCCGGTCAAAAACAAACGTCGCAACAAGTCATAAATCACCATTTGCCCATGCAGCGCGGTGACGTCGACCTGCGCGAGTTGGGGTGCTTGAGAGGCTGCGCTTGCCAGCACCTGGTCTTGGTCTGCAATCATACTTTTCTAACCTTCACCACCATGTCTGCATATGCGGGAAATCCCATGATCGGACTCATGGCGTCCGGGTCCATCAACTCATTGTGCAACGGCGTGTATTTGCGCGACTCATAGGCCGGACCCATACCCGGGCTGAACCGGCCGCCCGCGCCGAACCCCATCTTGATCACACCGGGACGCATGCCCCCGGAGGTGAAAATCTTACCGCGGGTATGCTTGCCCAAGGGATTGGTGACCTCCACCAGATCGCCGGTCTTGAGTTTGAGCTTCTGTGCCTCCTCATCATTCATCCATACCGTGCCGACCGAAAAGGAGTTAGCAGGAAATTTGTGCTTGATCACCTTTATCGCGTCAGGTCCGATAGACTGCGCCTCTGGGATTAACGCCTCGAACGCGTCGTTCAATGGCTGCCACGTGCCCTCACACGTAACTTCTCCGAGCCAGGGCACCATTTGAGTTCCACTCATGGCATGGTGGACTTTGCCGCAGATTAACTGGAACGGGTATTCCTTTGCGTACTTCTGATAGTCGACATTCGTATGCGGGTTCCATACTGTCTCGAACCAGAAGAACGCGGATGGGAACTTGTCGAACCCCACGCGCTTAAGTCCCAGCGGCACTTCGCCCCCGGCTTTTTCAAGTTTTTCGTTGTACTTGGCGTAGCCGCCGAACCGTTTGCCGCCTTCGGTCCAGTCAAACTTGAACTCGATGAGCTTGGTGGAAGTGTTCGGAAACACTTTGTTGGGTTCGTCCGAACCCACCTTCTTGTAGCGCTGCCAACTCATGGGCCATATTGCCACGCCCTTGTTGGCACGTAACCACTCCACGGTGACCGGTTTACCCCGAACTTCCTTCTTGTCGTGGTTGATCTTGCCCTCGCCGCGCTCCAAAGAATCAGGCGTGCCAACCAGCTTGTAGCCTTCTGGATACTGCGGGTATGGCAGCGGCGTGCCGATATTAGGCCGACCCGGTGATGGTTCCAACATCTCGTTCACGAAGTCTTCTTCTGTGCGGTATTTCTCCCAAAAATCGGAGCCCTTCATGTCCTTATCGCCCAGTTCTGCCAGCCGTTTTGCAAGCAGATTCATGATTTCGGTTGGCTTCTTGCATTCGTGCATCGGGGCGATCACTGCGTCGCGGTTGTACATGACCGGCGACGACGGGTAAATATCAGCCAGGCTCTGACGCTCGACGTAACTCGCCTCTGGAAGAATCACGTCTGCATACAGCGCGCTTTCCAGGTACAGCGTGTCGATGAACACAAAAAGATCAAGCTTGTAGTTTCCCGACTTGTCCTTGGCGGTAATGGCATCCTTCCACTTATAAGGCGCGCTGCCGGTGTAGACAGAATTGCCGGTTCGCAGCACGTAGGCCTTCATCGGGTATTTCAAACCGCGGAACGGCCCGTAGCGGATGTCAACACCATCCATCATCGCATTCGGGTAATCGGCCACCACCTCGTCCCAGCCGGCCGGGTACTTGCTGCCGAACAAGTCCATGTGCAAGTGCTCAACTTCGCCCTCGACCTCCTTACCAGCGATGACACGCTTTACCTTGCGCGACTTGAATTGCTTGCCGGTCGCACTACCACCCTTGTCGGATTTGACCAGTTCGGTATCTATCACACCGCCGGGCACGTCGAAGTTGCCGGTGATCACGTTCAGCACTGTACCGATGATCGAGCAGCAATAGCCGTTGAAGTGATGCCCGGGCGACTGCATGCCCCATACCAGGGCGGCCGGCTTGGTTATCCCGAACATGTGGGCTAACTCTGCAATCTTCTCTTTGGCGAGACCGGTACGGTTTGCAGCCCAGTCGAGGCCAAAGTAACTTAGACCATTGACCGGGTCAGACTTCGCCCACCAGGACTTGAACGACGGTTCGAAGTCCTCCCAGCCGACCGAATACTTCTTGAAGTTCCAGTCAATGTATTTGCGGTTCGGATCATTCTGATTGTCGTTTTCCAGTATGAAGCGCAGCATGGCGCCAAACAGGTCGCCGTCGGTTCCCGCTCGCGGCGCGAGCCACATGTCTGCTTTGGCTGCCGTATTAGAAAGCGAAGGGTCGATTACCACAACCTTGCACCCGGCTTCCACCATGGCTGCCACGGTGCCGCGACTCTCGTATGGGATGCGCGTGGCCACGAACGGGTTCCAGCCGTTATAGATAATAAGTTTGGTGCGGTAGGTAAAGTCTTGCTTTAGGCTTCCATCTGGCTGGCGTACCAACTGCGGGCGCATGATGTCGGGCTCAATGCGCTTGCCGCCCAGCATCAGCCTGGGCCCGTGACGACGCGGCGTATCACAGATCGCTCCATGCTCGCTGCAGTTGGGCGTGCCATAAGCGAAAAACAGGCGGTAGTATTGATCCCGGTCGGTTACGTCGCCAGCATCCATGACAATAGATTCGGCGCCGTAAGTTTTCTTGATCGCGGTGAGCTTTTTGGCGATGACGTCAACCGCCTCCTCCCAGGAAGCGACACGGAACTTGCCTTCGCCCCGTTCCCCGACGCGAATAAGCGGCTGCTTGAGGCGGAACGGGGAATAGATAAGTTGTTGACCAGCCGCGCCCTTGGCACAGCAAGCGCCGTCGTTCATTGGCACCGCCTTGTTGCCATAAATCTTGGCGACCTGACCATTCTTGACCCACATTTCCATGCCGCATTCGGCCGGGCACATGGTGTCGGCGGTGTAGCGGATTTGGTAGCTGCCGGCAGCGATCCGCATGGCCTGGGCCTCGCGTGGCGCGAGCGCAGTCAACGCCAGCAACCCGCCGCCGCCAAGTGCGGCTGTACTAGCGAAGGCTCCTGCGGACCTGAGAATAGTCCTTCGGGAAACATTAAATTCCATGATCAATCTCCGTCTGCTGGGTTGTGTTATTCATCGTTAATCTGAAGTTCTGCGGCCCGGAATACAGCCGGATCGGGTGCGATGTACAGCACCTGCGGCTTGGTTCCAAGGTCGGGAAACAGCACTACGGTCTTCTCTGCTGCTATCAATTTTGCTACACGACTTTCCGGGTCGTTACGATCCCCGAACACAAGCGCCTTGCCGAAGCAATTGGCGACGCAGGCTGGGTCTGCGAAGCCCTGCGCACGGCGATCCTCGCACCAATCGCACTTGTCAACGACGCGCAGGCTTGCCTTTGGTTGGTTCTTGAGTTCGGGCACCTTGGCGAAGAAGGGTTTGGGGTCGTTCTTGATGGGGATGTGCGGATGCATAAAACGTGCACCGTACGGACAGGCATCAACGCATTTGCCACAGCCAATACAAAGATTTCGGTCAACTACTACGTTGCCGTCCTCCTTTTGGTAGGTCGCGCCGGGGACGGGGCACACCGGAAGGCATGATGCTTTGTCGCAATGGTTACAAAACTGGGGAAGGAAAAACCGCTTCGCATCGGGGAAACTGCCGACATCGCCAGTTCCGACTCGCGTTCGGAAATTGCCGACTGGCACCCCATTCTCCATTTTGCAACTGACTTGACAGGAATTGCAGCCAACGCAACGCCTCAAGTCCACAAGAAATGCGTATTTCTTTGCCATGATTTTCTCACTAGATAACGATTGATTGTTTAATCCAAGTTGCTGTTGGCGCAGTGATGCCCCAAGCTAAAGCTCTCTTATTCATAGTTGCTCTACTCATAATTCCTTCACTCTTTTGCGCCGAAATGGCGCGATCAATTTCGATTTCCGCAAGCCTAACCAGTTGCCCGATTAAGGGTGATGCTCCATGGGAGGCATCTAAAACCGATGATAATTGGCGAGATGCAGAGTTATAAGACTAGGACGTGCCTATCGTGTTGCTACGCGCATAGGGCACGAACGTGCTATTTGTTGTGAGATAAAGGTCCACGCGTGTCAGAAACTGAACTATTTGGCAATATCGTCCGTGAACTCGCTGAGCCATTGATTTTGATCGACGAGTCACGGAGTGTGGTTTACGCCAGCCATGCTTTTGACCAATTGGTAGGGCCGCACCGACATGCATGTCGCTGCGAGACATTTCTTTTACCCACTGCCAGTATGGGCGATTTCGAGTTCTGCTGCTGGGATGTTTTGGACCATTATTCGGCACAAAACGGTCAGGCCTTTTGGCCCTTGATCACAAGTGATGACAGGATTATTCCGACACTCTGTCGCATTTCCACCATTGAACTGGCCGCGAGGCCTTTGTACATCGTTCTTCGGTTCTCTCTTCTGGCCGACGCGGCATCGCCTGTTGCGTTGGATTTTTTTCGTGCACAACACCGCACACTGGGATCGCGCGCAGTCTATGGCGCTTGGCTCAAGCACTACTTGCACCAGCACTACCAACCGCAATTCATCGCATGGGTCGGCGTTGAATCCGACTGGCCAGGGTATCAAACCGAACGCGAACAAGCGATTCAAATGGTCTATGCGAGAGGTTTGTCGATGGAAACGCCGACACCTTTCGATCTCCTGCTTCGACAAGAAGGTGAGTCCTTTTTGTACCATGTTTTCCCATGCGCAAGAGAGGGGGGTGAAAGCGAAGCGCTGGTCATGAGCGCGCCACGCAATGGCTTCACTGCGCCTATGGTCGATGAGATTCGTCAGGCCGTCAATCTGACCACGGCCCCGCCTTGGAACGGAGCCGAGAACCAGATGTCGACCGTTGTAACTAATTTCGGGTTCACCGATAAAGAACGGCGGATATTGCTCCTGCTTACCAAAGGCGCATCGGACAAGGAGATCGCCGAGACGCTGAATTTCAGTGTCCATACGATCAAGAACCAGGTGCGGTCGATGATGGAAAAGGCACAGGTGCACAAGCGCACCGTATTGGTGGCCCTGGCTACGACGTGATCATTGACCCCAAAGCGAAACAACTGGCAAATGACATTGAAGATAGTTTTAGACAAATTGAGGACAAGGGCCAGAGCGTTTTTTTAGGATTCAATCCGAAAGGGAGCGTTTTTTGGCGGAGGGGCGTGTCTTCACATGGTTGAGGCCTCACACCCGAGAACGCAACTGCCGTGAAGCCGACCGCTGTGGTGGCCCATGAGCACGGGCATTCGCATGCTTGTTGACCCCTGGCATCCCGGCCAAGGGCGGATTTATTCCTTATTTAATAGCGCTCAGCGACCGTCCGACAAGGGCTAGCGGCTATCTTCATGGTCATTCATGAACGCCTGTATGCGCACCCCGGCACGCCAGGGTGGCCAGAGGCTCAGCGTTTGAGCCGCAGCGTCTGCGCGATCAAGGTCTGGGCCTGCAGGCTGTCCCACTCTTTGGCGCCCACATGCTTGGCCAGTACCCGCCCTTGCGCATCGACCAGCAGGGTCAGCGGCAGCCGGTTGGCGCCGAGCATGTTTTCCAGCACCAGCTGACTGTCAATGTAGTGGCTGAAGCTGGTGGGGTAGCGCTTGAGAAAGCCCTGCGCCGCCTCGCGGTAGTCGTCGGTCGAGATGCCGATCACCGCAAACTGTTGGCCCAGCTTGCTGCGCGCCAGCCGCTCCAGCGACGGCATTTCTTGCTGGCACGGGCCGCACCAGCTGGCCCACACATTGATGAGCAGCGCTTTGCCGCGGTAATGCGACAGCAGGTGCGACGGACCCGACAGACCCTGCATCGGGACATCGCGCAGTACGCTGCCCACTTCCACTTCGCCGGGGGTTTTGGCAGCCGCCCAGGGAGCCGGGCCCGCCAGACCCAGCAGCAATGCGCAGATCAAGGAATACATTGTTTTCATCGGGGCAGCCTAATTTTCTACATCATAAAACCGGACCGCATTGCGTCCAGCGTCTTTGGCTTGGTACATGGCCGCATCGGCCCATTTGAGCACCTCGTCCTGGCTGGCTTCGTTGCCCAAAAAGACCACGACCCCAATGCTGGCCGAGCAGCGGTGCGCCACCACGCCATCGGAGCGACCCTCCTGCGGAGTGGCCAGGGCATAGGGCTCCGACAAGCTCAGGCGGATTTTTTCGGCCATGCTGCGGGACATCTCCAATGCTTGCGCTTGGCCCGGGGACAACTCAGCGAGCATGACCACAAACTCGTCACCACCCAAACGCGCCACCGTGTCCACCTCGCGCACGCAACTCTTCAGACGGCGTGCGACTTCGATCAACAGCGAATCGCCGACCGCATGGCCCCAGGCGTCATTGAGGGACTTGAAATTATCCAGATCAAGAAACATCAAGGCGCCGTGGCAGCCACTGCGCTTGCTCGCCACCAGCGCCTGCGCGAGACGATCGCTCAGCAGGCGCCGGTTGGGCAATTGGGTCAACGGGTCATAAAAGGCGAGCTGGCGCACCTGGTCTTCCAATTGTTTGCGCTCGGTGATTTCCCGGGTGATGCCGTGGTAGCCGGTAATCGTGCCCTGGGCGTCGCGCTCGGGCTTGGACCGAACCTCGCCCCACAGCAGGCGGCCATCTTTGCAGCGGTGCTGCACTTCAAAGCTCAGGAACCCAGTCAGCTTGCCCGCCTGTTCAGTGGCCTGGGCCTGGCGCATGAGGGCCTTGACGGTGGCAGCGCCCTCGTCTGAAAACAACTCAAAGACCGAGCGACCCAGCATCTCTTGGGCCTTATAGCCGCGCAGCCGCTCGTCCGCCGGGCTGATGTAGATCAGGCGAAGGTGGCGATCGGTCTTCCAGATCACGTCCAGCGCATCCTCGGTCAGCAGGCGGTACCGGGCCTCGCTGGCGTGCAGCGCCTGTGTGCGCGCGTCTACCAACGCCTCGAGCGCGCTGTTGCGTTCGCGCAGGCTCTTGAGTGGGTAGATCTCGCCTTCCTGCGCCAGGTGGTAGGGAATGGAAATGCCGCTGTGCACAATTTTCCAGTCCACCTCTTCCAAACGAAATATCAGCACCAGGCGCGCCGTTTCCTTGGACAACACATGCTCCGGCATGGGCAGGTGAATGTGAAAGAAGGCGGTGACGACGACCACGTCAGCGCTGATATCCTGCAAAGCGATGTCCAGCATCTCGATGCGGATGCGAGCCGGCACCTGAGCAAAATCCTGTCGGGTGATCCTGACCCAGGCCTGCCTGTCTTTCACCAGAAAATCCCCGCTTCCGGCGTAGCCGCTGAAGTTGTCGCTGAAGCGCTCGGTCAGAGCGTCGTCGCGCGCGGCGTACATCTCGATGTACTGGTCAAACAGCGATCGAATTTGACGTTCGCGATCCGGGAGCGCAGCGCTAGTAGTGCGTTTCATCAAAACGGTTACGAAATGAAATTGATGAATTTTTCTGTCTGGCTAGGCGAGAGGAGGCGCCATAGCCGTAGCTATGGCAACGACGAACAACAACGCCAGGCGGGACAAGACGCAATTTCATGTAAGTGTTTTGGTGAAACGCACTACCAGCCATGGTGGGGGAATCCGAAAGTTTTTCAAACAGAAACAATGCACGCAGGGGCCCCGCTGTGAGGTGAGCCCCGTGCGTGCACAGGGCCTCACTTTACACCTTGCAACGAATAGCTTCCATTCACGCGCCGGCGCATCAGCCCCGCATCAGCGCTTCAATTTCATCGACCGTCACCGGCACGTCTCGGCTGATCAGTTCGCAGCCGCTGGCGGTGACGATGGCGTCGTCTTCAATGCGGATACCAATGTTGTGAAACTGCGCCGGCACGCCATCCGCAGGCCGCACATAAATGCCGGGCTCGAGCGTCAGCACCATGCCCGCTTGCAGGATGCGCGCCGGCCGGTCCCGGATGACTTCGCCGGTGAGCGCGTCCTTGCGCGTGCTGACGTTGCCAATCTCCGACGGTTCGGTGTAGGCGCCGCAATCATGCACGTCCATGCCGATCCAGTGGCCGGTGCGATGCATGTAGAACTGAAAGTAAGCGCGTTTCTCGATCACATCCTCCAGACTGCCGACCTTGTTCGGGTCGAGCAGCTTGAGGTCGAGCATGCCTTGCGCCAGCACCTTGACGCTGGCCTCGTGCGGGTCGGTGAAGCGCGCCCCAGCGCGGGTCGCGCCAACGGCTGCTTCTTGCGAGGCCAGCACCAGTTCATAGAGCGCGCGCTGCGGCCCGGTGAACGTGCCGTTGGCCGGGAAGGTGCGGGTGATGTCACTGGCGTAGCCGTCGAGCTCGCAGGCGGCGTCGATCAGCACCAGCTCACCGTCACGCACTTGGCCCGCGTCGGCGCGGTAGTGCAGCACGCAGGCGTTGGCGCCAGCGGCCACGATCGAACCATAGGCCGGGGCCTGCGAGCCGTGGCGGCGAAACTCATACAAGAGTTCAGCGTCCAAGTGGTATTCGCGCACTTCCTGGCCGGCGCGCAGCATGCGCGCGCTGAGTTGCATGGCGCGAATGTGGGCACCTGCACTGATTTGCGCGGCGCGGCGCATGGTGGCCTGCTCGTGCGCGTCTTTGACCAGGCGCATTTCATCGAGCACGCCGCACAGGTCGCGCTGCTGCTCGGGGCACAACGCACCAAAACGCACGCGGGCGCGCACGCTACTAAGCCAGCCATCCATGCGCGTTTCCAGCCCCTTGTGGGTGGCAAAGGGGTACCAGACGGCGTCACGGCCATCGAGCAGACCGGGCAGTTGGGCGTCCAGTTCGGCGACCGACAAGGCCGCGTCCACACCAAGGGCTGCTGGTGCCGCCTGCGGCCCGAGCCGAAAGCCGTCCCAGATTTCGCGCTCGGGGTCTTTGGGCTGGCAAAACAGCGTGCTCTTACCGTCGCCGGTGATGACCAGCCAGGCTTTGGGCTCCGTGAAGCCGCTCAGGTAGTAGAAATAGCTGTCCGGACGGTAGAGGAAATCGCTGTCGCGGTTGCGCTGCTGCTCGGGTGCGGTGGGGATGATGGCAATGCCGTTCGGGCCGATGCGTTGGGCCACTTGCGCGCGACGTTGGGCGTAGCCCGTATCGGCAGTATTCACCAGAGTTGTTGCGGTCATGGGTGTGCTCCAAAGGGCGTCAAGGTTGGGCAGTGGGCGGATTCAAATTCAGGGCGTGCAGCCGCTCGGGCGTGCCGACGTCGGTCCAGGGGCCGTCGTACAGCTCGGCCGACACGCGTCCATGGTCCATGGCGGCACGCAGCAGCGGCCCCAAAGGGGCTTTGATGCCCAGCGGGTTGCCGCTAGCGATGTCGCACCAGGGCGGCTCGAACAGGGCGCGGCGGTACAGGCCGATGGTGGAATAGGTGTAGCGCGCTCGCTCATCTGAATCGGGCAGATTGAGCGCCAGGGCGATGCTGCCAGAGGCGTCCAGACCAAAGTCGCCGCGCAGGTGGTGCGCCGGGTTGGGCACCAGCCACAGGTGCGCCAGCTTGTCACTGGCCACAAAACGCGCCAGCGCCGCCGGGCTAAAGACAAAGTCCGGCGCATAGACATCACCAGCGAGCACCCAGAACAGGTCTGCGCTGGCGCCAACGGCCGTGGGCGGGCACAAGAGCGGCAAGGCGCGCGCAATGCCGCCGGCGGTTTCCAGGGCGCCGCCAAAATCCTCGCCTTCGTGCGAATAGCAAATGCTCAAGCTATATCTATTTGATAGCTGCTCAGGCATACTGGACGCGGGCTGGAGGCTGAAAATATCTTTAAATTGTGCCGAAATCTGCGCACCCAACCAGGCCGTGTTGACCACCACTCGGCGCACGCCAGCGTGCGCCAGCGCCTCCAATTGCCATTGCATCAATGCTTTGCCGCGCACCGCCAGCAAGGGTTTGGGCGTGCTGTCGGTCAGCGGGCGCATGCGCTCGCCGCGGCCTGCGGCCAGCAGCATGGCGGCCACCTGGGGGCGCTGTGCGGGCGGTGGCATGACGGACACGCGGGTCAGTACTCAGTAGCCAGTCGCGCCGGATGTCGCTTGACGCCTATTGCTCGGCAAAGGCACGCTCGATCACGAAGTCACCTTGGCGGGTGGTGTTGCCTTCCATGAAATCGCGCTTTTCCAGCAGGTGCTTGAGGTCGCGCAGCATGTCGGGGCTGCCGCACAGCATGACGCGGTCGTGCGCCGGGTCGAACTTGGGCAGGCCCAGGTCCGTCTGTAGCTGGCCGCTTTCCAGCAGCGTGGTGACGCGGCCCTGGTGCACAAAGGGTTCGCGCGTCACGGTCGGGTAGTACAGCAGCTTTTGCGTCACCATGTCACCCAGGAACTCATGCTCGGGCAGCTCGAGCTTCAGGTAGTCGTGGTAAGCGAGTTCGGCCACCTCGCGCACGCCGTGCACCAGTATGACTTTCTCAAAGCGCTCATAGGTTTCGGGGTCGCGCACAATGCTCAGGAACGGCGCCAAACCGGTGCCGGTGCCGATCAGGTACAGGTTTTTGCCCGACAACAAGTAGTCGATCAGCAGTGTGCCCGTGGGTTTGCGCCCGACCACAATCTTGTCGCCGACCTTGATGTGCTGCAGGCGCGAGGTCAGCGGACCGTCTTGCACCTTGATGCTCAGGAATTCCAGATGATCCTCGTAATTGGCGCTGACGATGCTGTAGGCGCGCAGCAGTGGCTTGCCGCTTTCCAGGCGCAGGCCGATCATGGTGAAGTGGCCGTTGGAGAAACGTAGGGTCGGGTCGCGCGTGGTGGTAAAGCTGAACAGACGGTCGGTCCAGTGGTGAACGGTCAAAACGGTTTCTTCTAGAAAGGCACTCATAGGGGGTCTTTAAAAATTCCAGTGGACAACAGGAATGACAAGCACAAAGGGGCGGATTGTAGAACCCAGGGGCTCTTGGGCAGCCCTGCGCCAGACCCTGTTGCGACGCGGGGTTATCCTTGACCCTTATGTATTCGCAGCATTTCGGCTTGAGCCAAGACCCTTTTTCCATCGCACCGGACCCGCGTTACCTGTTCATGAGCGAGCGCCACCGCGAGGCGCTGGCGCATTTGCTCTACGGCGTGGTCGGTTCGGGCGCTGCAGCGGGCAGCAGCGGCACCGGGGGCGGCTTTGTGCTGCTCACCGGCGACATTGGCACCGGCAAGACCACCATTTGCCGCTGCTTTCTGGAGCAGATTCCCGCCGGCTGCCAGGTGGCTTACATCTTCAACCCCAAGCTCAGCGTAACGGAGTTGCTGCAGTCGATCTGCGAGGAGTTCCACATCACGCTGGCCGCTGGTGCCTCAGGCGCGCCCAGCGGCAAGGACTACATCGACGCGCTCAATGCCTTCTTGCTGCAACGGCACGCGAGTGGGCAAAGCAGCGTGCTCATCATCGACGAGGCGCAGAACCTGCAAGCCGAGGTGCTGGAGCAGTTGCGCCTGCTGACCAACCTGGAGACCAATGAGCGCAAGCTGCTGCAGATCGTGCTGATTGGTCAGCCCGAGCTGCGCACGCTGCTGGCACGCCCGGAGCTCGAACAACTCGCGCAGCGCGTGATTGCGCGCTTTCACCTGGACGCCTTGAGCGCCGCCGAGAGCAACCAGTACATTGCGCACCGGCTGGCGGTGGCGGGGCACAGCGGCGCGCTGCCCTTTGACCGGCCCGCCCTGCAACGCATTCACCGCCTCGCGCGCGGCGTGCCACGGCGCATCAACCTGCTGTGCGGGCGCTCCCTACTGGGCGCTTGGGCCAGCGGCGCAGCGCGCGTGAACCGGCGCGTGGTGGACAAAGCGGCGAGCGAGGTATTCGGGCCCAACCCGGCGCCGCCGCCCCTTGCGCGCAGGCGCAGCGCCTACGCGCTGGGCGCACTGGGCTTGGCGATCAGCGCCGCGCTGGCGGGCTGGCTGCTGTGGCCGCTGGAGCCACCGGCGCAGCCCTTGACCCCGGTGACCCCGGTGACCCGCGTGCCAGCTGCGTCGCTGGCTGCGTTGACGCCAACCCCGCCAGTGGCGCTGCGACCCAGCGCGCCTGGAGAGATCGACGCGCTGCTGGCGCAACTGCCGCGCGACATCAACACGGCTTGGCGCGCGCTGGCCAGCCTTTGGGCGCTGCCTGCGCTGGCAGACGCGAACGCGGGCGACCCCTGTCTGGCATTGGCGCCACAAGCGCTGCAGTGCTACCGCAGCAAGCAGCTCAGCGTGCCTCAGCTGCGCCAGCTCGGGCGCCCCGGCATCTTGAGCCTGCAGGGCGCGGACGGCGTGCCGGTCTATGCGCTGCTGGTGGGCCTGGGCGAGCAGAGCGCCACGCTGCAGCTGGGCAGCAGTCTGCAAAGCGTGCGGCTGGTCGCGCTGGGGCGGCTTTGGCGCGGCGACTTTGCCACCTTCTGGCGCGTACCGCCGGGCTATGCCGCGGGCCTGCCAGAGGGCAGCCGCGGACCGGCGATCGACCAGCTGGCGACTCAATTGGCGCGCCTTGATGGCACACCTGCACTCAGCGCGGGCCAAGGCCCGGCGCAGCTCGATGCCGCGCTGCGCGAACGCGTGCGGGCCTTTCAGCGCGCCCAAGGTCTCCAAGCGGACGGCCAGCCAGGCCCCATGACCTTCATGCAACTTGACAGCGCCACGGGCGGCCCTGGGCCGCGCCTGCAAACCGACCCGAATTGAGCCCATGTCTTATATTCTCGACGCCCTGAAACGGGCTGATGCCGAACGCGGGCGCGGCGCCGTGCCCGGCTTGCACACGCGCCAGTTGGCGAGTCCAAGCAAGCGCGATCCAGGCGAACCCGGCGCAGGCCGCGCGCTTTGGCTGGGCATTGCTGCAGCGCTGGCGCTGGCGGGTATGGGTGGCGGCCTGTGGCTCTGGCAAACACCGGCCCAGGCGCCTGTCGCGGTGGTCGCGCCAGCTGTGGTCATTGCAGCCCCAGTGAGCGCGGCGCCCGCGCCCGTGGAGAACGCCCGCCTCAAGGCGCAAGCCGAACCGAGGCGCGCCGCGCCCGCCCTGGCGACACCCCCACCCGTAGCAAGGCCGCCCAAAACCGTTTCGGCACAAGCCAAACCCGAGGCCAAAGCCGAGCCCGCCGTCACGGCCAAAGCAAGCGTCAAAGCGAGCGCCACCTTGACGGCGGTGCCGCTGCTCAGTGAGTTGCCCGACGAACTGCGCCGCCAAGTGCCGGCCATCACCATCACCGGTGCGGTCTACGCCGCTAACCCGGGCCAGCGGCTGCTCTTGGTCAACAACCTGGTGCTAAGCCAGGGCGCGCTCGCCGCGCCCGAGCTGAAACTGGAGGAAATTCAGCCAAGCAGCTCGGTCTTCAGCTTCCGCGGCACGCGCTTTCGGGTGGCGCATTAACGCGGCGCATTAGGTGGCGCATTGGCCTGCCCTGGCGTTTTCGACTTGCCAAACAATTCTGGCGCCACGAAGGCGCCAGAACAGGGAGTCAAGTGCTATTGCAGTGCCCGGGGGCATCAATCGTTGTGCTTGCCCTTGCCCTTGCCACCATGCTTGCCGTTGTCGTCACCCTTGCCGCGACCGTTGTTCCAGTGCTTGGGCTTTTTCTGTTTTTCAATCTTCACGGCCTTGTAATGGACATCGCGTTGCCAGTTGCCGGGTTGGCGCACATAGACGGTGCCGCGTTGCTCCCAACGGTCGGGCGACCAGACGTAACCCTCGCGCTGGACGATGGTGCGGCCACGCACCCAAATGTGACGATCGCCATTGAGCGTCCAGTAGCCCGGCGCCCAGGTGTAACCCGGTGCGATGACGGGCCTGGCCTCGACCAGCGGCGCCGGCGGTACGAGGTTGATGTTGACGCTGATTTGCGCCATGGCCGGCAGGGCCACGGCACTGGCGGCTACCAGAACGGACAGCACAAGATGGCGTACATTGAGACTTGGTTTCATGGTTTTCCTTGGTTTATTGACTGTTCAATGATGGCAGCTTCGGTCTGCCTGATCCGTGCGCTGGCGCACCGACTGCCGCACGCCGCGCGTTACCATTGCGCCACTATGGGCGGCTCGTGCCCGGCCCAGTGATTCTGGAAAAATATGACTGCATCGCCCGTCTCTCGCGCCCCGGCGCTGCCCCGCGTACTCAAATGGCTTGCGGTGGCGCTGATCGCACCGCTGCTGCTGGCGGTGCTTTTCATCCTGGTATTCGGCTGGAACTGGTTGCGCGCACCGATTGAGCGCATGGCGCTGGAAAAAACCGGTCGCGTGCTGACCATCCAAGGTGATATGCAAGTGGCCCTGGGCTGGCCGCGCCCGCGCGTGAGTGCCAGTGCGGTCAGCTTTGCCAATCCGGCCTGGGCGCAAGAAAAGCAGATGTTCACGGCCGACGCAGTGGAGCTCACGCTGGACTTGTCCCAACTGATTGGCGGCAAGCTGGTGTTTCCCGAACTGCGCCTGGAGCGCCCGGTGGTGTTTCTGGAACAGGGCAGCGCGGGGCGCCAGAGCTGGCTGCTCGACCCGCAGCAGCAGGACCCTGGTGCGCGCATCCAGATTGACCGGCTGACGCTTGATCAGGGCCAACTCGGCTTTGATGATGCCCTGCAGAAAACCAGCATCCGCGCCAAACTCGCCAGCCTGGCGCCAACGGCCGGCAGCACGCTAAATGCCGGCTTGAGCTTTAGCGCCAACGGAAAGTACAAGGGGCAGACGCTCAAAGCAGAGGGCAGCGGCGGGCCGGTGCTGGCGCTGCGCGACGACAGCACGCCCTACCCTTTGACCATTGATGCCAGCGTGGGGCAAACCCGTGTACGCGCCCAGGGCAGCATCACCAGCTTGCTCAAATTCACCGCGGTCGACCTGAACATGGCGCTCAGTGGCGACAACCTGGCGCAGCTCTACCCTTTGCTGGGCATCGCGTTTCCCACCACGCGCAGCTACGTGACGGCTGGTCAACTGCGCCACAGCGGCAACAGTTGGCGTTACGACAAGTTCTCGGGCCGCATCGGCCGCAGCGACATCGGTGGTTCCCTTGAAGTGAAGACCGGTGGCCCGCGCCCGGCGCTGACGGCTGAGTTGTCATCGAGTCTGCTCGATCTGGCGGACCTGGGCCCGCTGATCGGCGCGCGCCCGGGCAGCGTGCAAGCGGCCAAAAAGGCAGCCGCGCAATTACCCAGCGCGTTGGACTCAACCGCGAACAAGACCCCTGCGCGCGCGCGCGTGCTGCCGGACCTGCCCTTCAACACCGAGCGTTGGGGCAGTGTCGATGCCGAGGTGGGCTTGCGTGCCAAAGCGCTCAAACGCGACAAGGAACTGCCCCTGGAAGACCTGGTGGTGCATTTGAGCCTGAAGGATGCCGTGTTGACGCTCGATCCGCTCAATTTCGGTCTGGCTGGCGGCGAGCTCAACACCGTGATCAAACTCGATGGGCGCAGCAAACCGATCAAGGCGCACGCCAAGGTGCGGGCGCGCAAAATAGCATTGTCCAAGTTATTCCCCGGCGTTGAGCTGAACCAGAACAGCATTGGCCAGATCAACGGCGAGTTCAACCTGAGCGGACAAGGCAACTCGGTCGCGCGCATGCTGGCCACTGCCGATGGCAAGGTTGGGCTGGTCATATCAGGCGGCCAAATCAGCCGCCTGATGATGGAAAAAGCCGGCCTGCACCTGTGGGAAATACTGCAACTGAGCCTGAGCGGCGACAAGCTCATCAAGCTGCGCTGCGCAGTGGCCGACTTCGAGGTCAAGAGCGGCAAGATGCGCACGGACGCGCTGGTGCTTGACACCCAGGTCACCACCCTGCTCGGCAGCGGCACGATCGACCTGGGGCAGGAGCAGATCGATCTGACCTTCAATCAGAAAACCAAGAAAACCAGCCCGCTGGCGCTGCGCAGCCCGATCTATGTGCGCGGCAGTTTTGCCAAGCCCGAGGTCGGCGTCGACAAGACCCGCGTGGCGGCGCGCGCCCTGGGCGCGGTGGCACTGGGCCTGATCAACCCCTTGCTGGCGCTGCTGCCCTTGATCGATGCCGGTCCGGGCCAGGACAGCGACTGCGGGCAACTGGTGCGTGAGGCGCGGGCACTGCCGCAACAGAGTCAACCCAAAAAATAGCGCCCACGGCCCGGCAGGCACGCTTTGAGCTGGCCAATGGATAAATCGCTCGCAATGTGCGCCAACACACGGACGCCCTTGGTCGCGGCGCACAAAATAAAAACGGTGGTGCTCAAGGCCTGATGTGAATCAGGATCAGCTGGTACCCGCTATCCATTGAGATCAACCGCGTTCGTTTTGAACGAATCTGGGCGCAAGTCCAAGGAGTCACCCATGAAAAGAGAAATCCGTCTGGCACTGCTGTGCCTGGCCGCCACGTCGGCAACTGCGTTTGCACAGACGCCTGCGCCTGCTTGCGGGGCTGCCAACTTTGACCAGACCCGTCAGGTCTTCACCGTCATGAATCCCGTGGCCCAAACGGTCAATCAACAATGTTTTTTGACTGTCTATGCCAAGGGCACCGCGCCTGAGCAGTCGCGCCAGCTCCCCATGTTTTACCCGACCGAGGGCAGCTACATCATTGAACTCAGTGGCGGTGGCGGTGGTGGTGGTGGCGGCGCGATCAACGACCAGGGCGGTGGCGGCGGCGGCGCCGGTGCCGCGCCTTCGCGCACAACGCAGTACCTCGCCCCCGGCGTCTACAAATTGACACTCGGCGCTGGCGGCGTCGGTGGTGGCGCCAATGGCGGAATCACCGCAGCGGGCAACCCGACCAGCTTGACCATGGCCAGCAGCGGCGCGCTGATTGCCGGCTTCCCGGGCGCTGACGTCTGGCAGCAACGCGGCCGGGCTGCGCTCGACGGCAAAGGTGGCATCGGCTTGGCCGGCGGCAGCACCGGCGGTAGCGGCGGCGGTAGCGGGGCCCCGCTTGAGCAAGGCGCGCAGACCGGCGGTGCCTCAGGCACCACGGGTTATGCTGGCGTGGCCGGGCAGTCAGGTAGCGAAACCGGCCGTGCTGCGCAGACCTCTGCCGGTATGGTGGTTCAGTCCAATGCGGGCGGCGGCGGCGGCGCTGGCGTTGGCAGCGGCGGCTCGGGCGAGTCAGCATCCCAAAGTGCAACTGCCGGCACGGGCGTTCTCGGCGGCGGCGGCGGCGGCGGGCGCGGCGGCGCGAACACCGCTGACAGCGGCGGCCAAGGCGGCCATGGCTTCATCCGCTTGACGCTGTCAGAGGCACCAGCGCAGGCGGCGGCACCCACCCCCGCGCCAGTGGTCATCCTGGTGCCAGTGGTCACGCGCTAAGCACGGATCAGCGACACGCGGTCTGGCGCGTAAACTGCGGCCACCATGATGACCCGTCGGCCGTACCCAAGAGACAATTGCCTGCAGCCCAATGGGCGGATCCAGATTGATCTTCAGCGCAGGCAAGCCACGCTCCTGGGCACCCTGCGGCGCCTTGCGATTGCTGCAATCGGCACGCTTGCGCTGGTCGGCTGCGCCACCCTGCCCGACACCGACGCGCTGATCGAGCGGCATGCGGGGCAGGCGGCCCGGTTCGAGACCGCGCGCGGTGCGCTGCCGGCCAAGAAGAACGCCGCCATCCTGGCGCAGCTCAAACGTCAGTCTGGCGATCTCGACATTCTGGACAAACAGATCGCGCTGGAGCAGGCCGTCAATGACAGCCCGCTGGTGCTGGGCAACAAAGTCACGCTCTTACAGGATGGCGCCCAGACTTACCCGGCGATGTTTGCCGCCATCCGCGGCGCGCGCGACCACATCAACATGGAGACCTACATCATCGAAGACGATGAGGTCGGCCGCCAGTTTTCCGAGCTGTTGTTGGCGCAGCAGGCGCGCGGCGTGCAAGTCAACCTCCTCTACGACAGCGTGGGCGCCCTGAACACGCCCAAGGCCTTTTTTGACCGATTGCGGCAAGGCGGCATTGAGGTGCTCGAATTCAATCCGATCAACCCATTGACGGCCAAGGGGCCGTGGCGGGTGAACCACCGCGACCATCGCAAGTTGCTGCTGGTGGACGGTCGCATCGCCTTCATCGGCGGCCTCAATATCAGCAGCGTCTACGGATCCGGCTCGATTCTCAAGCGCTCGCGCAAGGCAGTGGCCAGCACCGGCGCATGGCGCGATACGGATGTGCAGATTGAGGGCCCGGTGGTCAGCGAGTTTCAGAAATTGTTCCTGCAAACCTGGGAAAAGCAGCACGGGCCGGCGCTGGCGTCAAAAAATTATTTCCCGGCGCTCACGGTGCAGGGCCAGGACATTGTGCGCACCATTGGCAGCACGCCCGATGACCCCTTCAGCCTGATGTACCTGACGCTGATGTCGGCGATTGGCAACGCAGAAAAGCAAGTGCATTTGACCCACGCTTACTTCGTGCCTGACCCGCAGTTGCGCCAAGCCCTGGTGGCTGCCGCGGGCCGCGGCGTCGATGTCAAGCTGATCCTGCCGAGCTACTCGGACTCGGGGCTTGTCTTTCATGCCGGGCGGGCGCATTACACCGAGCTGCTGGAGGGTGGCGTCAATCTGTACGAGCGCGTCGGCGCACTCTTGCACGCCAAGACGGCGGTCATCGACGGCGTCTGGTCCACGGTGGGGTCCAGCAACCTGGACTGGCGCAGTTTTCTGGACAACGACGAAATCGATGCGGTCGTGCTGGGGCAAGGCTTTGCCCAGCAAATGGAGGCCATGTTTGCCAATGACATGCAGGCGTCCCGCGCGATCGATCTGCCCGGCTGGCAGCGCCGCCCGCTGCAGTTTCGGCTCAAGGAATGGATGGCACAGTTCTGGGAGCGTTTGCTTTAAGGCCCGCGCTGCCAACGCCATGGCTGCCACGCGGCGGCGCGCATTGATAATTGCGTCATGCCTTTTGATGACTCATCCCTTCTGACAAGTTCCGCAAGCACGGACGCAGCCACTCCGCTGCGCCCCAGCGCCCGCTTCATGGTCTCGCATCCGCTGCACTGGATCGCGCTGGGTTTCGGTTCCGGCCTGAGCCCGCTGGCACCCGGCACGGTCGGCACATTGTGGGCGTGGCTGTCGTTTGTGCTGCTGGCGCCCTGGATGAATGACGCGCGCTGGGCGCTGCTGATTGGCCTGTCGCTGCCGCTGGGCTGGTGGGCCTGCAGCGTGACGGCCAAAAACATGCGCGTGCTCGACCCCGGCAGCATTGTGTGGGACGAGATTGCCGCCTTTTGGCTGGTGCTGTGGCTGGTGACCCCGGCCGGCTTTTGGGGCCAACTGGTGGCCTTCGCGCTGTTTCGCTTCTTTGACGCGGCCAAGCCGGGACCGGTCAAATGGGCCGACCAGCTGTTTCATGCGGTCAACCCGGCCATCGACCCGGCCGCGTGGCGCAAGGCGGGCTTTGGCATCATGCTGGACGACCTGGTGGCCGCCGCCTGTACCCTGCTGGTGATTGCGCTCTGGCGCGTTTACGCATGACGCAAGCACTATTTAAATCAGAGCTTACTACGCCCTATTTATGCGGGCTAGCGGCCGATTTAATGCTTAAAAATGGCTTGAAAATGGCAACGGCCGAAAGCTGTACCGGTGGCCTGATCGCAGCCGCCTGCACCGATTTGGCGGGGTCCAGCGCCTGGTTTGAGCGCGGCTTTGTCACTTACTCCAACGAGGCCAAATGCGAGTTGCTCGGCGTGCCGGTGCGGTTGATCGAGCGTGAGGGCGCTGTCAGCGAGGCCGTAGCGAGCGCCATGGCACTCGGGACGCTGGCCCACTCGCATGCGCAGGTGGCGGTGGCCGTCACGGGTGTCGCCGGCCCGGGCGGGGGCAGCGCGGCCAAACCGGTGGGCACGGTCTGCTTTGCCTGGGCGCTGCCGGGGCAGGTGCTCACCGAACAGCGCCACTTTGAGGGTGACCGAGCGGCCGTGCGCGCCGCCAGCGTGCAGCATGCTTTGGGGCGGCTGGTGCAACTGCTCGGTTCAAGCCCCACAGCCGCGAGCCGCCAGGGATGCTCTGCATAACTCTGGCGAGGATGTGGTAGTGCGGATCGGGATGGGCTACAAGGCGCTTTTTGCAGCCAATAGCCGTAGCTATTGGCAATAAAAGCAACGCAGTAGAGCGCCCGAGGCCGTGCTGCCACAGACCGCAGGGAGTTATGCAGAGCATCCCTAACCCAGCCGCTTGCAGATTTCCAGCGTGGCGGCGCTCTGGTTCATGCTGTAAAAGTGCAGCCCCGGCGCGCCGCCGGCACGCAGCTGCTCACACAGATCGGTGACCACGTCCAAGCCAAAGGCCTTGATCGACGCCGTGTCATCGCCATAGCTTTGCAGCCGCAAACGAATCCAGCGCGGAATCTCGGCGCCGCAGGCATCGCTAAAGCGCATCAGCTGGGTTGAGCTGGCAATCGGCATGATGCCGGGCACGATCGGCACGCTTAAACCCAACGCGTCCACCTCCTCGACAAAGCGGAAGTAGGCGTCAGCGTTGTAGAAATACTGGGTGATGGCGGAGTTGGCGCCGGCCTTGACCTTAGCGGCAAAGGCCTGCAGGTCGCTCGAGGGCGACTTCGCCTGCGGGTGAATCTCGGGGTAAGCCGCCACCTCGATGTGAAAGTCGTCTCCGGTCTCGGCGCGCACAAATTCAACCAGATCGCTGGCGTAATGGAACTCGCCCCCAATGCCAAAGCCGCTGGGCAAATCACCGCGCAGCGCCACCAGTCGCTTGACGCCCATGGCTTTGAGAAGGCCCAACTGCTCCCGCACTTTGGCGTGGGTGGCGCCGATGCAGGAGATGTGCGAGGCCGCCGGCACGCCCTCGGCCAGAATGTCGCGCACGGTGTTGAAGGTGCCTTCTTGCGTCGAGCCGCCGGCGCCAAAAGTCACCGAGCAAAACTCAGGCTTCAAGGTGTACAGCTCCTGGCGCACCGCGCGCAGCTTCTCGGCGCCTTCGGGCGTTTTGGGCGGGAAGAACTCAACACTTATGGGAATGGGAGCGGTCGCGGTCATAACGGACTTTCTAATCTTTCGGCTTGACGCAAACGATGAAGAACTCGCGATTGCCGTCGCCGCCGGCAATGGGTGAGTCAAACCAGGCGGTCACAGCGAGGCCCAGCGCGGCGCACGCCTCACGCAGGCGCTGCTCCACCAGCGGGTACATGGCGGCGCCCTTCACGATGCCGCCTTTGCCAACCTGACCCGGTTGCAGTTCAAACTGCGGCTTGACCAGCGTCAGCAGCGTGCCGCCGTTCTTGAGCAACAGCACCACGGCGGGCAACACCAGGGTTTGCGAGATGAAGGACAAGTCGGCGACGATCAGGTCGAATTCGGGGGCGAACTCAACCAGGCCTGAATCACCTTCCTCTGCATCAAATTGACCATCAGCCCCCGTGCTGTCTTCGTAAGCAGCTATTAAATCAGAAGCAACCAGGGCACGCGCGTTGACTTTTTCAACGCACAGCACGCGCGGGTCTTCGCGCAGACTGGGGTGCAATTGGCCGCTGCCCACGTCCACGCCGACCACGGAGGCGGCGCCGTGCTGCAGCAGGCAGTCACTAAAGCCGCCGGTGGACTGGCCCACATCCAGACAGGCCAGCCCGGTCACATCCAGCCCCAGCTGCTTGAGCGCGGCCTCGAGCTTGAGGCCCCCGCGTGACACATAACGCGCTTCGGCATCGTTGAGCAGCTTAATTTCGGCCTCCAGCGGAATCTCGTCGCCGTTTTTGCTGACGGTCTTCCACTCTGCACCCTTAAGCCACTGCACGCCATCGGCGATCAGGCGCTGGGCCTGCGAGCGCGTGCTGGCCAGTTGTTTGTGCACGAGGAGTTGGTCGGCACGCATATCAATAACGGTAGCTGTCGGCCTTGTACGGGCCGGCTTTGCTCACGCCAATGTAGGCGGCTTGCTCATCGGTCAGCTCGGACAGCATGGCGCCGACCTTGCCCAAGTGCAGGCGCGCCACTTTTTCGTCCAGGTGCTTGGGCAGCACGTACACCTTGCCGACCTTGTATTCCTTGGGCTTGGTGAACAGCTCGATCTGGGCAATCGTCTGGTTCGCAAAGCTCGACGACATGACAAAGCTGGGGTGGCCGGTGCCACAACCCAGGTTCACCAGGCGGCCCTTGGCCAGCAGGATGATGCGCTTGGCTGGCTTTTTTCCCTTGGCCGGGAAGATCACATGGTCCACCTGCGGCTTGATCTCTTCCCACTTGCACTTGTCCAGCGAAGCGACGTCGATTTCATTGTCAAAGTGACCAATGTTGCAGACGATGGCCTGATCTTTCATGGCGTCCATGTGCTTGTAGGTGATGACGTTCTTGTTGCCGGTGCAGGTGACAAAAATATCGCATTTGTCAGCGGCGTATTCCATGGTCACGACTTTGTAGCCTTCCATCGCCGCTTGCAGCGCGTTGATCGGGTCGATTTCTGTCACCCACACCTGGGCGCTCAAGGCACGCAGGGCTTGGGCCGAGCCCTTGCCGACATCGCCATAGCCAATCACGCAGGCGACCTTGCCCGCAATCATGACGTCGGTGGCACGCTTGATGGCGTCCACCAGCGACTCGCGGCAGCCGTACAGGTTGTCAAACTTGCTCTTGGTGACGGAATCATTGACATTGATGGCGCGCAGCATCAGTTCGCCCTTGGCCGACATGTCGTTGAGGCGGTGCACGCCGGTGGTGGTTTCTTCGGTCACGCCGATGATGTGCTTGAGGCGGCGGCTGTACCAGGTCGGGTCCAGCTTGAGCTTGGCCTTGATGGCGGCGTACAGGCAGGTTTCTTCTTCGCTGGTGGGCTTGGCCAGCAAGCTGCTGTCCTTTTCCGCGCGCGTGCCCAGGTGCATCAAGAGCGTGGCATCGCCGCCGTCGTCCAGAATCATGTTCGGGCCTTCAGCCGCCGTGCCCTTTTTGCCGTCGAATTCAAAAATGCGGTGCGTGTAGTCCCAGTAGTCGGCCAAAGATTCGCCCTTGATCGCAAACACCGGTGTGCCCGCGGCCGCAATCGCTGCCGCTGCGTGGTCTTGCGTGGAAAAGATGTTGCACGAGGCCCAGCGCACGGTGGCGCCCAAGGCTTGCAGCGTTTCGATCAGCACGCCGGTCTGGATCGTCATGTGCAGCGAGCCGGTGATGCGCGCGCCCTGCAACGGTTGCGACTTTGAAAATTCCTCACGAATCGCCATCAGGCCGGGCATTTCGGTCTGGGCAATGTTGAGTTCCTTGCGGCCCCAGGCGGCGAGGTTGATGTCGGCGATGACGTGGTCGGGTTGGTTGACAGGTTTAGTTACGGTGCGCATGGCTCACTCCAAAAGTTGATTTGAAAAGCACTGAACTGCGCGGAGAACTTTTTGGAAAAGGCTCACCCCACAGACCAGTGGGTGAGCGCAGTTGATGCGGTGCTTTGGCTAGCAGGCCCAAGCACGCGGTCCGAGCCTCGTTCAACATGTGTGAACTGCAACGCTCCTCGGAAGGCGATAATTCTACCTTTTCCGGACTTTCTTAGTCGGCCGCTCCGTGCGCACGTCTCCAGATTGAGCGGTGCAAGCTGATCGCCTCCAGCCCAAATTCATGACCTACCAAGCCGAAACCCGCCGCCGCCGCACCTTTGCCATCATTTCCCACCCCGATGCGGGTAAAACCACGCTGACCGAGAAGCTGTTGCTGTTCTCGGGCGCGATCCAGATCGCAGGCAGTGTCAAAGCGCGAAAAGCCACGCGCCACGCAACCAGCGACTGGATGGAGATCGAGAAGCAGCGCGGCATTTCGGTGGCGTCGAGCGTGATGCAAATGGTCTACCGCGACCATGTCATCAACCTGCTTGACACCCCCGGCCACAAGGACTTTTCCGAGGACACCTACCGCGTGCTGACCGCCGTGGACTCGGCGTTGATGGTGATTGACGCGGCCAACGGCGTCGAGTCGCAAACCCGGCGCTTGATCGAGGTCTGCCGCCAGCGCAACACGCCGATCATCACCTTCATCAACAAGATGGACCGCGAAGTGCGCGACCCGCTGGACATTCTGGACGAGGTCGAGCGTGAACTGGGCATGCCCTGCGTGCCGATGACCTGGCCAGTGGGCCAGGGCAAAACCTTTGGCGGCATCATCAACCTGCGCACGCATGTGATGACGGTGTTTGAGTCGGGCAGTCAGCGCCTGCCGCACGACTTTGACGCCATGCCCTTGTCCGACCCCGCTGCCCTGCAAAAGCGCTTTGGCCATGAATGGGACACCGCGCTGGAAAGCATGGAACTGGCCACTGGCGCCTCCCCCGCGTTCGACCGCGAGGCTTTTTTGGCCGGCAAACAAACCCCGGTGTTCTTTGGCTCGGGTGTGAACAACTTTGGTGTGATGGAGGTGCTCGACGCCCTGGTTGACCTGGCACCGTCACCCGGTCCGCGCACCAGTTCGTTCGTGGTCAACAAGCAGCCCGTCATCAAGCAGGTGCAGCCCGAAGACGACGCGTTCTCGGGTGTGGTGTTCAAGGTGCAGGCCAATATGGACGCCAACCACCGCGACCGCATTGCCTTTGTGCGCATCGCCTCTGGCAAGTACGCGCCCGGTTTGAAACTCAAGGTCATGCGCACCGGCAAGGAGCTGCGCCCCACCAGCGTGGTGACCTTCATGAGCCAGCGCCGCGAGGCGGTGGAAGAGGCTTTTGCTGGCGACATCATCGGTTTCACCACGCACGGCGGCGTGCAACTGGGTGACACCATCACCGACGGTTCGGTCAACCTGCTGTTCACCGGTTTGCCATTTTTTGCGCCCGAGATGTTCATGACCGTGGTCTTGAGGAACCCGCTGCGCACCAAGCAGTTGCAGCAGGGGCTGGCGCAGCTCGGCGAAGAGGGTGCCATTCAGGTGTTCCGGCCCGAGATGGGCGGCAACATGCTGTTAGGCGCCATCGGCCAGTTGCAGTTTGAGGTGGTGCAGCACCGCCTCAAAGGCGAATACGACGCCGACATCCGCCTGGAGCCCAGCCAGTACACCGGCGCGCGTTGGATCACTGCTGACTCAGCCGTCGAGCTGAAAGACTTTGTCTACGCCTACCCGCAGCGCATGGCACGGGACGCCGCCAACACACTGGCTTATTTGTGCACCAGCCCCTATGACGTGCGCCTGGCGCAGGAGCGCTTTCCCAAAATCCACTTTCACCCGCTGCGCGAGCACGCCGGTCTGGCGCTACAGGCCGCAGGCTGAAAAGCCCGGCCTGTCGAAAAATATATATCAAATCGGGCTGTAGCCCGCGTACTACTTGCGTAGGCAGCTATTAATCAAATAGTATTGATGTGTTGTTGGGTGCAGTTCCCATCGTGCCCAAGGAGTCACCATGTTTTTCACCACTGACCTTGCCACGATCTCGCACGGCATTCAACTCGCGGTGGCGCCGGTCTTTCTGCTCACCGCCGTGTCCGGCATGATCGGCGCGGTAGCGGGGCGACTGGCGCGCATCATTGACCGCGCGCGCCTGCTGGAAGATCGCATTGAAGCAGCCCCGGCGGACAAGCCCATGACGGCGCAATATATTGAGCTGGCGCGCCTGCGCCGACGCGGCGCGTTGGTCAACGCCTGCATTGCACTGCTGACCTTTTGCGCCATTCTGATCGGCCTGACCATCGTGGTCCTGTTTCTCGGCGAGACGACCGAGTTGCAGATTTACCGCATCGCCACCTTCTGCTTTTTGTCGGGGGTTCTTTTTTTCCTGGCGGCGCTGCTGTGCTTTTTTGCCGAAACCCTGCTGGCCACGCGCATCCTCAAGTTCGGGCGCCCCAGAGACCATTGAGCCCAGCGCCTGGTCCTCAAAGCCCTTGAATAAATGACTGTCGGCGGGCTCGGCGCAGCGCGCTGCCGGCCGGAGGGCGGGATAATCCTCCCCCTATGGCATTAATTACCTTCCTCAACGCACAGCTGGCTTTCGGCCACGTGCCCTTACTTGATCACACCGACTTTGCCCTGGAGACTGGCGAGCGCGTCGGCCTGATCGGGCGCAACGGCACCGGCAAGACCTCTTTTCTGAAAATTCTCGCCGGCTTCGAGAAAGCCGATGACGGCGTGCTGCAACTGCAGACCAACCTGCGCCTGGCCTATGTCGCCCAGGAGCCGCAGCTCGACCAGGAAGCTACTGTTTTTGTAGCTGCAAGCGCTGGCATTGCGGGGGTTATCGCGCTGATTGATCAATATTGCGAGGGGGTGGGCGACCTCGATGCCCTGCAAAGCCAGATTGAAGCGCTGGGCGGCTGGAACTGGGAGCAGCGCGTGACGGAGACTCTGCACCGCCTGCACCTCAATGAGAACGACATCATTGGCACGCTCTCGGGCGGAACCAAGAAACGGGTCGCGCTGGCGCAGGCGCTGGTGGCCGAGCCCGACGTGCTGCTGCTCGACGAGCCCACCAACCACCTCGACCTGGATTCGATCGAATGGCTCGAAGACCTGCTGATTGGCTTCAAGGGCAGCGTTGTGGCCATCACCCATGACCGGAGCTTTCTGGACCGGGTGGCAACCCGCATCATTGAACTGGACCGCGGCATCTTGCGCTCCTACGACGGCAATTACGCGCGCTACCAGATTCTCAAAGAAGATCAGCTGGCGCAGGAAGCGGTCATCAGCGCCAAGGCCGACCGGCTGTTGGTGCAAGAAGAAATCTGGATCCGCAAAGGAGTGGAGGCGCGGCGCACCCGCAGCGAGAGCCGCATCGTGCGCCTGGAAAACCTGCGCGCCAGCCGCAAGGCGCACCGCGAAGCCGTTGGCAAAGTCAAGATGGACGTAGCCTCTGGCGCACTGGGCGGCAAGCTGGTGGCCGAGTTGACGCAGGTCAGCTTGTCCTTCGGCGAAAAAGTCATCATCAAGGACTTTTCCGCCACCCTGTTGCGCGGCGACAAGATCGGCTTGCTTGGCCCCAATGGCGCGGGCAAGACGACCCTGCTCAAGCTCATTCTGGGCGAATTGGTGCCCGACAAAGGGAAGGTGCGCACCGGCACGAACCTGCAAGTGGCTTACTTTGATCAGATGCGCAACGCACTGGATCTTGATGCCACGCTGGTGGACTTCATCAGCCCGGGCAGCGAGTGGATCGAGATTGGCAACCAGCGCAAGCACGTCAAGAGCTACCTGGGCGACTTCCTGTTCTCACCGGCGCGCGCCAACTCGCCCGTTCGCTCACTCTCGGGCGGCGAGCGCAACCGGCTCTTACTGGCGCGCCTGTTTGCCCGGCCCGCCAACGTGCTGGTGCTGGACGAGCCGACCAACGACCTGGACATCGAAACGCTGGAACTGCTGGAAGAATTGCTGCAAAACTACGCCGGCACCGTGTTTCTGGTCAGCCACGACCGCACTTTTCTGGACAACGTGGTCACCAGCACCATTGCTTTTGAGGGCGACGGGCTGTGGCGCGAGTACGAGGGTGGCGTGCAGGATTGGCTGATCCAGTCAAAACGCAGCAAGGAGATTCAGGCCGCAGCTAATTTGATAGCAGCTAACGCACAACAGACGGGGGCTAGAGGCCAAAAAAGCATAAAGTCCAACGACAACACGAAGAACGTGACGGCGCAAAAACTCAGCAACAAGGCGCAGCGCGAGGTCGACACCCTGCAGGCCAGAATTGACGTGCTGGAGCAGGAGCAGGCCGCCGTGCGCGCGACCCTGACCGACGCCACGCTCTACGCCAAAGACCCGGCGCGTGCGACCGAACTCTACGCGCGCGACGCCGTGATTGATGAAGAACTGCTAAGCGCCCTGGCGCGCTGGGAAGAACTCTCGTCGCTCTGAACTTGAGCGCCCTCAGACCCTCAAAGCACGCATGACCGACCACTACGCCACCTTAGGCCTGCGCAGCGATGCGACGCTGGCCGACATTAAAAAGGCCTTTCGCCAACAAGCCTCGCTGCACCACCCTGACCGCAATGCTGCCGCCAATGCCGCCGCGCGTTTTCGCGCCGTGCAAGAGGCCTATGAAGTGCTCTCTGATGCGGGCAAACGCCAGACTTATGACGACAATCGGCGCCGCAACCTGCTCGACAGCCCGCTCGAGACCGCACACGAGATTTGGCAAAACTATTTTGACCCGTTGCTGCGCAATGCCCAAGACATGAAGAGTACAAGACCATGAATATCTCACCTTTTTTCCGCAACCTGCGCTCGGCCTACGAGTCCGAGCTGGACGACTTGAGGTTTGACTCCGAAGGCCGTGACGTACTGCGTCAGCGCTTGACCCAAAGGCGCAAGGAACTGGCGTTCTTGCTGCAGATGATGGCGCTCAGCCCCGAGATGGTGGCGGTGGTTCTGCATCAGGGCTTCACGTTCAAGTCACCTGCCACGATGGAACATCTGCTGAGCCTGGCGCCGGAGGATTTCCCCGACTGGGACGCTCTGGCCGACGCGATCAAGTTGGCGCCCTGGGCGGACGATCTGGTCCAGACGATTCGCAAGGAGCCGATGGGCGACTGGTTTATGACCGTCGCTGCCGCCCTGGAATACATGCACCACAAGCCCGCGTCGGCGCCCGCCCGCATCCACGACCCCGAGGATGAGGTCGAAGAAGACCTTGAGCCAGAAATGAACCCCCTGGACGCTGAAGAAGAGAATGACGCCCGCAACCGCGAAGAAGCAGGCGCCGACTGGATGGTCGAGCAGGGCTTCGACCGTAAAGAGTAAAACCTTGCGGGACAGACCGCAGTTACACGCAGTGAACCAGCTCTGTCCTCAACTGATCAAAAATAAATGAAGCACCTTGCCCTCATCACCAAGACCCAGAGCCTGATTGCTGCCGGCGACATCGTTGGCGCCGAAGCCGCCCTGGTTGAGTTGGCCGACACCGAGGGCGATTCAGCGCTGATGCTGGTGCTGGAGCAATTGCCGGCCAAAGACATACTGGCGGTGATACGCGAATACGACAACTCCAAGGAGTCGGTCGTCAACCTGCTGGTGACGCCCAAGCAGTTTGCCCACGCAGTGGTGATTGAAAAGCAATACAAGGACCTGACCCGCACCCACCTGCGCGGCATGGTCAACTCGATCATCTTCCGGGATGAGGCTGATCCCCTTGACTTTTTGAATGCGATGGGTGAGCTCGAAGGCGGCGCCGAGGCGCTGGCCGACTATTTTGAAGAAAAATGGAGCCGCATCGAAGCCTTTGCCCGTACCGGCAGCTTTGACGCCGTCGACGATGACGGCCAGATGCTGTCTGAGGCCGCGCTGCTGGCCTCGGCCTATGTGCCAGCGCGCGTCGAGCAGGATGAAGTGGCCGACCAGGACTGGATGGAACTGGCCTGGATCCTGCGTTACCAGTGCCCCGACCTGTTCATTGAAATGCTGTTGGTACTGCGCGCCAAGGCGCGTGCGTTTGAGGCCGGACTGAGCGAGGACGAGGAATTATCCGAGGATGACGGCAAAGTCGAAACCGGCGACACCGACCGCGGCAAAGCGACACCGGCGGCGCTGGAGTCCGACGAAGAATCCGCGATCTGACGACAAGACAGACTCGGCCCACTGCGTCCCCATGCCACATTCTCCTGACGCTGTCGCGTCCCTCGCCCGAACCTCAACCGTCTCGCTCTACGACCAGCGCCCCTTCTTTGAAAAGGCGCTGCTGTTTGGGGTGCAACACGGCATCATCGACGGGGCAAAACTTGATGCCATTGGCAACGAGGCGCCCAAAGGCATGGTGCAGATCGCGCGCTACTTCGGCACTGAATTCTTGCGCCCCGAGCTGGAAAGGGCCAAAGAACGCATCGTGAATCTGGTCAGCCTCTATCTGGAAAACAGCAGTGACGGTGACTTGCGGCTGGCCGCCGAGTCGCTGCGCGATCATTCGTTTTTGTCACGCTCCAAGGGCGGCTCCGACCTGCTCAAGGCCTTGCTGGCCATGCCGCAAAACAGCCACTTCGGCATGAACGAGCGCGCTGGCTTCAGCGATGACAAGATTCCTTTGCTGGCCAAATGGTCGATGGCCAGCCTGAGCGACTACCAGGCGGAACTCGCCAAGCGCAGCCAAGTGGCCCAAGTGATGGATGCGGCGCTCTGGTTGGCGGATGAATTGGGCATGCAAGCCGATGCGCTCGAAGAGTCGGGCCCCGATAGTGAGGCGGTCATCCGCACGGCGCTGCTGACGATGGCCTGCAAGCGCACCGAGTTACCCGACTGGGTCGCGTTTGAGCGTATGGTCGCTGTGCTGCGTAAGAAGTACGCAGGCATCGACCCGCCAGCCGTGCCGATTCTGGGGCCCAAGAATTTGCCGGCTCACTTCACAGACGCCATCGAGGCGGTGCGGCAGTCTGTCATCGCCGATTTGCCAAAAATCCTGGACGCCAATGTATCTGCCAGAAAGCTGTTCAGTCAGACACCGGCTTATTCGGGACGCTATTTTTGGGTCGAAGATGGCTTGAACGAGGTCGATGACTATGATCGCACGGCATCGGCGGCCTGGCAAAAAGCCACGGGCGGCCATGACGACGAAGGCTCACTGATCACGTTGTTTTTGTGTATTGCCGCAGGCAGCGCACCCAAGACCTTGCTGACCGAGAAGGCGGCTGTCACGCTGATTCGCAAAATCCGCAAGACCGGCCTAAGCCCCGAGTTGGCAAACCGGTACATTCGCGCCCATGCTCCGGTGCAGCATCAAGACGACTATGTCCGGCTGTGGATGTCATTCTGTGATGAAGCCCAGTCGACATTGCAAAGCGATTACGACTACGAGTTAAAGGACGCTCTTGCCCTGCTGCGGCGGGAGTGCAATGTGAAATAGCAAGGTTTTCAATGCAGCGCTGTGGTTGCTGCGTTGGCAGCCCTTCTATGGCACGGCCTGCGGCGGGATGCCCCGACAACAATGGTTTAAAAATGGGATGAGCTTTGGCGCATGGCGTCTAGCGATGGTGTTCGCGCCGCCGCGCCTCGAAAACGAACTCTTCCAGATCAGGGTCCATCGCATTGCGAGACGAGATGATACCGACCGGGCGGCCGTTCTCGACCACGGGCACATGGCGAAATCCGTTTTCTTGCATCAGCAGCAGTGCATGTCCGTAGGTCTTACCTGGCTCCAAGGTCTTGGGCTCTGCGGTCATCACCTCGGTCAGCTGCGTGGACTGGGCGTCACGGCCTTCGGCAATCACGCGAAAGACGGCATCCCGTTCTGTAAAAATGCCGAGCAGGTACTCGTCGGCGACCACCAGAACGGCGCCCACGTTACGCTCCGCCATCAATCGGGCGGCGTTGCTTACAGTCGTCTCAGGCGGAGCAGTCAGAAACTTTTTCTGCTCCATGATAGTTCTAATAGGTTGATCGAACATTGCAGCCTCCAATATTACATGCTAGCCATCTTTTGAACTGCGCTTTTGACCCAGATCAATCCACCCGAGAAGGAGTTGAACAACGAGGCACGATTTCGAAACAACCGCTGAGATGGCGGTTGTCGTCATTTCACTGGACCTGTTGGCAGGCCGAATATCGCGTCTGGAATTCAAGAAAACACGCCGTGGCGGCAGCGAACAATTTTGCGTTGAATAGGGGTAGGGAACGGCTCTCGCCATCCCCTCCCTCCGAACCCGGTGTGCGGTTTTCCCGCGACGGGCTCTCCAGTCAGTTGTTTCCACATCGGGATTGGCGCGCTAATTGATGGGCTGTAACCATGGTGAATAACCCAAGATTGGCGAAGTAGGCATTTGGCCATTGTTTGTGATCATTAAGACATCGTCCCTGCCCCGGTCGGTGCTTCTGCCTTCGCAGCATTGCCCGCAATCGACGCCTCACAAAGCCGTCGATTGTTGAGAACGTGAATCGGTGTGCCTGTTTGAAATGGGCATACCACCCCTTGAGGGTTGGGTTGATTGACGCAATCACGCACTCGATCGAATCGCCTCGTTTGCGTGAAGTCCGAGCACGCACCTTATCGCGCAATGCCATCAGACTTTTCTTGCGCACCCAGCGCTGCCCTGCTTCAAACCGATACCCCAGAAACTCGAAACCTTGACCGTCCACCCGGCAGTCCCCAAGATGGGTTTTGTCAGGATGTAGTGTCAGGCCGTTCGCCCCCACCCAAGCGCGCATACGCGCCAGCGCGGCCACTGCCTCGTCTTGGCTGCGACACAACACCACGGCATCATCGGCATAGCGCACCATCACCAGCCCAGCTTCACGCATTTCTACGTCCAGCTCGTGCAGATAAGCGTTGGCAAGCAAAGGACTTATTACGGCCCCTTGCGGACTGCCAGACGTTGGTGTCCATAGCTTCATGTTTTCCATGATGTCTTGCTTGAGAAAGCCCTGAATGAGCTTCATCACCCGACCGTCCCCGATGCGTCTTCCCACTTTCGCGAGAAGCCGATCATGTGGAATCGTGTCAAAGTAGCTTTGCAGATCCGCATCCACCACCCAGCAGTAGCCCGCTTTCAAATGCCGGTCTACCTCTCGTAGCGCATCCTTGCAACCCAAACCTTGCCGAAAGCCATAGCTTCGCGGCTCGAATTCATGCTCAAAGATCGGCTCGATTACCAGCTTCAGCGCGGCCTGAACCATGCGGTCTTTGACAGCAGGTATTCCGAGCGGGCGCTGTTTCTTGCCTTTGGGTATGTAGACACGTCGCACCGGCAACGGGCGATAGCTCCCGTCGCGCAGTGCGTGCGCCAGTTCAACCAGATAGCGAAGCCGATGTTGTGCAAATTTCTCCACACTCATTCGGTCCACTCCAGCCGCCCCAGCATTCTTCTGGCCTCATGCGCAGTGCCTGTGAAACGCGCCATCAGGCTTTGGGGCAGTTCGGTGAGTTCAACACCTGGAATGAAGCGAGCGCACTGTGCCTGCCACAGCGCGGTGGCACCAAACACTTGCAGCCACCATTGGCGCCAGCGCGCGCTGGTGCGCTCAGGCACTCCCAGTGCCTCACCCGCCAGGGTTGTTGCGGCATTGATCTTGTTGCGTTTGACGGCCAGCACCACCACGGCCAAGGCGACGTACACGCGCCTGCCCAAAAATCTCACCGACATCGGTGTTGAACGTTTGCGGCACAGGTTGCAGCAAAAGCTCCATCGCGATTGAAACTCAAACAGAACCTCTTCGGGGCACGCTTTGGGTTTGCGGGGGTAGTTGGCCCGATGCAGTACGCCACCACACTGACACGCACTGGCGTGCATCTGAGCCGCCAGGTCGGTGTCTATTTGCACCAGGAATTGAAAAAATTGGGGGCTTTGAAGTAAGGTGTGGCACACTTTGATGGTCTCGATCTTGGTCGAAAGAGACTCTCCCACAAAGACCGCTTGTTCAAAGTCTTGGTGGGAGATTTTTTTTGTCTGACCACACCACCAGCGTTAACTCAAAGTCGACATTCGAGCTGTTGTTGGGCTGGCTACGGTTTTGGCGAGCGTCGCCACCAGGGGGGGCCTGCCGGCGGCCCTGGCAGGGGCCTAATTTTAAAAATTCTAGAAACCAAAACCCCGAAGTCACTGCGGTTGACGGATATCCCACTACGCCATCAGGCGTCGCCAGCCATCAAACTTGATCAGCCTTCTTGAAGGCGCTGGCCATCTGCACATCACATAATTTGACCAATTCAGAACAAAATACCCTCACGGGAGTTGGTCATGCTCAGAGCATCTGCGCAGATTTGTTCGCATCTTTCGTCCTCGCACTTGGCTCTTTTGCAACCGCAGCGCTGAGCAAAGCGTCAGCATCGAATCGGCCCAGCGCGCCTACCAAGGCGCGCGCCACCGTGCCCGCATCATGAAGAGCGGTGGCCCGCACACCCTGCGCCACGGTTTTGCTACCCACTTGCTCGAAGGTGGCGTAGACCTCTTCACCATCCAGAAACTGCTGGGCCACAGCAACATCACCACCACCAGCCGTTACCTGCACTTGATCAGCCCGCAGTTTCGAGCACCCAAAGACATCGATCCGCTGGACCTGCTGGCGGGCCTGCCCAAGCTGTAGAGCGATCAGACAAGCTTAAGCGCATGACCGCTAGCGTGGCGGGGGCGCTGCGCCAGTTTGGCGCCGCTTATCTGGCCCAGCACAGCCTCTCAACACCCCAAGCCAAAGCCTGGCGAGGTATTGCTGCCTGCCACACCGCAGCGCTGGGCGGAGACCGCCTGGCCTGCGATGCCGGTGGCCACAGCCAGTGGCACTACCACTCCTGTCGCAACCGCCATTGTCCGCAGTGCGGCACAAGGGCCAAAGACGCCTGGCTGCAAGAGAGGGGCTGGCGCAGGTGCTGGACGTTCCCTACGCTCACATGGTGTTCACGCTGCCACACAGCTTGAATGGCCTGTATGGCGCCCACCCACGCTGGGTGATCGACACCTTGTTTGCCTGCGTGGCCCAAACCCTCAGCGAGTTTGCGGCGAACCCGCGTTGGTTGGGTGGGCAACCAGCCTTCACGCTGGTGCTGCACACCTGGGGACAGGAGTTGCAGCGCCATGTTCATGTGCACGCCGTTATCGCCTGTGGCGCCTTGGCCGCAAATCATGACAGCGGCACAGACCAATGGGTGCAGCCCACGCGTTCGCCGGAGTTTTTGTTTCCAGTCACTGCCTTGTCCAACGTGTTTCGAGGCAAGTTCATGGCCGCCTTGCAGGCGGCGCACGAGTGCGGTGACATTGCCGACGACCCCCAGCGTGGCAATGTGGATTGGGCCAGGCGCCACCAGGCGCTGTACCGCCACAACTGGGTGGTGTATGCCGAGACACCATTGGGTGGCCCGGCTCAGGTGCTGGAGTATCTGGCGCATTACACACACCGCACGGCCATCAGCAACGAGCGCATCGTCAAGATCACTTCCGATCAGGTGGCATTCAAGGTGCGCGCAGATGACAAAGGAGGCAAGCGTACCGTCAAATTCGACGGCGTGGAGTTTGTGCGCCGCTTCCTGCTGCATGTGCTGCCCACCGGGCTCAAGCGCATTCGTCACTATGGATTGCTCGCCCCCAGCAAAGCCCAGTTGCTGGCACAGGCGCGCACGCAAAGTGCAGATGCCGCAAAGCAACCCCGTGGCACTGGAGTCGGCGCAAGACTTTATGCACCGGGTGGCAAAGGTGGACCTGCACCAGTGTCCTTGTTGCAGGCTGGGACGGCTGCGCGTGGTGGAAGCCATCAAGGGTTGCAAGACGTTACCGGTACCGGGCTCGCAGACAGCGATCACGCCGCACAGCACGGGGCCACCATGAAAGCAGCGAATGGCTGGATTGACGGGGTGTTGGGTGTGGCTGGGTTGCACCGCCAGGGGGAACCGTGTGTCCAACGGCGAAAAGTGCTGGCTCTAGAAGTGACGCCGCCAGGGGTTGCACGGGTCAACTGCCAAGAAAATGGGACTGTACGACAGCGGCTGTCGGCAAAGCGCCTAAACGGTACCCCAGCCCCTGATATCCAAACTTACAATCCCCTGTAATCCACCGCACCTCAAGCGGTTCAGTCCAACGTGGTTTAACTGCCGAAAGGGGTAGTCGTGGTTTCTTCCAACTTTGCCTCACGGCAGATAAACGCTGATCCTTAGGATAAAACCAATTGCGGGCTCAGTCCGCGGGCTTCTGATTCACCCCATCAAGGACATTCATGGACGACAACGTACGCCACAGGCCCAGCAACAGCGCTAAATGCAAGCAACGAGCCGAGTGGCGAGTGCGCCTGATCCAGCGGGACAATTTAGATGTTTGATGCTGCTCAGGCCGGACCACCGCGCAGGCCTATTGCCTGGTGGCGTGCGGCCACTATTGCCTGCCTACTGGTTATCGCCATCGCAACGGCCACAGGCGTGAGCATGTTTGAGCAGTTCGAGGCGCAAATACGTCATCTACAAACAAAACTTCAAAAGACTGCGCAGATCAGATACATCGCGATTCTGCTGGACGACAGCCAGGCTCCGGCGATGCTGGTCACGTCGGATCCGCAAGAGGGATCGCTTCAGATTCAGCGGCTCAATAACGTAACCGAAGGCCGTGCCGACAGCATGCAACTGTGGGCGCTGTCAGCCAACGGACAGTTGCGTTCACTCGGAGTTTTGACGAGCCCCGGTAAAACCTTGCGACTGCCGGTCGCCGAAAAGACACTGGCTGATATCTCCGAGTTGGCCATCAGCGTGGAAGACAAGGGCGCCACCACGCAGCGCCGAGAACCCAGTCTGCCTTATCTATTCAAAGGTGCGCTCGTGCAAAAAGCGTTGTGACTCCGCACGAACTTCAGCTCTTACCACTTGAGTCAAGGTGTATTGCCCACCCGCTTACCATGAAGCAGCTTGAGACAACAAAAAAACCCGCTACGCTGGAAAACTAGCCATTACATTAAAGTGTTGATGGCTTTTTGGCAAAATTGGAGCATTGATTCAAGGTCGTATCTGTAGTGGATACGACCTTTTTCTTCGTCGGTGCTTGGCTATTTTTGGGCGAATGCCG
>Ga0180732_1000420_pt1 | contig 37682 bp, 44 predicted proteins | sample KR11_01MetaG_FD_148674 | JGI IMG/M metagenome (GOLD analysis project Ga0180732, IMG submission 148674) | Groundwater microbial communities from the Olkiluoto Island deep subsurface site, Finland - KR11_0.1 MetaG | ecosystem: Environmental > Aquatic > Deep subsurface > Groundwater | place...
AAGGTAACGTCCTGCCTGGTACTGACCGAGGCGGTGCAACAGCCGGGTTTAGCCCGCCGTCACGCCGCGCTCAGGGTGGGGGAATTTGAGGTGGCCAAAAGTGGGGGAATTTGGGTGGCCATCAGGGCTTTGAGCAAGCCCAAAATACAGTTTGTGTCCAACAAATACTTAATGCCATTCATCGCGCAACTGCCGCTGAATCGCCATTGGGTCGGCGCCAAATGTCAAGGAGCCCTCCAGACCACCACAAAGGTCAGACAAGCGCAGAGACGGGGCAACGTGCTCGCTGGTACCACGCCTGAGCCGCAAAAATTCAGCAAAGTCCAATACCTCAGCCAGCAGTGGCTCAGGCAGCGTACGTGTGGCCTCCCATAGTTTTTCGGCTGTCGTTGACATGTGATCTCCTACAAATGATTGCATCTTACAAGACCATCAGTTCCGTTCGAGCGCACATCGGTGGTTCAGGTTTCCGACGAACTGTGCAAAAACCATGGCGCGCAAAAACAGCGACCGTTTTGGTGTCGAGATTTGGCCGTGGGGCAGAGCGGGCAAGAGGCCTAATTGGCAGCTCATCGCGGCCATTCACCTGCGCCCAGCCGGTCAGTGGGTATTCCGGTCGATCGTGACCGGTCATTCCGGTTTGTCGTGACCGGCGATTCTGGTTCATCGTGACCGCTCATTCCGGCCGATCGTGACCGCTCATTCCGGCCGATCGTGACCGCCCGTTCTGGTTTATCGTGACCGCCGATTCCGGTTTATCGTGACCGATGTCTGGGGCCGGTCTGAGCGGGCCGTCATGACGCTGTAACAGGCGCTCGCGACACCATCACAGGATCGACCAAGCGGCGTGCAGGAGCTGCGCATATTTATCCCAACCCATGTGGGCTAGTCTTCTTCAGTTTTTTTACTGGAACCGACATGCCCGATACCCGAAGGATCACTATGCGTCAAATCAAAGACGTCCTGCGTCTCAAACTCGAACTGCACCACTCGCACCAGCACATCGCCGCCTCTCTTGGCATTTCCAAAGGCGTGGTCGCCAAATACGTCAAGCTCGCCAGTGCCGCTGGCTTGCATTGGCCGCAAATCCAGGCCATGGACGAGACGGCACTGCACAGCCGCTTGATGGTACCCCCCCAGCGCGCCAGCAGCTTTGTGGCACCCGACTACGCCCGCCTGCACCATGAGCTGCGGCGCAAAGGCATGACCCTCATGCTGCTGTGGCAAGAACACAGCGAGCAGCACGGCGACGAGTCCATCCACAGCTACTCCCAGTTCTGCGAGAACTACCGCAGATTTGCCAAAACCCTCAAGCGCTCCATGCGCCAAATCCACCGCGCTGGCGAGAAGATGTTCATCGACTACGCTGGCCCCACTGTGGGCCTGACTGACGCCAGCCGCGCCCACATCTTCGTCGCCGCCCTGGGCGCCTCAGGCTACACATTCGCCTACGCCACACCCCGTGAAACCACCGCCGACTGGTTGGGCGCCACCGCACAGGCCCTGCGTTTTTATGGCGGTTGCACCGAACTCATCGTGCCCGACAACCCCAAAGCCATGATTGCCAACCCCGACCGCTACGAGCCCCGGGCCAACGACACGGTGATCGATTTCGCTCGCCACTACGGATGCTCGGTGCTGCCCGCGCGCCCGCGCCACCCGCAGGACAAGGCCAAAGCGGAATCCGCCGTGCAGGTCGTGGAGCGCTGGATTCTGATGCGCCTGCGTCACCAGAAATTCGAGACCGTCGATGAGGTCAATGAAGCGATTGCGCCGCTCTTGGTGCAACTCAACAACAAGCCGTTTCAGAAGCTCCCCGGGTGCCGCGCCAGTGTCTTTGCCCAGATCGACGCCCCGGCCCTGCGAGCGTTGCCAATGCAAACTTGGGAGCTCGCTGTGTTCAAAACGGTGAAGGTTCACATCGACCAGCACATCGAGTTTGAGGGCCATCGCTACAGCGTGCCCCATGCCCTGGTGGGTGTCACGCTGGAGGTGCGGGTCACACAGCGCACGGTGGAAATCCTTCATCGCGGCCAGCGAGTGGCCAGCCACATGCGCTGCGCCCACAAAGGCGGATTCACCACCGTGCCCGAACACCTGTCAGCCGCGCACCGCGCGCACATGCAGTGGAGCCCTGCGCGACTGATTCACTGGGCTCAGGATATTGGTGTGGCCACGGGCGCTCTGGTGGCGCGCATGCTACAGATGCGCCAGCACCCCGAGCACGGCTACCGAGCCTGTCTGGCATTGCTCTCACTGGCCAAGCGCTATGGCAAACCGCGCCTGGAGGCGGCTTGCTTGATCGCGCTGGAGCTCGGCACCACCAAGAGTGCCGACGTGCGCGCCATCCTGGCCAATGGGCGCGATCAGGTGACCCCCGGCACCACGCCTGAGTGGGTCAGTCCGCCTCACGCCAATGTGCGCGGGCCAGCCCATTACCACTGATGTCCGTTACGCGGTAACGACCAATCAAATACCAAAAATCAAAGGAATCCATGATGATGATGAACACGACATTGGAACAACTGCGCAGCCTCAAACTCGCCGGCATGGCCACAGGCCTGCAGGAGCAGCTCACCCAGAGCGGCATGACGGGCATGAGCTTTGAAGAACGCCTGGCCCTGCTGGTAGAGCGGGAGGTGCATTGGCGCAGCGACAAGCGCCAGGCACGTCTGCTCAAGGCGGCTCAGTTGAAATTCCCGCAGGCGTGCATTGAAGACATCGACACGCGCGCCGGGCGCGGTCTGGAGCGCAGCGCAGTGATGAGTCTGGCGCTGGGCAACTGGATCGAGAGCGGCCACAGTGTGCTGATCACTGGCCTGACGGGTGCGGGCAAGACCTGGCTGGCCTGTGCACTGGCACAGTACGCCTGCCGGCGCGGTCACACGGCGCTGTATCAGCGGGTGCCCCGACTGGGCGAAGAGCTGCGTATTCGTCACGGCAATGGCAGCTTTGGCAAGTGGCTCATTGCCCTGGCCAAAACGGATGTGTTGCTGCTTGACGATTGGGGCATGGCCGGTATCGACAGCCAGACCCGCGCCGATTTGCTGGAGATCATTGATGACCGTGCCGGCAACAAGGCAACAATCATTACCAGCCAGTTGCCCATTGAGCACTGGCATGCGTGGATTGGGGACGCAACAATAGCCGATGCGATTCTGGACCGGGTGATGCAGAAAAATCACCGCTTCAACCTGATGGGTGAGTCGCTGCGGGGCAATACAAAATCCGCCGCAGCACCCAAAGGGGAGGCCCGACAGAAGGCCGCCTGAGTAGAGCAGAAAAAGGGCCAAGGTTCAGGCAGCGCGTGTGAATCACGCCCGCCGTGGATAACTGATCTGCCCACACCGCAAGGGTGTGGACAGCCGGTGGTGCCCACCGGTGCATCAGTTGTCCACCGCTCCCCGATAGATGCCTTCGGCCTGACGCGCTGCGCTTGCCCGGGGCAGTGGCCTGCCCCGCCCCTGCGGGCTGCGCCCGGTGGCCCCACCACCGGACCTTTTGAATTCTCTTTTGAACCTCCAAAACAGCCAAAACCGGGCACCGTTTGGAGCAGTGCGCAACTCCCACAATACAATTTGCGCAGCGCAACTCTTGCACGCTGCGCAACCGGTCACGATCGACCGGAATCAGCGGTCACGATCGCCGGAATACGCAGTCAGCCCGGGCACCAGTTCATGCACGCCGGACTGGGTACGCAGCGCAATCAGGTCGTGCTGGTTAAACAGGGCAGGGCGCGGCACCACAAAGCTCATGTTGCCCACCCGCATGCTGCGGAACTTGCCGGGCTTGTTCAATATCCTCCTGCAAAGACCCGCGCAAGCTATGAGCATGACCAATTCAGAACAAAATACCCTCACGGGAGTTGGTCATGCTCAGCATGACCGTCAACCTTTAATCGCTCTGTATTTAATAGCTGCCTATGAAGGTGTGACCAGGGTCAGCGTCCGATTTAATGTAATTAATTAGACTCTGACGGCCCGTTCGCCCAATTCTCCAAGCGCAATCCCGGCACCCGCTCGAACTCGGTGGTGTTGTTGATCACCAGGATCGCGTTGCATGCCAACGCGTGGGCGGCGATCATGGTGTCAAGTGCGCCTAGCGGCTGGCCGCGTCGACCATTGCCCAGGGCTCATTGACGGGAAACAGCAAGACACCATTACCGAAATGCCGCACCACCATCACGAACCCAGTTAAGTCCCTAGCGCAGCACCCTACGCAACGTCCGAAGTCGTTGCCATACAACGGCTTTTGGCATGCTCATCGCCATGGCTTGCATACATCGCTCCAGCCAACCATGACGGTTTTGCAGCCGTTGAAGTGCTTTTTCAATATCCTGCCGGATGGCCTGACCATAAGCAGTTTCAGCCTTTGCCACGGCTTGCCTTAGCAACATCAGCGAGAGATTCATCATGGCCAGGTCAATGATGTCACGACTGAAAACACCATCGTCGCCCCAGCGATCTGAATTCGCCAACAGCTTGCTCGTAGCCATGTCCAGCGGGGTCAGCGTCGGGACGCCACACACAGCATCGGTAGCTCCGGGGTCTGAAAACTCAATGCGGCCTTCAAGAACAACTTCAAATTTAACCATCTGATCGGCCACCCGCAGCATCGTCCGGATGCCGTATTGATCAGCCCTCACCTCGCGGGCCTGCTTTAATGGGTCAGCGCCCTCACAAACGATAGCCGCGATGCCATCTGCACCAGTGAGCAGTTGACGAAGGTTGCGATAACTGCTCACATCTGAGACCAAAAAATCAATATCGACCGACTCACGAAACTCCCCATATCGAAGCGCGATGGCGGTGCCGCCCCCAAACCAGCAATGGTTCTCCCTCAACAGCTGCCCGTTGAGGGCAGCAAGAACCTGCGCAATCCGTTGGTGGTGCGGCCTCTCAAACATTGCCACCACGATCATCAAAGCCTAAGCGCAGCGCATCAACCAGTTGTCGCTCTCGCGGCTCCAGTGTTTGGACATCTATATGCCGCCAATTGCGCTCGTAGATGCCCAGCGCTTCCGCCGGAGTCAACTCATCGGTGCCGTGCACTTGCCAGGCGAGCTGCTTGAGTTGCGGATAGTTAGTCAACCGGATGCGCGCAGGGATCCAACCCACGCGGTTGACATCGGGTCCGTCGGTGGCCAAATTAACGGGCTTGATGATGCCAAAGTCCAAGCCCAAGGCCGCCATGGCGTTCAGATACGCGCCAACGGTAACCGCGGGTTCGCCCTTCTCGACTCGGTGCAACGTCACGCGCGACATGCCTGCAGCCTCTGCTGCTGCGGTCGCGCTGATGCGAAGCACCTTTCGATGTGCGCGAATCTGCTCGCCCAGTGCGATGAGCTTGTCGGAGGCGATGGTTGCGATGGCAGGATTGCGTGCTGGCATAGTGTTTCTCATTCTAATCATAATATTTAAAATGTAAAGAATGAGATATATAAACGTGCAGGGATTTTACTTTGTCTCGGCCATCAACCACCCGGCGTTTGCCAAAAAGGTCTGATTGGCTGCAGCGGGGTGCGTCAGGCAAAGCACAATCAAATCGACCAAATTGTCCAACGCCACCAGACTGCGCTGATTATGAATGGCGCCCAGCGCCCAGCGCCCAGCGGCAGTGGAACGCCGCGTTTGAGCCAGCGCATCATGGCGGCAAAGTTGGCCTTGACCCCAGGGTCATACACCAAGGGCGGACGGATGATGACCACTTCTATGCCCGTGCTGGCGGCCAGCACCATAAGCTCAAGCAATTTCAACCTGAAGACGCTCTTATTTAAATAGCTGTAGCAGCAAACATCACGCGGGCTACAGCCCAATTTACCAAAATTTATTGGAATCTGACCCCAATTAATTTAGGTCATTGGTCGAACGATGCCAGCCGTACGTCCCGTGCATGGTGCAGCACGCGCAACACCGTAATACCGGCCTTTTCGCTGACGTAATAGAGGATATACGGCGTGGAGGTCGGCCAACTGCGCACAAGCCGACCCAGTTCTGGTCTGGTGCGGCCCATAAGGGGTTGGAGAAGCAGAGCTTCGGCATCATCCTTAGCCGCGGGCAGCCAGAATGGTGCGACCTTTGGCCTTGATGGCTTCAATATCCAGCGGTGTCGCTCTACCAGCCTGGTGATCGGATAAGCCTTGACAAAAGTCAGCCACAAAATGCGAATGTCAAACGCCAGCGACTGGCGCTGCAGGTAGGCTGCATCGAGCTTGACCTTGTCGGGGATCGGCAGCTCATCGCGTCCATTCACCTGCGCCCAACCTGTTAACCCTGGCGTCATCAGGCACGTAGCGTCAATGCGCCAGCCGCTTGAGTTCTCGATAGAAGTTCTCATGGGGTCCTGCCATCAAAAGTTTGATGGTGGACTCATCCAAAACACGATAGGCCAGTAAACACAACTGATTGACCATTCGGAATTTATAAACCTGGATACCAAGCAGGTCACCCATTTTCGCTTCACCAATCTCAGGTGCATTGGCAATGGCTTTTACGGCTTCATCGAGATCAGCTTTTTGTTGACGGTGCAACCTTTTAACTGTGCGATCAAAAGTCGCGGTGACGACGATGCGCATCAGCCAAACTGGTATTCGCCGATGGGCTCTTCTTGATCAGCAACCAGGATGTCACGGATCACACTGAAGGGCAAATCCGGGTTTTCCTCAGCAATCTTGCCAATTTGTGACCAGTATTCAACCTGCTTGGGAACGGAGCGGTGCGCGACTGATCCATAACGCCTGGCCTGATCGACCAAGGTTTCAGACAATTTGACGTTCAGTGACATTTTGGAAACTCCTTGAATTACAGTCATTTTAGCAAAAAAGGTTCCCAAAAGGAACCTTTTCCAAATTCCCTGTTCATCAGTGCGAAACCTTGGGTCAGCCAGCAATAGACAACCATTCCCTTCAAACTCGTATCCCTTCTGCAGCGTTCTTCAAGCCCTCGTCCAGCGACAGTGGCGGCGTCCACCCCAGCAGCTGCCGGGCTTTGGTGATGTCCACCTGCAAAGACCCGCACAAGCGATGCGCTACATCGGCCCTGCCTGTGGCCGAGTTACTGAACAGCTTGCAGGGCGACATTAAACCAATCTGCTAAAGCGTTCGCCAAGACCCAAAAGCTGAAGCAGCGCGATCAACGTGTGATTTAACTTTCGGAGCCCAACCCCATGGCGAACGATTTTCTCTTTACCTCCGAGTCCGTAGATTCCAAGCTGCGTCAGGTCTGGTGCCGCATCGTCGGCAAACCCAATCACCACATAATTGCCAGTCGCCATCACCGCCTCGGACACAAAGCGGCCGTGACCAACCGCTCCAACAATCAAAAGGCGGCGCAATTGTGGGCGCATCAGTGTGACACCCCATCCCGGCGCAGCACCTTGACAAAGGTCAGCCACAAAATACGAATGTCAAACGCCAGCGACTGGCGCTGTAGGTAAGTAAGTGGAATTTGACCCCAATTACCCCAGCTTGCTGACTTTGTCGGCAAAAAACCGTTCACTCCACAGCGACAGGCTCTTTTGTTCAGCCGCTGGCAAAAAAGGTGCCACGTCTTGTGCTGCAAGAGACCAGTTGATAGTCTTGATTTTTGAGGTCATGGCGTCGCTTAGCCATTCGGCGCTCACCACTGTGTTTTGATTTTTCAACGGCCCAGCCTGGTTTAGCGCATGAGCAAGATGTGGCAAATTGGGGCGGGTCTTTTGTTTGCAGTACCAGGCAAAATCAAACCAATCCCTGCCCTTCAGATAGGGACGGCAAAGCAATGCGTGCAGTTTGAGTGCATAGTTGCTGGGCAGGTCTTGGGCGCACACTTCAAAGTCCACCGGAAAATCCAGGTAATGCCAGTTTGTGTCCGTCCCGGCTGGCGGGTTGGTGTCAATTTCGAGTTTGACCTTGAGTTTGCGTGGGTTGTTCGCATCAAAAAAAGACAGATCGAGCTGGCGGCCGATCGAGTTGTCCTTAAGCATGGCCTGGCGCACAGACTTGTCCATGCGACTGCGGTCGGTCAACTCGCAGCGCACGCCAAATTGCTGCAGCACCTCAGTCAGCGATTCAAAGTAATGCGACCACTGGAACGCCGGGTCGGGTTTAAGCAGGATGAAATCGAGGTCTTCTGAAAAACGCGGCAGGCCATGCAAGATACGCAGACTGGTGCCACCCTGAAAGGCTGCGATGTCAAAAAACCCACCACGCCACAAGGCATAGAGTGCGACCTCCTGCAAGATTTCTTTGAGTGCCTGCTCCACTTGCAAGGCATTGGTAGCCGCATACTTTTCAAGGCGTTTGCGCAGCAGGTCAATCATGCGGTCGTCTCCAATCGCAGCGCGTCAACGGCAGTGGCCATGCGCTTGTGTGCATAAACCCGCTGCAGTGCCTGCCAAGTGAGGCTTTTAGTTTGCATCAAAAATCCGTCATCAATACGCATGGATCGCGTGAGTGTCTGGATGCTGTCGATTGCCAGCTTGCGCAGGCAAACAATATCCAGCAATGCCCGCAGCGGCTGGGCAACAAGGGCCGTTTGACCATTGAGGGTGTGGCGATCTACAGCCTCCAGAAAATAACCCGGCCGAAGCGCCAACGGGTAAAAGCGAAACAGGCCCAACGCAGCAAGATCTACCTCCAGCCGTCGCCGACCAGGCACCACCGACAGCGTGACCGGCACCGACTCTGGAATCCAGCCATGAAAGCTCAACGCGGTTTCGAACGAAATGTAAGATCCGCTTTGCAGCGCCTGCGCCAGCACAAAAGGGTGCGGCAGCTTGTTTGGTAATTGCACAGCCAGCAGATAAAGCCCGCGCCGCAATTGCAGCAGCTCGCCATGCTGCAAAGCACGGTTGACGAGGTTGTAGCGCCGCTGCGGCGTGCCTTCTAGCAGGCGCGCCAACTGCACTTGCGAAAATACCCGACCTCCCCAACCGGCATGGATCAGTTTTTCTGTCAGGGTTTGCATTTATGAAGAATACTTGCATTTAGTGAAAGTTTCAAGCATTTTTATCCGTTCACCCGTCCACAGCCCGCCACAGCCCCTCGTCCACCGATATCGGCGGCACCCAGCCCAAGAGCCGCCTGTCTTTTTCAATATCTACCTGATCAACCCAGGCGGTCAGGGCCTGTTTGACGATGCAGCCACGCAAGGGCTACAGCCAAATTGACCATAATTAATTAGAATCTGACCCCAATTAATTTAGGTCATTGGTCGAACGATGCCAGTCGTACGTCCCGTGCATGGTGCAGAACGCGCAACACCGTAATACCGGCCTTTTCGCTGACGTAATAGAGGATATACGGCGTGGAGGTCGGCCAACTGCGCACAAGCCGACCCAGTTCTGGTCTGGTGCGGCCCATCAGGGGTTGGAGAAGCAGCGCCCCGGCATCACGCTCAATGGCCGCCAGAACCCCATCAGCGGCAGCCAGGTTTTCGTCGGCAATATAGAGCCAAGCCTGCAGCATATCCGCCTGCGCACGCTCGGTAAATGTGAGATTCGGCATCATCCTCAGCCGCGGGCCGCCAGAATGGTGCGGCCTTTGGCCTTGATGGCTTCAATGTCCAGCGGTGTCGCTCTACCAGCCTGGTGATCGGATAAGCCTTGTTCAATGTCCAGTTGCAGCGCAGCCAGGGTCGCGCCCTGAACTGATTGATAAGACTCAAACAGGCGCAGGGCTTCACGGATCACCTCACTGGCAGAGCCAAACATACCGGAAGCGACATGCGAGCGCACCCGGTTTTCCAGTTCAACGGGCAATGAAATGTTTAACGACATAGTGACTCCTTGAGGAATGGCAGACTTTGCCATTTTAGGTGCGTAATCCCGGCGGCGCAATTGTGGGCGCATCAGTGCGACACCCCATCCCGGCGCAGCACCTTGACAAAAGTCAGCCACAAAATACGAATATCAAATGCCAGCGACTGGCGCTGCAGGTAGGCTGCATCGAGCTTGACCTTGTCAGGAATCGGCAGCTCATCGCGGCCATTCACCTGCGCCCAGCCGGTCAGGCCGGGCACCAACTCATGCACGCCGGACTGGGTGCGCAGCGCAATCAAGTCATGCTGGTTAAACAGCGCCGGGCGCGGCCCCACAAAGCTCATGTCGCCGGCCAGAATGCTCCACAGCTGCGGCAGCTCGTCCAGGCTGCTCTTGCGCAAAAAGCTGCCAATCGGCGTGAGGTGCGCCTTGGGGTCAGCCAGCAAATGCGTGGCCACCGCAGGCGTGCCCACCCGCATGCTGCGGAACTTGGGCATTTTGAAAATCTTGTTGTGCCGCCCCACGCGGTCTGACCAATACAGGGCTGGCCCGGGCGAAGTCAGCCGCACCGCCAGCGCCACAAGCAATACCGGCACTGCCAAAACTACAGCGGCCACCAAGGCAAGCAAAAGATCAAAAAACCGCTTCAAACTCATATTCCTTCTGCAGCCTTCTTTAAACCCTGGTCTAGCGTGAATGGCGCATTCCACCCCAATAGCCGCCGAGTTTTTTCAATATCCACCTGCAAAGACCCGCACAAGCGCTGCGCCACATCTTGCTTACCTACCATGGCCGCAGCCAGCTTAAGAAAACGGGTTGGAACAGGTATCAAACGCGCCGGGCGGCCCATGGCCTGGCCCATGCGGCGCAACAGTTGGGTGGTGGAAACATCTTCACCATCCGACACCAAGAAGGTCTGATTGGCAGCAGCGGGATGCGTGAGGCAGGTCACGATCAAATCGACCAAATTGTCTAGCGCCACCAAACTGCGCTGGTTATGAATGGCACCTAAAGGCAAGGGCACACCACGCTGCAACCACCGCATCATGGCGGCAAAGTTAGCCTTCACACCGGGGCCATACACCAAAGGCGGGCGAATGATGACCACCTCCATACCGGTCTGTGCTGCCAGCTCGCGCAAGCCCCGCTCACCCTCCATCTTGGACACGCCATAGGCATCCAGCGGCGCGGGCGCATCGTCTGCCTTGAACGGCTTCCCAAGTAGCGTTGCCTCGCCGCTAACCTTGATGGAGCGGACGAACACAAAGCGCCCCACCCCCGCTGCGGCAGCTTGGCGCGCAAGATTCAAAGTGCCTTGCACGTTGACCCGGCGAAATTCAGCCAGCGGATCACTGGCCGCATCCGCCATCACATGCACGCGTGCCGCACAGTGAACAACAACCGATATACCCTCAAGCGCAAGTGACCAGTTGGTAGAAGGCTCCAGGTCACCCGTCACGTGCTGCACCACTCCAGCGGCCCACTTCTGGCCATCCCGGCGCACAGCCACTGCCACGCGCGGGGAGTCGTCGCAGTCGTCGGCCAGAATGCGCTGCAAGACCGCTTTGCCGACAAACCCTGTTGCCCCAGTAACCAAAATCACGGCTTCACCTTTTCTTGTCTGTACAGAGAAACCGCTTCAAGCATCAGGATCTCCAGTCGATCCATCAATAAGCTGCGGCCGAACTCCTTCTGGGCATAAGCACGTCCATTCACGCCAAGCTGATGCCTTTGATCAGCACTCATGGCCGCCATCTCAAGTACCGCTGCGGCAAGACCGCCAGAGTCGCCCGCGGCGCAAACCCGGCCCGCATTCGCCTCTGTAATGACCTTCGCCCCCTCACCATCGAGCATGCCAACAAGCGGCACACCCGCCATCAGGTAAGACTGCACCTTGCCCGGAATGGTCATGCTAAACACAGGGTCCTTTTTTAAAGACACCAGCAGTGCATTAGCATGCGCATAGAAAGACGGCATGCGCTCCACGGGAAACCGGCCCAACAACGACACACTCCCTTGCAAGCCACGGCGCGCCACTTCTTCTTGAAGCCAACTGGTCTTTCGCCCATCCCCCACGATGAGCCAACGGATGGCGGCGTTGTGCTTTAAGGACTCGGCAGCATCCAGAACCGCAGGCAAGTCCTGTGCCTCACCGATATTTCCGGCAAAAAGTACATTGAACACACCCTCAAGCACGGGCACTTCCGTTGCTGGCACCAAGTCAGCTTGACTAAAAACATCTTCCGCCCAACTGGGGAAATAGCGAATCTTCCGGGTGTCTGAACAATACTTGGCGATGCTCGCAAGAAAGCCGCGCGATTGGCCTAACACCAAGGTGCAGCGTCCATAAATATACTTCACCAGGTGCCCGACCCAGCCCAGCACTCTGGGTGAACGCACCACACCTATTGCAGCCAGTGTTTCCGGCCACAGATCGAGCACCAACATAACAACCGGCGCATGCTTGAGTCGGCCAAGGAGGACTGCAGGTAGGGCAAGCGTGACAGGAGATAGTCCAAAAACGAATATCACATCGGCTTGGTGGCCTCGCAACAGCCACGGCCCGCAAAGGCACCCCCCCACCACGAAGCTCAGGTAGTTCAGAATCAGTCGCACGGCACCTTGGCCCCGCGCCAACATCGGCACCCGCATCACTGCGGCACCACCGTAGTGCCCAAATGCCTTAGGGTCCAGCCGATAGGTTTCAAACACACTCCCCGCAGGGTAGTTGGGAATGCCCGTCAATACCGTCACACTGTGCCCGCGCTGCACCAGCTCTTGAGTGAGGTCATTGATTCTGAAATTTTCAGGCCAGAAGTATTGACTGACGATCAGGATTTTCACGCGCCTGTCACTTCAGTAGTTCTTCCAAACCACCCGGTTCACATAATCGGTATAGCTGTGAATGATGCGCAGCACCTTGTCCGACACATTGGGCATGCTGTAGTCCGCCACCTGGCGGATGCCGTGCGAGTCCGAGCGGTCCTCGCCGCGCGGCTGCGTCGCCAGAATGGCCAACCCTTGTCGCACGCGCTCCACCTCCAAGCCCACCATCATCACCGCAGCTTCTTCCATACCTTCGGGCCGTTCATGCGCCTCACGCAGGTTAAGCGCCGGAAAGTTCAGTATGGAAGATTCCTCATTGATAGTGCCGCTGTCTGACAACGTGGCCCGGCTTGATAGCTGCAGCTTCACGTAGTCATGAAAGCCCAGGGGTTTCAGCAAACGCACCAGCGGGTGAAATTGGGTGCCCGTGGCGTCAATGCGTTTTTGCGTGCGTGGGTGGGTCGACACGATCACCGGCAGCCCGTGGTCTGCGGCCACTGCGTTAAGCACATCCACCAGCTTGCCAAAAGATTGCGGCGACTCAATGTTTTCTTCACGGTGCGCGCTCACCACAAAATAGCCGCCCTCAGTCAGTCCTAGCCGGCTCAGCACGCTAGAGGCATCAATGCGTGGGCGGTAATGCGTCAACACCTCAAACATTGGGCTGCCGGTCTTGATGACCAAGTCTGGCGGCAAGCCCTCGCGCAGCAGGTAGTCGCGGGCAATGGTGCTGTAGGTCAGGTTCACATCCGCCGTGTGGTCCACGATGCGGCGGTTGGTTTCTTCGGGCACGCGCTGGTCAAAGCAGCGGTTGCCGGCCTCCATGTGAAAAATCGGGGTTTTGCGCCGCTTGGCTGGAATGACTGACAGGCAACTGTTGGTGTCGCCCAGCACCAACATGGCCTCGGGCTGCACTTCCGCCAGCACCTTATCCACGCCGATGATCAGGTTGCCAATAGTGTGCGCGGCGCTGGTGGCGTCTGCTGCACTGTTCAAAAAATGGTCGGGCTTGCGCACGCCCAGGTCGTCAAAGAAAACCTGGTTTAGCTCGTAATCGTAGTTTTGCCCGGTGTGCACCAGCACATGTTCGCAATGCTCATCCAGCCGCGCCAGCACACGTGACAGGCGAATGATTTCGGGCCGGGTGCCGACCACCGTTAAGACTTTAAGTTTTTTCATGATTACAAATAAAAGAAAAGATCGTTCAGGCCTGTCTTTGGGACGCAGCCAGCAGGGCCAGCAAGCTTTGCAAAGGCTGGGCGACTACGCCGGCCGCCTGCAATTCGGCTTGAATGCCCTGCGGTATCTGCGGCGCAATGGCGAAGAACTCCACTTGCCATTCTGCGTAGTGGGCGTGGTGCGCCAAAAAGGCAGCCGCACCGGCACGTAACGCTGGCAAACTGCTCATGAGTTTGACCGGGTTGCGCTTGCAAGTGCCAAAGCGGATGCGCCGTGTGGATTCGCTCACGGCTACCAAATCAATTTCAATACCAGCCCGGTCCCAGTAGCCCCTAATGCGCTCTGACAGCGGGAAGTCCCCCAGCCCCTTTCGGCTGGTTTCTTCATACAGGCGACCCGTCAACTCTTCCAGGGCGGCGCCTTCGGCATCCATTAACAGTTGATCCGCCTGGGCCACCAGTTGGTATTCGGGGCGGAAGTGAATGGCCGATACCGGGCGCTGCAGCGCCATGAGCCAGCTGCGCAGGAAGTTGTCAGAAATGTAGTAACGCCCGGTGCGCGCCCTGGGGCTGGCAAAGATGGGCAACCGGCGCTCGACCATACGGTAGCGCTCGGTCAGGGTTTTGAGGTAGCCCCCGGCCTGCTTGCCTTCCTGGGGCGACAGGGACGAGATGGCGGCAACGATGTCCGCATTGTCACAACCCGGGTGGCGGGCCACATATTGCAGCAGCATGTCGTAGCGTCCACGCAATTCACGCAAAAACCAGTTGTCCGCCTCGCCGCGCAGGGGCGACGAACTGCTGAAGAACAGCGCTTTGAGCAGCGTAGGGCGGTCGGCCCCCAGCACGCCTTGCTCAAAAGCGTCCCGGTAAAACTTGGGTACCCCTTCAAACAAGTTCCACAAGAACAGCAGACGCTCCGGGCTGGCGTCGGCGTGGGCTTGCAGCAACTCGATCAGAGAGGCAATGTCCAGGTGGTCCAATGCCAGCACGTCGGTGGTGCGGTTGAACAAAGGGGCCGCCCGGTCTTCCAGCAAAGCGGACATTTCGGCGTGCAATGAACCCAGCACGATCAAACCACCCTTGACACTGTCCGCACGGGCAGAGAGTTTGTCCACTTCCGCCTGCAACAAGGAACAAAAATCAAACAGGGGCTTGCGGTTGAAGTACTGAAACTCGTCCAGCGCCACCACGTACCCTTGTGTGACCAGTTCCCCAATAAGCTGGGCCAGAGCGCCCAGGCTGCTCACGCGCTGGGGCAGGCCGAATGTTTGCAGGTAGTCGTTACAAGCGGCCAGCACGCCAATGGGGTCAGAGTCAGGTATTTGAATATAGAGCGTGAGGTCACGCCCGGTTTGTTTCAGGGCCTGCTGGATAAGTGATGTTTTGCCAATGCGCCTGCGCCCGGCCACCTGCACAAAAAACCAGCGCTGGCGCGACAAAATGCCGCGCAACTGCGCCAATTCTTGCTGTCGGCCATAAAAGCCCCAGGGTGTGGTGGTTGTGATCATTGCTTCATGAGAATTAAGATAATGCTTATTATATTAATTTACTTTTATTCCTAAGTACTTGATTTATATGTATTTTTATATAAAAGTAAAGACGCCAGTCTCTCACACCGGGCACGCAAACGTATCCGGCCGCTCGCGGTCAAAAACCTCATTGGCCCACAGCATCACCACCATCTCGTCAGCGCCAATGTTGGTAATGTCATGCGTCCAGCCGGGCACGGTTTCTACAACCTCGCTCTTGTCACCCGTGGTAACCAGTTCATGCGTTTCACCGGTTTGCATGTGGCGAAACTTGAAGCGGGCCTGGCCCTTGATCACCAAAAACTTCTCGGTCTTGCTGTGGTGATAGTGCCCGCCCCGGGTAATGCCGGGGTGCGCCGTGAAGAAAGAGAACTGACCACAATCAGGCGTCTTGAGCATTTCTGCAAATACCCCGCGCGGGTCACCGTATTGCGGCACGGTGTAGGTAAACATCTCAACCGGCAAGTAGCTCACATAGGTGGCATACAGCGCCCGCACCAGCCCGGTGCCAACGCGCTCAGTCATCAAACTGGTTCGGCTGTCTTTAAAGGCCTGAATCTGCCGAGCCAGCTCGCCCACGGTGGTGGTGTATCGGGGCGCAACTGTGGCAAAACCGTCTGGCCCCAAAGACGCATCGGCACCATCGAGCAGCTGCACAAAGCGCGCAATCACATCGTCCACATACACCAGCGTCACAGGTGCGGCTGGGTCGTTGATTTGAATTGGCAAGCCACGCGCAATGTTGTGGCAAAACGTTGCCACCGCCGAGTTGTAATTGGGCTTGCACCACTTGCCAAATACATTGGGCAGGCGAAAGATGTGCACCGCAATACCGTGGCTGGCGCTGGCTGCTTGCAATGCGCTTTCGGCGGCCAGCTTGCTTTGACCATACGGGTTGTCTCGCGTGGCTTGAATGCTTGAGGTGCAAACAATGGGCATCTTTTTGCCTGTGGCAGCGGCCAAGTCACACACCGCCTGGCACAGCGCCTGTGTCAAGTCGGCATTGCCAGTGGTGAACTCAGCAGGGTCTTGGGGCCGATTAACCCCTGCCAGGTGAAACACAAGGTCAACCCCTTGCAGCAGCTCTGGCAATTGCGCCACATCATGGCTGCGGGTAAAGCACACTACCTCAATATCTTTGCGCTCGGCCAAATGCAGCTGCAGGTTTTTGCCCACAAAGCCGTTGGCACCGGTGATAAGTATCTTTTTGATGTAACTCATGGGTTTGTTACTCGATGGCCCACTCTTGCACTGCCAAGCCTGGTATGCGGTAAAACTCGCGGGCATTGTTGGTAATGATGGCGCTGTCTTCAGCCAAAGCATGTGCGGCAATAAGCATATCCATGGCGCCCACTGGTTTACCCACGCGCTCAAGGGCGCAACGCATTTGTGCGTAATGGTGCGAGGCCTCCACCGGCCACGGACGCACATCAAACCCTGCCAACCACGACTCAACCGCCGCACTGAACCGCACGGAGGCCAGCTTGGCCGCACCAAAGCGCAACTCAGCCGCCACGATGCTTGAAAGCCAAACCTGACTTCGTTCAAGCGCGGCAAAGCGCTCGATCATGTTGGCTGGATGACTGCGCAAAATATAGCTGCAAATGTTGGTGTCAAGTGTGACTCGCATGCGATGTGCTCAAGCCCAATCGCGCTCTTGTGGAGGGGAGTCTTGTCTGTCAGCCAAAAAATCTGGTGGCAAGGCATCAGTGCTGGCATAAAAATCTTGCAACCATTGCCCAAGGTTATGACCAACAGCCGTTTGGGGTTGCAGCCACAATGCGGTTCCAATTTGTTCAATACGCACTTCTTGGGCCTGCAGGCGCAACTTGGCAGGCAGGCGTATGGCTTGGCTGCGCCCACTCATGAAAAGTTTTGCTGTAGTTGTCATGTTCAACTCCTTGATGTAATGTGACAGTGGCATATTACATCAGAAACAGATGATCCATCACAGCGCCACTGCCAGGCAACCTATTCCTCCGCCACCACATGCTCACCCCGCGCAATGCGCTGCATGAAATCAAGCTTGAGCAACAGCGCCTTCATGCCTTCTACATCCAGCCGGGTGGTGTTGTGCGAGTTGTAGTCTTCACCATGGCTGCTGGCGGTGTTGCGGGACTCGCCCACTTCTACAAACTTGGCATAGTTCAGATCGCGCCCATCGGGTGGCACGCGAAAGTAATCGCCCATGTCGATGGCGCAGGCCATTTCTTCACGGCCCAGCAAGGCTTCAAACAACTTCTCGCCATGGCGGGTGCCAATGCAACGCACCTCGTGCTCGGGCTTGCCCATGAGCGCCAAAATGGCTTGCGTGAGTACATCTACCGTGGCGGCGGGCGCCTTTTGCACAAAAATATCGCCATTGGTGCCATGCTCAAAGGCATACAGCACCAAGTCAACCGCATCGTCCAGCGTCATCATGAAGCGCGTCATGGCGGGGTCGGTCACGGTGATGGGCTTGCCCGCAAAAACTTGCTCTACAAACAGCGGAATCACCGAGCCACGCGACGCCATAACGTTGCCATAACGCGTGCCGCAAATGACCGTGTTGGTGCCTTCCAGGTTGCGGCTGGCCGCCACCATCACCTTTTCCATCATCGCCTTGCTGATGCCCATGGCGTTGATGGGGTACACCGCTTTGTCAGTGCTGAGGCACACCACACGCTTCACGCCAGCGGTGATGGCTGCCTCTAACACGTTTTCCGTGCCCAGCACGTTGGTGCGCACCGCCTGCATGGGATGGAATTCACACGATGGCACCTGTTTGAGCGCTGCTGCATGAAACACATAGTCCACCCCGCGCATGGCCTGCGCCACACTGCGGGCATCGCGCACGTCGCCAATGTAGAACTTGAGCTTGGGATGGTTGTAGCGCTTGCGCATGTCATCCTGCTTTTTCTCATCGCGGCTGAAGATGCGGATTTCAGCAATGTCGGTATCAAGAAAGCGCTTGAGAACAGCATTGCCGAAGGAGCCAGTGCCCCCGGTGATTAAAAGTACTTTGTTTGTGAACATAAGCTATAAATAGTTATTGAATAAAAAGGCGTGTCAACGCAGTGCGAAAGAAAGTCGTCATTTTGCGCGGGCGAATGCGCCCGCTCAGCCGACAACCCCAAGCGTTTGAATATGGTGACAAACGACTGAATATTGCCCGCAACATAGTCAACGATACGAATCATCTAAAGAACCTTTTCACGGGATTACTTTCCAATGCCCACCATTGGCAGGGCCAATGCGTTGCAGCCGCTTCTCGTCCTGCAACTTTTGCAGGTTGCGTTCAATGGAGCGCGCAGTTACCCCGATCTGTGCTGACAACTCCGGTATGGTGACTTGCGGGTTTTGACGCACGCTGGCCAGAATTTTCCCCGACGTTTTCCCCGACGTTTTCCCCGACGTTTTCCCCGTCATGTCGCTACCCGACGAGTCTGCGGGCAAAACAAAAGTCATCACCACGCAGCCGCTGCGCTCAGAAAGGGTGGGGGCTTCAAGCCCTGCATCCTTCATGAGTTTGGCAATTTTGAGGGTGCCGCGCCCCCATGTTTCAATCAAACCACGGCGGTAAAACACGCTGGCAATCCACGGGTTCCATGGCTTGGATTCGTGGGGTTCAAACAGCATCGCAGGCATAGTCACGGTGAATATTGGCACTGGCAGGGCTTCAGTTGGAAGCGCGGAGGTGAAAATGTGGGCTAAAGGCACTAGGCACCTCACTGCTGCAAAACAATGCAACCGCTGCACGGGAAATAAACCCCGCTGCCGTCAATAGCCCCAAGCCCCGCAGAATATCCAACGGGTCGCGAGTGCCGGGGTCTTCACAGCGTCCACGGCGAATGGATTCTTCTAGTGTCACCCGAATTTCATTGGCATCCAGCATCGAAATAGTCCACCCCGCAGCGGCTTGCGTCTCCCAACGGTTGCTGGTGTGAACGGATTCGAGCAGCAGGTTTTGATAAGTATGGCGCGGCATGACCCGGGTGGTGTTGAGCACGCGCTCGTAGGGCACACCCCGAAAAGAGACAGGCGCCTGCGGTGCACGATCTACCCGGACCACCAGCGCTTCAAGGCCACCGGGTAGCTGGACCCGCTGCATTGCCGCAAGTAATGGCGGCTCAAAACCCTGAAACTCTTGCGCCAACTCTTCGAGCGTGCGGTCCGTCACGGTCTGGCCGACCCATTTACCGGCAGGCGTGACGCCAAAAACAACCACGCCACCTAGCCTATTGGCAAAACCGCACAAGGTGCGGCAGGCGCGCTCCTTCTCAGCGGTGGACTTTTTAAGTTCCAGCGTTTGGGACTCTCCTTGGGCAACAAGGGCGGTGAGCGCGGTCATCGAAAAAACCGATTCGCCAGGCGGGGGTGTGCCTCTAATTGCCGCACCCAATTGGCATCAATGGTCTGCGCAAACAGCGTGCGCTGGGTGTATTGCAGGTGAGCAGCCTCTTTGCGTGCCAGATCCAACGCTAGCAAAGCGTTTTCGGCATGCTCTGGCAGGTAGCGTAGTAATGTCACGGCGGGACTCCTGTGCGTCTAGCGATTTCAAAGATGGGCGCCGGTGGCGTGTTGGCATCTTTGAGGATGATGTCAATCTTGCGGTCACCCAGTGCGAGCGTAAGTGCGCCATGGCGCCGAACACTGATGTGCGCACCTGCACCCAGCACCCGCTGCGCTGCGCTGCGTATGGCTTGGACTTGGTCGGAAGATAAGCGCATAGTCATGATTGAAGTAGATATTTACTAAGAATTTGATAGCTGCTTACTCAATATCCACGAGGGCTAAAGGCACTTTTCGCTAAAAAAAGTGAAGAGTTGCCCGCTGCTTTGGTGCCCAACACGTTGGTGCGCATCGCCTGCGCCACACTGCGTGCATCGCGCACATTGCTAATGTAGAACTTGAGCTTGGGATGGTTGAAGCGCTTGCGCATGTCATCCGGCTTTTTCTCGTCGCGGCTGAAGATGCGGATTTCAGAAATGTTGGTGTCAAGAAAGCGTTTGAGGACGGCGTTGCCGAAGGAGCCGGTGCGCCGGTAATAAGGCGGGTCTTGTTCTGGAACATGGCAGCGGCCGATAAAAACAATGGATGACTGCGTCAAGCCAGAGCCTGACGGACGAGATTCAGATAGCTGGCGGCGCGCTCTTCCGGGCCCGGATAACGAAGCACGTGGGCGCGGGCAGCGTCACACAATGCCTGTCTTTCCTTGGCTGGCCGCTGGAAATAGGTGTCGATCACCCGCGCGATATCGGCCGCATCCTGCGGCTCGACATACTGACAATCGTCGCCGCAAACGTCCCTGATGAACGACAGATTCGACGCAAACAGCGGTCGCCCCACCATCATGGTTTCGATGGGCACCGCCGAAAAACACTCCAGCAGACTGGGGAACACGACGCCGTCCATCGCCTCGTAAAACGTCGGGCACTGGCTCAGGCTGAGAGCGCCCACATTGACGATGTTTTCGCGAAAGCGTGAGTCGCAGGCCTCCCATTCCTCCGGAGGAAAGGTCACATAGATGTCGACATCGCGCCCATGCGTCGCCTTCAGAAGCCTCTTGACCTCCGGCAGGATCGCGAGGTTCTTGTGCGGGTAATTGCGGGAAATCAGGCCCAGCTTCAGGCGCCCGGGCTGGGCTGGAATGTCTAGAGCGGCCCATTTGTCCGGCTTGGAAAAGACCGAGTGCACCGAGCTGTACACGACGTCAACCGGCTTGTACTGGAACAGACGGCGCTTCATCAGCCCTGCCTTCACGTGTTCCAGTTCGACGACAAACGCATCGGCTCGGGAAAAGAACCAGGCCTGCAGTTCGAACTTCAAAAGCGTGCGCCAGCGACTGAGCGCAGGCTGGGCCGCTGCCACCGGGTTGTCGGGGTACAAGATGTTCGGTTGTGCGAACCCGAACAGGTGGCGGGTGTTGCGGCGGGCGAAATAGGCCGGTCCGAACACGGTAAATACCAGATCGAATCCTTCGAAGTGCTGGTCCAGCCCCTGCCACAGTGCGGGTATGCCCCGAAAGTCACAAGTCTCGCTGCGCTCGAACGCGCCGAGATCGGTCCCCAAGTCGCGCAGGTTGCGCTCCACCGGCGTGGACAACAGCACCGACAGCGCAAGCCCACCGTGGTCCATCCGGCTGAGGCAGTCGATTACCGAGGTCGCCACCGCCACCCCGCCACCGTTGTGCAAGTTGGAACAGTTGATGAGGATCCGCGGCTTCATGGCATCACCTCTCGCGCCATCAGCGGCACATAGTGTTGCAGTATCACCCGCCAGTGCCCGGGGTCGAACAGCGGGTCATCGGCGGGCAGCTGGCCGCGCAGGAAATCCGTGGCGATCACCTGGCTGTAGCCCTCGACCTGCATCTCGGTGCGTGCGGGGCGGTCCAGCAGGCGTGCAATCTCCGCAACGATATCCGTCACCGGCACCTGGGTGGCAGAGGCGATGATCTGCGGCCCGCCAGCGCCAGCGTCGCTGCGCACCATGAGCGCCGCCACGCGGGCGAAGTCGCGCACATCCAGCAGGTTACGCGTGGCGCGGGTTTGCACCTTCAGCACCCGGTCCAGCAGGATCGAATCCACAAAATGGCTCACCAGTGTGCGGTTGTGCACCAGCCCCACCACCTGTGGCAGCCGGAACACGTGGCACGAGGCTGCCGCCCCCGTCACCAGTCGCTCCATGTTCAGCTTGTGGGTGGTGTAGGGCGTGACCACGCCGCTGTCGATGCTGCAGGTGGAACAGTACACCGCGTGCAGCCCCGGGTGGCGGGTGATCGCCTGTTCCACCAGATCAGCCTCGCGGCAGAAGGCTTCGGCCCGGGTTTCCTGCGAATCGGACACGCCCGAAGCGAGCACCAGCGTTGGGCGCCCGAAGTCGACGCCATTGAGCGTTCTTGCGATCAGACCGCTTCCAATAATTTGATTGATTCTCTTCATTGATGTCTAAAATACTCGGACGAAAATGCATCGATATGACCGGTATCGAGCGTCATTAAAATAATTTCACGGGATATTCAAACCTTAATTTCACAAGGAATGACGAAGGGCCAATTTCGGCCAATACAGAACCAGTGACACACACGACCTCTAAAACCGTGTCAATTTACTGCGACCTTAGTAGGCGTTTCAAGTTATTCATTTTGATGATGGCTCCCACCTGCCTCCATAGCAATGCCTCGCCGGAATAGCTACCTTCGTAATACTTAATGATCACCTTGATGTCATATGATCGAAGAATCATTGAACACCTCTGCTACTGATGTTCACGAACATAAATTCCTCATTCGTACTTTTCGCTCGCCACGCACACCGGAAGCCCAGCTCGCGTAGTCGTTGCACTGCTTTCAGCGTGGATACCTTGCCAAAGTTTGACCAACGGTGATGGAACTCGATGCACAGACAGTCTATGCGCCCTGCGCAGTCCTTAAAGTGATCATCATCGATCAGGTCGAACTCGGCTCCTTCGATATCTAGCTTGAGCAAGTTAATTCGCTCGGCTCCAAGCAATTTAAATATGTCTTCCAATGTAATTAGACTTACTTCGATCGCGCGCTGGCCTACGTGCGAGGCCAGCGCAAGTGAGCCACTCACATGGGCATCATTGTTTGGCAAGTAAAAGGTCGCCTGCCCTCGCTGCGCTGCGACACCAAACTCATGCAGAACGACCTTCGGATCGGCGAGTTGCTTAACGTAGTGGATTGCTCTTGGAGTTGGATCGAATCCATGTACCGTGCAGCCATATTTCTGAATAAGCGATCGTGAGAAGGAGATGTCTTCTCCGAGTCCAACATCAACTACAACAGAATTCGATCCAAGGTGGCCTACCGGAATAGACCACCCACAGTAGTCGTTACCGTGAAATTCGATTAGTAACTTTTTTTCAACGAGGACAACAGGTTCAGTCCCAAGTAGCTGCCGACTCGCCACCCGAAGTTTTCTGTAAGAATTTACCAGCATAAAGCACCTTTTTTGTATTGTTTCCGTAGTTTTGGCTGAGCAACATGACACGTGCATTCAACATTGACAACAATATCACCTTCAGATTTCACGACGAGCTCTTACTTGTAATACGCCACTGCCTGATCGCACGTTCAAGAACGTCAGTGAACTGCTGGGCGATGGGAACGTAGTTATAACTTTCCAGCACGAAGTTGCGTGCATTGCGAGAGTATTCGCTGCGCTCTTCTGATGAGCGCGCAGCCAGGTCGACAAGCTTCGCACGGAAATCATCAACGGATTCCAACGCAAAGGTAAAGGCATTTTGCTTCGTTGCACGCAAGTCATTGATTTCATTTTCCTCGAAAAGTACGGGCAAGCCGCAGGACTGTGCCTCAAAGAAAGTCATGCTGCATTGTTTCGGAAAGATGACCAGATCAGCCATCTGATAATACTTGGCCAAGTCGAAATAGCGCTGGGTCGGCAAGCGAACGATCTTGTTCTCGCTAGCCGCAAGTTCCTCCTCGACCTCGGCGCCATACTCACCCACCGCGTTGCCGATAATCAGAAAATCTACCTGTTTGTCTTCATTCTTAGGCAATCGATCCTTCAATGCAGCCGAAAGAAACTTCCCGCCTTTGTCCTCATCCAGCTTTCCTGCGTAGATTACGAGATAGCAATCAGCCTTGAAACCTAATTCCTCACGAAGCCTCGCCTTGACAGTCGTGTCAGGCTTGAAATGGTTGGTGTCCGTACCGAAGGACAGCAGATCAGTGTGCGAAAGCGGAATGCCCAGGAATTTCTGCACAAAGTCGCTATCGACGACCCGAATCAAGGGGATGTTGCGTCTGAGGATAATGGGCGTAATGAATTTCCTGTAAAACGAACGGAAATACTCGCTGTACTTGTTCTTGGATGCCATCTCTAGCATGTGGCAATCCAGCACGATCGGAAACGGCAACCAGCGTGACAGCATTATGAACAACATGCCCGTAACGGTATCCTCGCCGTGAACGAAGACAACATCAGGCTTAAGCGAAAGCACTTGTCGCAAGAGCCGGATAGGACGGAAGATCGCTCGACCACTGTACCACCCGAAAAGTGGAATTCGATGAATTCGGACTCCACTTTCTTGACGGAAGCGTTCGTCCCGTGCGTGGATGTTCTCGCGCCCGAAGAAAACGGTTAGAACGTCCGGAATCTTCTCCAACTCACCGGTCACCACATCCACCTGGTGCCCTTGCATGGTCTGTAGCCGACCGAGAAGGTTGACCTGATAGCCTGCATCCGGGTGTATAAAATCTTCGACGTGAACGATTTTCATCTTAATATTCATTTTTATTTATATTGAAAACAATCAACCAGCGGTCGGTCAACAAACGACTTTGCCGGGGTGGCTCCAGGCGCAGCAGCGCCGCCCGGGAAATCGCCAAATCGGCTGGGCTTGCCTCGGGTGCTCAATCGTACGCGGTTAGCCCATAGCAAAAACAGGGTCAGCCCACCGCCACCAGACAGCAGCGCCGTCGTAAGCGGCAAGTTCAGTAAGGCCAGCCAGAAGCCGGCCAGCCAAAGCACCACAAAACGGGGCGAGTAGCCCGACGCAATCCGGTTGATGGCATAAAAAACGCCTACCATAAAGGCGGTTACCACCGGAATGCCCAGCACGCCCATAGCTGCGAAGCCGTCACTGGCCCAGAAATTAGCATTAAAGTTTGCATCAGACGAGCCGCTGTAATACAAGCCAATGGTCTGGCCCAGCGAATATTCTCCGTACGGGTATGCGCCAGTCAGGACATTGATAGGACCAATGTGCGTATAGAACGTGAAACCGTTGGTGGAGAAGTAGTCGTAGTAGGTGGAAATAGTCCAGCCACTGGTTCCAAGAACACGAATCAGCAAGATGGATTTGACCCACATCAATACCCCCTCATCCGGTAGCAATTCAATGACAAGGAAGACCACGACTGTCATCACGATCAGTAGGCGTAACAGAAAATCCTTCCCCGAGCCAATCAGTCGATGCAGGCTATAAATCACCACGGGCATCAGAATCGCGGCCTTGGAACCGGTCGCCAAATAGATCAGCAAACTACCAAGAAAGCCCAGCCCGAAATCGCCCCAGCTCTTTTTAATGATTCCCCTGGCAAAGTAGAAGGGCAGGAAACAGTAGGAAAGCCACGAAAGCATGTAGCCCGCCAGAGTACTTTTCACGAGTTCATTGGTTTCGAAGCGCAGATCGTAGACATCTGCGAACGACACCAGCCGCATATGCTCATGGTAGTAGAACACAAGCAAAACCATCGAGGCCACCGTAAGAAAGCGGAGAGTGGCTGAAAGGTGGCGCTCCGACTGAACCCGCGCGCGGTATCTACCCCCAAGCGGCGAAGCCCACAGCAGAATGGCCATGCTCGCGGCAAGGCTCGTCTGGACTAGTGTGAGTTCGCCAAAAGGACGGTCTAGGGTGAACAACAGCATCAGTTGTGCCGGAACGTAGCAAATCACGAATATCAACACTGCCCCAAACGACGCGGGTGCCGTGGATGACCGGTATGCGACAACGGGGGCAGCGGCGAGTAGGTATGTCAAAAGAATTTGAGGAAGCATCCTCTCTATGTAGTTGTAATGGGCGTATTCAAACACTGGATAGACATAGACCACATACGCGTAGTGAAAAGTGGCGCTGTAGAGCAGCGCGGCCAACAGCAACCTAAGCATGTTCTACCTCCCCGGTGGCAACACTGTCGCTGTGTTTGCAGCAGCGATAGGCCAACCCGACTAATAGTACTGACAACACGAACGTGAGTAATGCGGCGAAAAGTACGGCACGCTCCATGCTGCCGCTCAACCCACCGAGAATGATTGCGAGTACCGGCAAAACGGTTAGCGCAGATTGTATGAATAGCCCCAGCCGCACATGACCGGTGGCTACAAAAACGTAGTGAAAGGGCTGCGAAATGAACTGGGCCAGAACGCCAATGCATAGGTAGCGTGACAGAACCCCAGAATCGCGGTAGGTCTCACCCAGCAGTAATGCAAAAAGCGATGGCGCAATGAGGGAAAAGCTGCCAAATATTGGCAGTGCAACGAGCACAAGTTTGCGCAAGGTGTTACGAAAAAAAACTGCATTCTTGATACCTAGTTTATGGCGATCAACGAACTCGGCTCGAAAGGCCTCTGCCACTGCACCACCGACCAGGGAGCTAGGAACCATCAGGAATCGGTTTGCGATGGCGTAGTAGCCAACTTCTTGCAAAGAGAACATTGTCTGGAAAAGAAATGGCGGAGCATTCATGCCCAGTGTGGCCAACAATGAGGACGGCAGCACGTACAGCGGAAAACGCTTGAACTCCATTGCCGTGTTGGCTAATCGCGAAAGCCGGAAATTGAGGAACCGATTGCCTACAGATGACCGCAAGAACTTGATCGAAATGTAGAGCAGACCGGCGGTCAAACCAGCTACGAAACCCATCACCAAGCTACCGGACAACTTGGCTGTAGCGATTGCAAGCAGCACGCTTGTACCGACGTTCACCAACGAGTTCATCACTTGGCTACGGGCGAACGGTCTGTAGTCACTTGCACGCGCGCACCATTGCTGCGCACAGGTGTAGGCCGATCCCAGAATGGTACTCAGAGGTAGCAAAAAAAAGTACCATTGCATCGGAACACCTAAGCTTAGGTGACTTACGCCAAGCAGAGCCAGAAAAATAAGGGAAAGTACTAAAGAAATTGATAGCGTCAGCACAGTCAGGTCTACTGCCTTGTCATGATTGCGCGGCAAAATGATCGAATAATCGTACTTAAGTGTTATCAGGCCGACAAAGATGGCGTAAGCAGCCGCAAATACGGCAAGTGCACCAAACTCCTCGGGACCGTAAAGGCGCGTCAATATCGGTGTTGCACCAATCACGATTGCCTGGCTCGCCAGCGAGCCAGTTGCAATGCGGAGAATATTTTTTCGAAAGCGCGATTGGGATTGAATAGTGCTGCCCAGCCCTTCTAACGAGTTAGGTTTGATGATGTATTCTCGAAAACTGGTCTGCTAGGTTTGTCAAAACCTATTTAACTCGAACTGATCAGAATATCGATAATGCGCTCCGCCGCATCGCCATGACCATAAGGCTTGACATCCAACTTCATCCATCGTGTATGTTGTTCAACTGCATCAATCATCCTGGTTGCGTCGCTGCCAGAGAGAATGTTCCAACCAGCGCTCACTGTCTCAACCCACTCCGTTTCCTCGCGAGTGGTGACGCACGGCACACGGTAGAAGAAGGCTTCCTTTTGTACGCCGCCTGAGTCTGTAACGATAACCTCAGCATTCTTCTCGAGGACAACCATTTCCAAATAGGACACCGGCTCTATCATTGAAACACCTCCTAGGGCATCAAGAAGGCCATACTCTTCAATTTTTGCCTTGGTACGCGGATGTATTGGAAAAATCACTGGCCGCGCTTTCGCGATACCTGCAAGGCCGTAAACGATACCTGCAAGATTCTTTGGATCATCAGTGTTCTCGGCACGGTGGCAGGTAGCGAGAACATAATTTTTGGAGGCCACCCCATGCCCTTCGAGGATATCCATCCGTTGACTGGCAATATCAGCAAAATGCAGCGACACATCGTACATTACATCGCCGACTAGATGAACCCCTTTTGTTAAACCTTCTTTCGAGAGGTTAATTACTGCTTCTTCGGTCGGGCACAGGAGCAATAATGACAGTCGATCAGCAACGATACGGTTTACCTCTTCTGGCATACGCATATTGAACGAGCGCAATCCTGCTTCCACATGCGCAACGCGGATATGCAGTTTGGCGGCAGCCAGCGCTGCCGCCAAAGTGGAATTGGTGTCACCGTAGATCAAAACCCAGTCTGGTTTCTCCGTCAATAACACCTTTTCAAGAGCTTCCAGCATGCGCCCAGTCATTGCCCCGTGTAAACCTCCAGATATTTCTAGGTTGTATTTCGGCATTGGAATCCCAAGCTCATCAAAAAATACTTGGGACATTTTCTCGTCGTAGTGCTGGCCGGTGTGAATCAGCACCTCCGACACTTGGTCGGCAAACTTGTCGCTAATAGCACGCGAAACGGCGGCAGCTTTAATAAATTGTGGCCTTGCGCCCACCACAGTAGCAATTTTGATCATTTTGTAATATCGTCCATTAACTTTTAGTGCTTATCCTTGTTGACGACCCGACAATTTCATTCGGAGGGGTAGCAAGGGGAGAAAATGCGTCGCCATAAGACGAGAACCCTCTTTGCTGAGGTGGTCGTCATCCGCATACATGAGCTTCTTTTCAACAACGCCCTGACACCGGTCGGTATCACACAATAAGGGCTCAGGGTCGAGGACGGTCATCGTTGGAAACTCTGCTTGCGCCTTTGTCAGGATTGCACGGTACGCTCTCATTCTCTCGCGGTATTCGTTGACAGCCACAGAGCACGAAGAATTTAAAACCAGGGTAAGAGGGCGGCCAAAACAGTTGCGCGGCGGGACACCCAGTTCCGGAACTTGCAGAAAATAGCTAACGGCTCTCCCAGAATCCGACAGCCGCCGAAGGGTTGCAAAAAGGCCATCTGCAAACGGATCCACACCTTTTTTGTAAGTTCGGTTGACTGGCAGCCCATAGGCAATTGGTGGGTAGTCGTAATCCGCCTCTGCTGGCCCATATCCATTGCCTGTGAGGTAGATCGGGCCTCTCGTCGCCAGTATTACATGTTTGATTCGCTCGTCGCCCAGGATTGCAGACAGAACTTTTTCAACGGCAAGCGAGCATTCGTGACGTTCGCTGTCTGTTTTACCAGTGACGGCGCCCATGAGAGGAGGGCAACCTGAGTTGGCCAACAGCAGTACGCCGTACCCTGCCCGTTCAGCCTGTTCAGCAAAGCCGGGAAAAAGTACATGCGCATGGGAATCGCCAATGATGCCGATCATTCGACGCCCGGGGTTGTGCTGGCGACAATAGATTGGCGCGACACTCGACGGGAAAAGACTCATGCAAGACTCGTCGGTCGCGGGCTCACGCTTGATTTGCTCTTCTGCAGCCTTTACATAGCGTACCGCTGGGCGGTCAGGCAGACCATCGGACGCCACCACGCTAAACGACGCCAAAAGCAACACAACCATTGTGCTGCCGAGGCCTACCAGTGCAGGACGAACTCTGCGGGGATTGCGCAGCGGTTGTTCAATGAATCGATAGGTCAGCGCAGCAAGCAGAACAGCGGCGATTGCGCCAAGCCAAAGATGTGCTTTGATCGGCGCCCCGGATTCCATGATGCGAATGTACGACAGCAGTGGCCAATGCCAGAGATAGAGAGGGTAACTGATCAAGCCAATCCAGACGATGGGACTGAGGGCAAGAAAGCGATTCACGACTGAACTACTTCCGCTGGCAATTAACCCAACAACACCCAAGAGAGGAATTAGCGTTAACGTGCCAGGGTAAGGCGCCTTGCCGTTAACCAAAAGTAGCGCAGAAACGATGGCGACCATACCTGCGCACGATAGCCAGTGACGCACCCATGAACGATCTAGCCCGGAAGGTAATGCGTTGATTCCGCACCGGTGGTGGCCAAAGGCCAGCGCAGCGCCGAGCAGGAGTTCCCAGAATCTGGCAAGCGGGTGGAAGTAGAGCGCATCGGGATTGCGACTGGCGAGATAAATGGCGAAAGTGAAGGAGCCAACAATTAGAACGCCAATGACCCAACTGATACGAAGGCGAAAGCGCGCGAGCACGACGAGCAACGCGGGCCACACAAGATAGAACTGCTCTTCGATGGAGAGGGACCAAAGATGAAGCAACGGCTTGAAATCAGACGCAACATCGAAATAGCCAGCCTCATTCATTAATTGGAAGTTGAGCAAAAAGACGATGGCGGAAGAGGCGTGCTTGCCCAGTCGCTGGTATTCGTCGGAAAAAAGCGCGAAAGCCCCAAACACCATGGTCGCCAACAGTACGATCGCGAGTGCGGGGAAGAGACGCCGAATCCGCCGCGCATAGAAATCGGCGAAGTTGAACTTGCCCGCCGTCTGATCCCGAAACACGATGAGTGAGATAAGGTAGCCCGAGATCACGAAAAAAATGTCCACGCCAAGAAAGCCCCCTGGCAGACTCTGGGGGCTGACGTGATAGATGACGACGCTGAGAACAGCCAGCGCACGGAGGCCGTCTATATCGGCTCGATACTTGAGAGCATTCACTGTAACGAAAATCTGCTTCGCTTAAGCCGTCTGATACGTTCGCAGAACCTCAGCGATTCGCGTCTGATCTACCAAGGCCATTCCCGGGCTCATCGGTAGGCTCACTACTTCTCCCGCTACTAAATCACCAACGGGCAATTGGGCACCCGCGTCCGCCACTGCCGGCTGCTTATTCAGCGGAATCGGGTAATGCACGGCTGTCGGAATACCGGCTGCTTTCAATTTTTCTTGCACAGTATCCCGGTCACGCACGCGAATGGTGTATTGCGCATAGGCGCTGGTGTTGTGCGGCTCAATGTACGGCGTGGTGTCAATCCCGGCCTGGTTGAGCAGTTGCTCATAGTTTGCAGCAACCTGCTGACGCAACGCAATTTCCTCTTCAAGTATGGCCAGTTTGGGTAGCAGGATGGCGGCTTGCAAGGTGTCTAGCCGACTGTTTACACCCACCCGGATGTGGTGGTAGCGGCGGTCTTGTCCATGGCGGGCGATTTGGCGGATCACTTTGGCCATTTCGTCGTCATTGGTAAAAAGGGCACCGCCATCGCCATAGCAACCCAGTGGCTTGCTGGGGAAGAAGCTGGCACAGGCTATTGTGGTCAGGTTGCAGCTTTTGCGACCCTTGTAGGTGGCGCCAAAGCTTTGGGCGGCGTCTTCAATCACCGGAATGCCGTGTTTGGCGGCAATGGCGTTGATGGCGTCATAGTCTGCGCACTGGCCGTACAAGCTGACGGGGATGATGGCTTTTGTGCGGGGGGTAATGGCCGCCTCCAGCAGGGCCGGGTCCAGGTTGTAGGTGCGGGGGTCAATGTCCACATACACCGGTTTGGCACCCAGCACGGCCACGGTCTCTGCCGTTGCAATGTAGGTAAAGCCGGGGGTGATGACTTCATCGCCCGGGCCAATGCCCAGGGCCATTTGGGCGATTTGCAAGGCGTCGGTGCCGTTTGCAACGGTAATGCAGTGTTTGGCGCCGGTGTAGGCGGCCAGTTTCGCTTCTAGCTCGGCCACTTCGGGGCCGAGGATGTATTGGCCGTGATGCAGCACGCGGTGAATGTTGTGCTCCAAGGCCGGGCGAATGCGGTCTTGCTGCGCGGCCAAGTCGCAAAACTCAATAGTCTTGGGCTGGGGTGGGGCTTGCAAGTATTGCTGGGGGGTGATGGTGAGCGCGGGGTAACGATGGCACAGCAGCTCGTCACGGGTAAGCAACTTGATGCTGCCGGGGGCAAAGCGGGCTAGGGCTTTGATGAGTTGTTCGTCTTCGGGGTCGGGGCTGTCAAATACGTTGCCCTCTTCGGCCAGGGCGGCAAGCCAGTGTTTGTCTTGGGCAAAGGCTTTTAAGAGTTGGCGCGCCCGAAAAGCACATTGGCGCTTGGTGAGCTTCGCGCTTTCTGGGCGGCGCCGGAGTTCTCGCACCATGTTGTATTCCATGGTTTGTAGGCTGCCAGCGTACAGCCACAGCTTGCCGCCATGGCTTTGGCAGTGCTGCAAAGCAGATGCTGAAACCGGTGCAAAAGGCATGCGGCAGGCACAAACGTCCATCACCACGTTGATGTCAATGAGTAAATCCATGATCAATTAAACCGGGCGGCCCTGTTCTTGGCGCATTTGTGCGCGCAGGTCAAAGGCCTCTAAGCGCTCTTCATGCTCTGCGCTCAACTCAGGCAACACTTCATCGTTGGGCACGGGCGCGTTGAGGATGGCTGCATATTTGTCAAGCATGGCTTGCGCTTGTGCGTTGGCCTGCGCAGACAGTTGAAACGGGGCAGGCTCGTATATCAACTCTTCATCGGGGACGTTGATGACAAGCCGAAAGCGCTCGCTTTTGAAGCGCAAAGTGGGCACAAACTGAATGGTGCCTTTGTTGTAGATAGCTTCAAATTGCATGGTCAGGTCTCCTCGGCGGTTAAAACGCCATTGTGCAGCGTGTAGCGCAAACCGGTTGCAGGGCAAGTGGCTTGGCCGTTGCCGGTTAACGGCAGGGCCAGCCGTTCACCATGCTGGCTCATCCAGCCAATTTGCCGTGCCGGCACGCCGGCCATCAGGGCGTAGGGTTTGACATCGCGGTTGATGACGGCACCGGCCGCTATAAAAGCATATTCACCAAGGGTGGTGCCGCAGACTATGGTGGCGTTGGCACCAATGGTGGCACCGCGTTTGACTACAGTGCGTCTGTATTCGGCCTTGCGCGTAACAGCGCTGCGCGGGTTGTAAACGTTGGTAAACACCATGCTGGGGCCGCAAAAAACGTCGTCTTCCAGGGTAACGGCATCGTAAACGCTGACGTTGTTTTGGATCTTGACGTTGTTGCCGATCAACACGTCGTTGCCAACGTACACGTTTTGGCCCAGCGAGCAGCGTTCGCCAATTTTGGCCTGGGCGCTGACGTGCACCCAATGCCAGACGCGGGTGTCGTCGCCAATCTGGGCACCGGCATCAACAATTGCGGTGGGATGAATGATGACTGCCATGTCAGTATTCAAGTGGCAGCGGTATGCGTTTGCCATCGCGCGACGACAGGTACATGGCAATGAGCAGTTCCAGGGTGACCAGGCCTTCACGCCCGTCAGTTTCTGGCTCGGCTTCGCCGCGCAGGGTTTTGATGACGTTGTCGTAATAAAGCGGGTGGCCCAAACCATAAACCGACGTGGTTTGGTAGTTGCTGCTGCTCACATCAGCATCTTCCGGGCGGGTGTCGGCAAATTCCCAGGTCTGGATTTCATTGACGGCCACGCCACCAACGCGCACGGTGCCTTTTTCGCCCAGGATGGTGATGCTGCCTTCCATGTTTTTGGGGTAGGTGAGCATGGTGACGTTGAGTGTGCCCATGGCGCCACTGCGCCAGCGGATAGCGGCGACACCGCTGTCTTCTACCTCGATGTTGCGGGCCAGGGTGCCGGTGTAGGCCATGACGCTTTCAACCGGGCCGATGAGCCAATGCAGCAGGTCAATGTAGTGGCTGGCTTGGTTCATGAAGGCACCACCGTCAAATTCCCAGGTGCCACGCCATTTGGCGCTGTCGTAATAGGCTTGCGGGCGGGTCCAGAAGACGTTCATGGCCACCGAGTAGATTTTGCCAAAGCGCTCTTGCTCAACCGCTTTTTTCAGCATTTGCAGAGTGGCGTTGCGGCGATTTTGCTTGACCACAAACAGCCGCACATTGGCATCGTCGCAGGCCTTGACCATTTGCATGCCGTCGTGCCAGCGGGTGGCCATGGGCTTTTCGGTCATCACATGTCGGCCCGCTTGCGCAACCTGTATGGTTTGCTCTGGGTGCAAGCCACTGGGTGTGGTGAGGATCACCAGGTCGGCCGTGGTGGTTTTGAGCAGATCGGCCAGGCTGCGGTGGCCAGTGGCTTGGGTGCGGGCCACGGCTTGGGCCAAGGCGGCGTCATTGACGTCGCACACGTCAACTAGTTCGACGTTGGCGGCGTGGCTCTCGATTGCGGCAAAGTGGTTGCTGGCAATGCGCCCGCAGCCCACCAGGGCCAGGCGGATTTTGCGGTCGGTAACGGAGGGGTAGTTGCGCATGTGTTCCTTTTATAGGCGAAATACGGTAAAGCCAGCGGCGGCCAGGTCGTGCCGGTTGTAGAGACTCTTGACATCGGCCAGCACGGGCTTGCTGCCACGGCATAGCTGGCGCAAGTCAGCGGGGGCCAGGCTTCGATACTCGTTGTGGCCCACGGCGACCACCAGCGCATCTACTTGGTGCTGTGCATCAATGGTGCCAAATTTCAGGCCGTATTCATGGGTGAATTCAGCTGCGTCAGCCCAGGCATCTGCTATGACCACGGTTACACCCCAGGTCTCGAACTCGCGAACCAGGTCAATGACCTTGCTGTTGCGAATGTCAGGGCAATTTTCTTTGAATGTGGCACCCAGTACGCCTACCGTGCTGCGGGCCACGTCGATACCGTTGCGCAGCATTTGCCTGATGACGTTGCGGGCGGTGTAGCGGGCCATGTTGTCGTTGATGCGGCGGCCGGCCAGGATAACTTGGGGGTGGTAGCCCACTTGTTCGGCCTTGTGCGTTAGGTAATAGGGGTCAACGCCAATGCAGTGACCGCCAACAAAGCCGGGGCGGAATGGCAAAAAATTCCACTTGCTGCCAGCTGCTTCTAACACTTCCAATGTGTCGATGCCCAACCGCTCAAAGATGACGGACAACTCATTGATCAACGCGATGTTGAGGTCGCGCTGGGTGTTTTCAATTACCTTGGCAGCCTCGGCTACTTTCAGGCTGGTCGCTTTATGGGTGCCGGCGGTGATGATGCTTTTGTAGAGCTGGTCGACTGTTTCAGCCACCTCGGGCGTGCTACCGCTGGTTATTTTTTTGATTTTGGTGAGGGTGTTGACCTTGTCGCCAGGGTTGATGCGCTCTGGGCTGTAGCCGCAGAAGAAGTCAACGTTGAACTTTTTACCGCTGAACTTTTCAAGTATCGGCACGCACACTTCTTCGGTGGCGCCGGGGTACACGGTGGATTCGTAAATGACGATGTCGCCTTGCTTGAGCACTTTGCCAACGGTCTCGCTGGCTTTGACCAGCGGCGTCAGGTCGGGGCGGTTGGCCTGGTCGATGGGGGTGGGCACGGTCACGATAAACACGTTGCAGGCTGCCAGCGCAGCGGGGTCGGTGTTGAACTGCAGCTGGGTGGCTTGCGCCAGTTCTTCAGACGTGGTTTCCAAGGTGCGGTCTTGGCCGTTGCGCAGCTCTGCAATGCGCTGGGCGTTGATGTCAAAGCCGAGGGTGTCGAACTGTTTGCCAAATTCAACCGCCAGCGGCAGGCCGACATAGCCCAGGCCGATGATGGCGATTTTGTGAGTTTTTAGGGTGGCAGTCATGTTGGATTGAAGTTAATTTGCATTGCTAATTTAATAGCGCGTCAGGCAGACTACACGCGGGCTAGAGGCCAATTTCGTATAAATTAGGGGTTGATCTGGCTCGCGCCCGGTGCTGGCTGCGACGCTGCTGCAAGGCTGGCGCCGCCCACCTCAAGCTGCAGCGTGGCAATCTCTTGCTTGAGGTTTTCATACTCGGCCAGCTTGCGTGCCAGAAAGCGCGCCGTCAGCCCCGCTTTGGCCGCCACGCCGCTGGGGGTGAGCAGGTAGGCGTAGGCGAGTTTGTTGGGGCTTTTGCTGAAGCTTTCCATCTTGATCAAGCCTTTGCTGATCAGGGCCTGGACGCAGTAATTGGTTTTGCCCAGGCTTACGCCCAAGACCTGGCTGAGCTCGCGCTGGCTCATTTGCGGGTTGGCCGCCAGCAGGCGCAAGACCTTGAAGTGGTTGTCTTGCGCCACCGGGCTGGCAGCGCTAGCACCCTCGCCAGCAGTTGGCGCAAGGGGGTGAGCGGGAGGAAGGGGTATTTGGTTCATTTTGTGAACGGCGATGCTAACACAGGTGCCGCAGCCGCTGGCCAGGATGATGCCTTTGTGTTGGGTGGGTGGGTGCGGTAGTCATGGTGTTATTTGAGTTGCTTTGCATTTTTGGTGCTGACAACTGGCTTGCCTGTTTTCAGTTCGATTTCTTTACGGGTGTTGCCGGCGATGGTGCCGCCCTGTTTTGCAATTCGGCGGTTTTGCTCCAGGCCGATGGGCTGCTTTTCGCGTGAAATCTCGGTAGTGGTGGCTTCAGCGAGCATGTTAAGCACCAGCTCCAGGTTGGTCATGTTATCGCGCAGGCCTTCTGTTTTCAGGCCTTTGACTTGCTTGTATTGGCGCGTAGATAAGCCGCTCCAGGCTTTGGTGATCTCGTCGGTCAAAATGGCAAATTCTTGCCCCTTCTGAACACCACGATCTTCCCATTCGTCGGTCAGTTCTTTACGAACCTCAATGCTTTTGAGCCGTTGGTTGATCCATTCTTTGGAGTAGCCCTTTTTCAGGTAGGTCTCCATGGCGCGGTCAAAGGCCAGCTCGGGGTCGTCAGTTTCTTCGATGCGCTCATAGCCCACTCGCGCCAGCCATTGTTTGAACGGCTCTGCCTTCGGGGACGGGATGGACTGCACCAAACGCAGCAGTTGTTCGGTGTTCGCAACGTCGGTTAGGTAATTCTTACCGTCCACTGATTTCAGTTTCAGTTGACTACATTTTGTAGCCAACTCGCTGCCCTCTTTTTTGAGACGGTTCTTGAGCACGCTCCAGTAGGTGCGGGGGTTAGGGCTGTCGGTAAGCACCTTAACAACGTCAACGATGCTGAAGTACCACAGCTCGCGTTCAGCATCCCATTCAGAGCGAACGTGGTGGGTTTCAAATAGTTTGATGCTGGTCATGGACTAAACGCTTCTGTTTTAATAGCGTGTTACGCAGGTAATACGCGGGCTAGAGGCGAATTTCGTATAAATTAGGGGCTGATCTGGCTAGCGCCTGGTGCTGGCTGCGACGCTGCTGCAAGGCTGGCGCCGCCCACCTCAAGCTGCAGCGTGGCAATCTCTTGCTTGAGGTTTTCATACTCGGCCAGCTTGCGTGCCAGAAAGCGCGCCGTCAGCCCCGCTTTGGCCGCCACGCCGCTGGGGGTGAGCAGGTAGGCGTAGGCCAGTTTGTTGGGGCTTTTGCTGAAGCTTTCCATCTTGATCAGGCCTTTGTTGATCAGGGCCTGGACGCAGTAATTGGTTTTGCCCAGGCTGACGCCCAAAACCTCGCTGAGCTCACGCTGGCTCATTTGCGGGTTGGCCGCCAGCAGCCGCAAGACCTTGAAGTGGTTGTCTTGCGCCACCGGGCTGGCAGTGCTAGCGCCGTCGCCAGCATTTGGCGCAAGGGGGTGAGCGGGGGGAAGGGGTATTTGGTTCATTTTGTGAACGGCGATGCTAACACGCGTAACGCAGCCGCCGGCGAGGATGATGCCTTTGTGTTGGGTCATTTCAGCTTTGTGGCTTCATCAGCCAATTCCAAGACTGTCTGGATCAAGTTTTCACTCATGAAGACCGGGCTGGCAGCAATTTGAGCAATCAATGGCGCCACACGGGGTACCAAGCCCGCACGCTTGGCCTGTAGCAATACGCCCAACGACCCAATGGTTTTGATTTGATTTATTTTTGCAACTGTGCGACCGCGCTTGTCATCAATGAGTAGGTAGTCTGCATCTACTTCTTTGTAGAGCAGCATGGCTTGGGTTTCGCCAGCGTCGGCAAATGCATCAAGATAAACATAGCGTTGCATGTCCACCGCACGGCTCTATGCCGTTTTGTGTGGAACTTGACATCAAAGGCAACGGTGGATTAGCACGTTGTATTTAGGCAGGGCTGGTGCCAGCGGGTTGCCTGGCAAATGCTTGAGTTTGGACATGCGCAAATACGC
>Ga0180732_1000421_pt1 | contig 37666 bp, 29 predicted proteins | sample KR11_01MetaG_FD_148674 | JGI IMG/M metagenome (GOLD analysis project Ga0180732, IMG submission 148674) | Groundwater microbial communities from the Olkiluoto Island deep subsurface site, Finland - KR11_0.1 MetaG | ecosystem: Environmental > Aquatic > Deep subsurface > Groundwater | place...
TACCTATAAGTCAAGCTATTTACATAAATTATATTGTGTCCACATATATTATTTTTTATTATGTTATATTTCAATTTATATTAATTAGTTATACCATATATGCATAATATATCAGGGGGAAGATCCGTTACAATGAAAGAGAATTTTCCTGTGGCTGATACTGACATCTGTATTACTTGTTTTTGCTGTCAGGAGATCTGTCCTGAAAAGGCGATGGCTCTGAAATAATATCAATGCGGCTTAACTTCGACTCCAAATAATTGTTGCAGGATTAATTGGAGGATGATTTGAAACTGGCTCTGTGGTATGAGTCTTTTTTTTCAGGCACCCGGCCAAAACATAGCTATTATACCGGTCATTATAATATGGGATTCAACCAGAAATTCAAACTTTGTTCCTGAATGCATATAACCCTGTTCATGCCTCAGGAGCAGGAAAAATAAAGATAAAGGGCAAATAAAAAGAACAAAGCCAAGCTTTGAGATTATATTGAATGAGCTTGAAACAAGTAAGATAGCTGCCATCGAAATAAGAATGGCTTTTAAAAGGCGTACCGTTCGCTCTTCCCCAATAATAATCGGAATCGTTTCCCTTCCTACAATACGGTCGCCCTGCATATCAAGAATATCAAAAAATGAAGTTCTCACAAAAGCCATGCACACAGACCATGTGAAAACAATAATAATTCCGGGGCTTATTTTTAAAGACAAGGCAGGCAGAAGCGATGTTACAACTCCCCATGCTGCAGAAATAAGGGCGGTTTTAGAGCCTGGGATATCTCTTATACTCCTGTATTTCCCCTTTGTTATTTTCCCGGGGGTAATCCTGAAATTGTAGGAAAGGCCCATTAAGCTGATAGAGGAAAGAACAATAAAAGGAGCAAGGCCTATGGAATATGCAGTTAAAATACCTGCGCCTCCTGCCGAGATTGCAAGAATAGCGAGAAGTATTTTGTATTTATTGTAAAAAGACGCTCTGTCAGGATCATTGTAGTAGTCGGCATTCATGCCTGTAAGATTATTTATGATATGCATGGAAAAAACATAGAGCATTGACATGACAACATATGGGAAATAATTTGTTGCACCAAGGAGTTTAATGTTCGCGTAGCAAAGACACCCTGCTCCTATGGATACAAAGATATTTGCCATAAGAAGAGAATATTGTAGTGTATAAATGTGTTTGCGCCAGCCGCGGGCATTGTTATAGGACAAATCTTCCAAAGACCTGTAAACCCTTTTAATCAACCAGTTCGGTGTAGAAGCACCCGCTGTTATTCCAATATTATGTGCCGAAGAGAGGATGTTCAAGTCAAGCTCGGATTCAGTTTCAATCTGATAAGCCGGCTTTCCTGCCTGTATAGCCGCTTCCGCAAGTCTTTGTGTATTTCCGCTGTTATGTCCCCCCACTACTACTATTGCATCTACCAGCTCTGCGAGTTCTTTAACTTCGGCCTGTCTCATGGACGTTGAGTTGCATATAGTATCATAAAGCATAAAATGAGGATATTTGCTTGCAACCAATTGTTTTACTTTTTCATAAAAAACAATGTTCTGTGTAGTCTGGGCGACAACTATTGCCTTCTCAAATTCCGGAAGTGCTTCAAGTTCTTCTATGCTTCCTACTGCACATCCTTTACCCCTGGCGTATCCAAGCAAACCAATTACTTCCGGGTGATTTTTATCTCCGATAATTATGGAAGTATACCCATCTTTTGCATGTTTACCTATTATTGTCTGGACTTTAATAACACGGGGACAAGTAGCATCGATTACTTTGAAACCTGAATCTTTAAGGCTTTTTTTTGTGCCCGGCGGTACTCCGTGCGCTCTTATAAGAACTGTTCCAAAACCATTTTCAGGAATATCATTGATAATCGAAATGCCCTTTTCATTAAGCAGATCAAGTACCTGGGGATTGTGGATAAGCGGCCCAAAAGTAAAGATAGGTCCTTTGTGCTTATTGGGCAGGTCAAGAGCCATTTCGACGGCTCTGCGTACACCCATACAAAAGCCCGCTGTCTTGGCTACAAGAATTTTCATCAGGGATTATGAGGTTTTAAAAATATTTTATGATCTACAAGTGATAGGGAATAAACACTGGCTTTTATGAATTTCTGATCTCCGAATATATTAACCAGTCTGACTCCGTCACCTTCCGGTTCAACAGTATCGACGGCTTCCATTATCAGTTTATTGTCGTTGTTTTCGATAAGATAAGCATTGGCTTCGCACATTATGACCTTCCTTTTATAATTATATTGTTCTTTTCACACAATACCAATCTATTGGTGGACTTTGTATATTCCATCCTTTTTACCTGATATTGTTCAATGGTTGTTTTTTATATACTCTTTAAGATTTTTATCTATCATTTCCTCGATCAGATGGGGAAACGGTGAAGAAGAAACCCCAATTATTTCAATATTTTCCTGAGAAAGAGGAAGAAGAAGCTTTTTTGCGCTGCATGCTGAAACAGATTGTGCTATTTGAGGTGTTACCTCACCCATCATGGCATTAGCTATAATTATGCCTATAGGTCCGATAACAATGTCTGCCTGTTTTACAGTATGAACTATGGAGTTTTCGCCTGATGCACCACGGTTTGCTCCGGCTTTCAGCATCTGAGATGTTGCTATGGCATTTGTGCCAAGCGCAAGTATTTCAACGGTTTCATCAATAACTTCTCTCAGTCTTTTAATTATTGCGCTTCCGATTCCGCCGCCTTGTCCGTCAATAACACAAATTCGTTTTATTTTTGTTTCTTCTGCCATTATTATTGATACCTTTTTATGAGCCAGTCAACAGTTTTTCCTTCAGTATCCTGTTTACTATTTCCGGATTTGCCTTCCCTTTTGTTTCCTTCATAATTTTTCCCACAAAAAATCCGAGTACTTTTGTTTTGCCAGCCTTGTATTCCGCAGCCTCTTTAGGGGATGAGGCTATTAATTTTACCGCAATATCTTCAAGTAAGGCCTCATCCGTAACCTGGATCAGATCCTTTTCTTTTATTATTTCTTCCGGTGGTTTTCCGGTTTTTGCCATTTCTTCAAAAACCGTTTTAGCTATCTTGCCACTTATTACATTTTGATCGATAAGCTTTAATAATCCTGCAAGGTTTGATGGAGATATGGGAGATTCTTCTATAGTTTTGCCTTCGGCATTGAGAAGCCCTAAAAGTGAACCCATTATCCAGTTGCTTACCTGCTTTGGATTATTAAATTCTTTTGCGCATGATTCAAAATAACCGGCAAGTTCGACAGCGCTTGTCAGAACATCGGCATCGTATTCAGGGAGTCCATATTCCGCAACAAAACGCTCTTTTTTTTCATCAGGGAGTTCAGGAAGTTCTTCCTTTAATTTTGTAATCCAGCTATCATCTATTGAAAGAGGAAGAAGATCGGGATCGGGAAAGTACCTGTAATCATGCGCATCCTCCTTGCCTCTCATGGATATGGTGTTGTTCTTTTCAGGGTCCCATAGCCTTGTCTCCTGAATAACCTCTTCTCCATCATATATAACATCTTTTTGCCTTTCAATTTCGTACAAAATTGCTTTTTCAACATTTTTGAATGAGTTGAGGTTCTTAAGTTCGGTTCTTGTTCCAAAAGGCTGGCTGCCCTTTTGTCTGATGGAGATATTTGCATCACATCTGAAACTTCCCTCTTCCATGTTTCCGTCACAAATATCAAGATATCTTAAAATAGATCTTATTTTCCTGAGGTAGGCACCGGCTTCATCAGATGATCGTATATCTGGCTCACTTACTATTTCAATAAGGGGAACGCCTGTTCTGTTGAAATCCACCAGTGAGAAAGGGCGGGAATTATCGTGTATAAGTTTGCCGGCATCTTCTTCCATATGGATTCTTGTGATACCGATTCTTTTTTTTGAGCCGTTAGTTTCTATATCTATATAGCCATGCTCACAAATGGGAAGCTCATACTGAGAAATCTGGTATCCTTTGGGAAGATCCGGATAAAAATAGTTTTTTCGGGCAAACCGGCTGTTTTTTGAAATTGTACAGTTTGTAGCTATTCCCATGAGCATGGCATATTCGACAACTTTTTTATTTAGCACCGGAAGCACACCGGGCATGCCAAGACAGACAGGGCAAGTGTGGGTGTTAGGGGGTGCTCCAAAAGAAGTAGGGCATGAACAGAATATTTTTGTTTTGGTTTTCAACTGGGCATGAACTTCAAGCCCAATTACAGCTTCAAATTCCATATTTAAGTTCCTTGTTCCATTACCTGCGGTTGCAGATTGCATGAGATTCAGACTGCATTATTTTTCAAATATAAAGAGGTGGTATCTTAGTGTCAAGTTATAAGGTTATAAGCCAGCAATTCTCGGTGAATGTAATTTATAATCAGCAGGTTTTGGTGCATGGAAAGATTTGCTGAAAAAATATGATAGTCTAACTGCTACGTCTTTTCTCAAATACGCTTTATTCAAACCATCGTAAAAGTTTTCTCGAAAACAGTTCTTTTCCGGATCGTAATTTACTAAATCAACTTGGATAGAACTATCGATCGCATGGATATTGATAAGCCCGGCTTCCCTAAATTTCTTTTCAACAACGTTTGACTTTGCAAGAGTATTTGAAAATGACAAAAGCGCTAAGACAAGCAATAAAATTGACAGTGTTATAATTCTATTCATAAAAATTCATGTAATCTGGATAATAGATTTGTTTTGTCCCAAGTATTCTCTGATTATAATGATGAAAGCTGTTGCAACAATAATGATTTCAAAAAGAAACGTCCAATGAAAAATAAAATTCCAAACCCACCAATTATGACATGCCGGAACATGAAAAAAAACAAAATCATGCGAAGAAAATGGATACAGCCATCTGATTTTGCCGACTATTGTATCTAAAAATAAATGAATAAATATATTTAATGAAAATACAAATAGATAAATTATCTGTGAGCGTTTTCCGCAAGCAATGAAAATTAAAAAAATGAGTAAAATAATGCTCAACCAGTAAAATGGAATATGAGTCCAATATCCATGATGGAGATGTTGTTTTTTATCAATTAAGTAAAAATAAAACATATCTAAATCAGGAAATATACTGCCAAATATTCCCCAAAACATTGCAAATTGTATGCGAATATTTTCAATATAACGGTGGGGTAGAATTTGAAAAACAGTTTTTGTACTTATGTAACCCGCAGGGATATGTCCAATAAACAATGTAGCACCTAAAATCAAATTTTATTAATAAAAATAATAGTCGTTGAGTTCACTGGTGAGCTACAGCGAGTCCAGTGAAACGACTTGAAACGACTGGTTTGTATAGTCTTTTAACTACTATCACCAATAAAAAGTATTAGAATAAATCCTGCAACTATTATGTGCGGTTGTAATGCACCAGCGGTTATAAGAAATACATCTTTTTTTACCACACCTGTTAAGCAAGCAATCAACGTAGGTAACATAAGAATTATAAATAGAAATGGATATTTTGTAATAAAATTTATCTTATATGCAGGTAAATATATACCATACCTATAAAGTATTGACTCTATACGTCTATCTTTATAAGTAAGCGTCGTCCTTTCGCTGGTGTATGAAGAGAGTGAAGCTGTACTATTACTTTTTTCAAGAATTTTAAGCAACTTTAAATCGTTATAGCCTTTTGCTAAATCAATAGCAGTTTTGCCATAATCTTTTTTATAGTTTTTAACACGTGGGTTAGCTCCACCGGCAATTAAAGCCTCAATCGTTTCATATGATTTGCTTCTTCTTGACTTATAAATAGCCTGATGCAACGGTACGCCTTGCCGCGAGAAAATATTTACATTGGCCCCATTTTTTATTAGTATGGTAGATAGCTTTGCATCTCCGCAACGAGCTGCCCTTAATATTGCAGTTTCGCCAAGTATTGTTCTCGCATTTACATCTGCACCATATTTAATAAGTAATTTGACGATGTCTCGTGCAGTATCTTTGCTGCGATTAAACCTTGGGTAGCATACTCTTGAAGCTGCTTCACAAATAATTGGTCGATCCGCAAAATCACTTCTTGCATTTGGGTTAGCTCCCTTTTCGAGGAGTTCTTTCGTAAAATTGTAATTAACCTCATCGACAGCAATCGATAAAGGGGTATTTCCCGAACCGTCTTTAATTTCAAAATCTTCTGTTTCTAATAAAGAATTAAACGTATGAGGGTCATTTTGTTTGATTGCGCAGGCTAATGGTGTGTCTTTGATATAGAACCATCCTGGTGCGGTTAACACATAAAAAAATGAGTACAATACAATTGAGAGTATTAAAACAGTTAAACGAGTTAGCATAGTAACTACCAATAAATATTGACAATCATAATTATTTCTTATTTCTGGTTTATTTCTCGAACCACAGAGTCTCTTCTTGATTCCCTTTCTCTCATCACCGATGATATCATTGATGTTGGGATCAGAAGGATTAGGACCAGTAATCCAATGCCGAATATTTTTAGTGTTGCAGAGTTTCGAATAAAATCGCCGGATTTTTTTATGGTTTCTTGTGTATTCATAGATTAATCTCCTTTTACGGGAAGAACCAGTGTTGCAACTACTCCTTTGCTGGAACGATTTTCAAGAAACACATCTCCATTATGAAGAAGCGCCACTTGTCTGGCAAAATTTAATCCCAGGCCTGTGCTTTTCTTGCCTGTGTCAGGCCGCTGAAGAGAAAAGAATTTATCAAAGATTTTATCCACGGCATAATCCGGAATGCCGGGGCCATTGTCGGCCACTTCAAATATTACGTTATCTTCCTCTGTTCGGACAGTTAATTCAATTTGTTCATGTTTGGGGCTGAAATCAACGGCATTTTGAATAAGATTTGAAATTGTCTGATGAAGTAAAAAGGAATCTCCCCGGATAAATATGTCTTCTTTTATCTTAACAATTAACCCAAGCTGCTTTATGGAAATGCTTGCTTTTTTACTTTCAAGTACGGTTTTTACAAGTGAATGGATAGACAGGATCTCTGATTTCTGTAGATTTTTTAAGTTCTCCAGGACGGATAATTCCAGCATCTGATCTACGATTCCCTGAATGCGATTTGTTTCAAACCTGATATTTGCTAAAAACTGCACGCGTTTATGAGGCGGTATATCTTCTTCTAACAATTCGGCTGCTCCGCGAATACCTGATAATGGGCCTTTTATTTCATGAGTCAGGTTCTGGATATATTGCTCCACATATTTTTTGCCTTCCAGCGCTTCCTGCATTTTTATAAAAGCATTTCCCAGCTCTCCGACTTCGCTTTTATCAAGTTTAGGGAAAGCCGGTCTTTTTCCTGCTCCAATATCATTGGCATAATTGGTTAGCCGTATAATCGGGCGGGTTATCCAGATAGAAACCAGGTATGCTAATAATATTGCCGCTAAAAGAGAAACAACGCCAATCCCTAATATCCGGGGTTTGGCCCTTCTTAAAAAATTATTGATATTTGTTGTGGGTTTTGCCACGGTAAGTACCCCGGCAATCTTGTCCTTAACCATTATGGGCGCGGCCACATAAAGAACGGAAGATGTTGAGTCATCTTCATTTTCAAGAGTAGATCTTGCTCCATATTCACCGCCTAATGTCTTATAGACATCCCGCCAATTTGAATAATCTTTCCCCAATTCATCACTGAAAAATGAATTGAAAATAACCTTTCCGGTGTTGTCAGTAATATATACCCGGATATCCACTTCTTTTTTTAAAAGGTTGTAGATTCTGGCAGAAAAATTACGCGCATAGACCTTTTTAAAGGCATTATCATATATTTCAGAATTAAAAGTTCCTGATTCCATTTCCTGCCCCACTATTGATGCCAGTATATTTGCCTGATCCACCAACGGGTCTTCAACGCCTTCCAGATAACGGATGCGAAGATTATCAAGTATCCAGTTTATGGGAGGATAAAAGCACACAACAAATATTAAAAGAGAACAGATAAAGATTTTTACTCCTAATTTCATAGGCCCTCTTTCAGTGAATATCCCGTTCCGCGATGGGTTACAATGGGATCGGTTTCACTATTAATGCTTTTCAGCTTGGCACGGATATTTTTGATATGAGCATCAACGGTTCGATCCATACTGGCTTCCGGTTCGTCCCATACAAGATCCATGAGCTGATCACGAGTATAGACCCGTCCCGGCCTTTGGATGAATGTTTTCAGGATTTTATACTCATAACGGGAAAGCTCTAACGGCATATCAAAGTAGGAAATACGGCGCTTTGATTCATCTATTTGAAATGTTTTTGATTGAAATGCACCGGCCAAGGGCGCTGAGGTTTTTGAGTTTGATACCCGCCGTAATACTGCTTTAACTCTTGCGGTAAGCTCTCTGGGGCTGAATGGCTTAACAACATAGTCGTCTGCGCCGATTTCAAGACCTACCACCCGATCTACTTCATCTGCTCTTGCCGTTAAAAAAATTATAGGAACCGTGTAGAGCTTTCGGATCTCTTTACATAGTTCAAGACCATTTATATCCGGCAAACCAATGTCAAGGATTATGAGGTCCATATTCTTGCCGGATAATAACTGCATAACCGGAATGCCGGATGAAAGGCAACTCACATCAAACCCGTCTGTCTCAAGGGCATACTGGATTGAATCTACAATTGTAGGTTCATCTTCAACAATCAGGATCTTTGGTTTCATGATATTGGTCCATATATAAAAATAACATTGTTCAAGGATTCATTAATTCAAGTGTCTTGCGGGCAACTGCATACAGAGGTTCCGGTTGCAAAACTCTTCTTCCCCCACAATTCTGGAGGTTTATCTGATCGTTTTATGGATTGGGATCTTAACTTTTAATTTCATAAAAAACAACCGAATACATAAGAACGTCAGACAGATAAAAGCACAAATCACCATCACTGTAGCAGCATGTTCCCAAAAAAGATTTCCGCTTTTTTTAAATCCGCCATTTAAGAATGGAACCCCCAGCGTTATAAGCCAGTACCAGATCATAGGAATCAAAATGTTTAAAGCCCGGTATTCTGCAAATGGCTGCAAAGACGTTTTGGCCTGTTCTGTTTTCTTTTTTACTGCTTTGAGTTGATATTTACGAAGAATCAATTGAACCGCAAAATAGGCACCATAAAGACAGGACACATAAATAAAGATTCCTGCGGTCAGATGAATACGAGATGGTGTAAACCATCCTATATTAATCCGGGATTCATATAAATAAATGGATAAGATGATTCTAAAAGCGTTTATAACAAGCGTTATGACATACGAACCAGTCAGGCTGAAAAAAAACCATAAGAACTTTTCCTTATTATTATATAAGCAATGGGTTCCGTAAAAGGCAATCATGCAGAAAGAGATGATCATAAAATTTACACCTGCACAAGCGGGTGCTATGACAATGCTGTGTTTACGACAGATAAACCCCTGATCTTTTTCCAGTTCAAAATCAACCGGCAAAACCATTTCCACCAGACCTGCCGTCGGAGCCAGAATCCAAACCAGATCATTCGCATCCGCATGGCTGTAATGATATTTAAGACCAAAAGCGATAACCAGTGCAATTGCAAAAAAAACAAGATTTTGCGGAAGAAAATATCTTTTTAAAAAAATCTCTTTCATAATTTTATCCATAAGGGTTCAAGGCTTCGAGGATTCCAGGGTTCGAGAGCAATAATGAAAAGGGTTTCCTTTGATTACTTGGCCTCTCGATTCCCTGGACTCTCAGGCCATCGGCTTTACTCGATGGCGGTTGATAATTTAATGTTTTCTAAAATCAGGTTTTGTCAACAGTACTTTTTTAAACATAGAAACACCGCCCGCAATAAAGGCAAACGCTATAATCAGGATCAATATATCCGGCTCCGGGACACTGGCCATGTCGCTGCCTACCGCAAGATTGGAAACATTTTCCGGTAATGGCAGTGGCTGGTCTACATCCTTGCTATGTCCCTCAGGATTAACCACAACTTCACGGACTGCTACAAAAGAAGTGTTTGCAGTAAGCAGATTGTATGAAATCCCCAGAGACGTTACTTCTGCTTTATTCTCTTCACTGTTTGCATTGAAGTTAAAATCCGAAAGCTGCGCAATACGAGTTCTTGCCCACAAATATCTAAGAGCATGGTTTGTTTCCGAAGGTTTAGTATCAGATACATTGATTGTTTGCACATATTCTCCCGATCCGCTTTGTCCGCTAATTTCGATAACACCCTCTGCATGATTCCGGTATTTCCCGAACACAACCACCGGTCTTTTTGCAAATAGATCAGGGATACTTGCCGGTTCTACGTCATATGCGTCAAACCCCCATTTGTTGAGCTCAATGCCGGTTAATACAGGAGACTGAATATACTGCCTGAATTTTTCTGCGATTTGATTGGATTCTTCCGGTTTTGTAACAATAAAGGGTTCGCCCAATCCAGCTTTAGCAATGCCTTCTATCAGATATCGGTTTACACTGCTTCCGATACCGAAAGAAAAAACGTTTGTCCGGTTAAGGTTGTTATGAATCAGATCAAAAACATCCTTTTCAGCACTGATATAGCCGTCTGTCACGATTATAATACTTCTTGAAAATGATTCATCCTTGTCAATATCCATGCCCCTTTTTAATGCTGCGTATAACTCCGTGCCGCCTCCGCCGGATTGCTCATCTATCAATTGTATAGCCTTATCAATATTCTCCTTATTTGCAGGGAATGAATAAGGCGACATTAACTGTGAACAACCCGAAAATAATATCACATTAAATTTGTCGGTTGACCGGAGATTTCCGATAAGATTTCTTAGAAGTTGCTTGGAAGTATTTAAAGGAAAACCGTGCATAGAGCCTGAAACGTCAACTATAAATATATATTCACGTCCCGGAATATCTTCCGGCAAAACCCGTTCCGGCGGTTGAACCATAAGCAGAAAAAAGTTTTCGTCTTCACCTTCATAGAGCAAAAGCCCTGATTCAATTTCTTCCCCAGCCAGTCGGTATTTTAAGATATAATCCCGGTTTCCGCCAAAATCTTCCGGGTTTTCCAGGCTGATATCGGCAACGGAATCACTTTCATAGTTAATATTGGTTTTATGCGATGTGCAAACCACTTCCTGAAGCGCAATTCCTGTTGAGACATGTGAATTAATATTAAAAATCGTATGAGGCAAAGCTCCTTCTTTAAGATAGGGATTTTTAACCCATAGATCGGTTTCAGGCGATTTCGCTTCCACCTGGCTGGAATAGCGGGGCCCCACAACCGTTGGGTAGACAAATGAATAAATACCGTCTGTAGGCACCAGAAGCTCCGTATACCTTAATTCAACACTGATCGAAGCATCCGGCATAATATTAGCCACATTCATGGAAAAAACATTGGGTCTCTGCTGTTTTAGCAGAGTTGCGCTTTTACCTTGTCTTTTTGCCGTGTCAAAGGTCTTTTGGGCGGCTTGCCGTTCTTCAATCTTCGCATTGATTATCTCGTTTCCTATTATCATTTTCATACCGTGAACCGCGGCTCTGGTGGATGCCGGAAAAACATAGCTCGCACTAATGGGTTTTGTCCCATTGTTTTTATACTTCTGCGCAACAACCACCTCAGCAATCACGCCCGTAATATTGACTGTCACGTTCGTTTCTTCCAGCGGAAAATTATCGACAGAGGAATCACCGTTTTCGACATAAAAATAAGGCGAAAGTGTTTTGTCTTCTTCACCTTCCGCAAACCCTGTTGCGGTAAAACAAAAAACCAAAAAACCTGAGATTAGAATAATCCAACATCTTTTAAATTTAATACTCATAATATCCCCCTTTTGTTTGAAAGTTAAAAGCTGCAATTTTGATATTTTCAATTAATGGGGATTATGGATTTGAAATATGAAATGATTATGAAATGAAAATGAAATTTTGAAGAAAAATTGAGGATACAAAAGTTTAGGGTTTTAATTTTAAAACTTACTTATACGGCTGTAAAAATTTATCATGTGCAATGGAAGCCGGGCTCTATTCGATATTTGTATTTTTATACCAGTCCTCATCGCCATACATTTCTTTTACGCATACCGGGCACATGCTATGAGTAAATGAGGCATCAGTGTGAGTTTGAATGTAGACCTCTATCTGGCTCCAATAACCTTTATCGGTACGGATTTTTTTGCATTTGGAGCAAATAGGCAATAACCCTTTCAGCGTTTTGATATTATTAAGAGCATTTTGAAGTTCCAGGATCAATTCTTCACGTTGTTCTTCAACTTTTTTGCGTTCAGTGATATCTAAAAGACACCCTATATTTTTGATGGGGACACCTCTATCATCCAATATCGTTTCCCAATAAGATAAGATAACTCGCTCTTCGCCATCAGTCCGGATAATTCTGAATTCTTTCGGACCGATTTTGTTCCCAGCTTCCATCGCTTGGTATCCTTTTTCAATATAATCTCTGTCATCCGGATGAATCCATTGATACAAACGATCTTCGGGATCAACTTTATCCCGGGTAATACCGAAAATCCGGAATAATTCATCGGACCGTTCGAAACGATTTGTTCTTATGTCATATTCATATGATCCGAGATGCGCAAGCTGCTGGGCTTGGTCTAATAAATTTTTACTCTGCCGGAGTTTTTCCTCTATCTTTTTATGTTCGGTAATATCTAAAACACTTCCTATGCTTCTAATGGGGGTACCCCTATCATCAAGCATTACTTCTTCATCGCTTAAGAGATACCTCTCTTCGCCATCAGGCCGGATAATTCTAAATTTCTTTGCACCTGTGCTAAGCCCTGACATAGTATCTTTATAGCCTTTTTCAATAAAATTTTTGTCATCAGGATGAACCCATTTGAACAAAGTCTCATCAGGAGCAACTTTATCCCTGGTAAGACCGAAAATCCGGAATAATTCATCGGAACGATCGTAGCGTTTGTTAATTATATCCCATTCATAGGAACCGAGATGAGCAAGCCTCTGCGCTTGCTCCAACAAATATTGTTTCTGCCGGAGTTCTTCCTCCGCCTTTTTACTTTCGGTGATATCCAAAATGCATCCTACTATTTTTACCGGGGCGCCTTTATTGTCAAAGCTCACATCTGTAATGGCTGAGATAAATCGCTCTTCACCGTCAGGTCTGACAATCCTAAATTCAACTCTTTCACAGCTAATCCCTTCATATAGCAGTTGATAATTATTTTCGACGAAACTTCTGTCATCCGGATGAATCCATCGGGTCAAATTATCTTCGGGATTAACTTCATTCCTGCTAATACCGAAAATCCGGAATATTTCATCGGATCTTAGGTAGCGATTATTAATTATATCATATTCATATGATCCGAGATGCGCTAGCTGCTGGGCTTGGTTTAACATGCTTTCATTCTGCCGGAGTTCGTCTTCCGCCAGTTTACGTTCAGTGATATCCAGAACAGACCCTATCATTTTACTTGGCACACCACTATCGTCCAAAATTGTTTTGGCATTGGCAGAAACAATCCGCTCTTCGCCGTCAGGCCGGATTATTCTGAATTCAAACAGATCGGTGCTATTTCCTGTTAGCGCCAGGTTAAACTGCTTTTCCACATTACTACTGTCATCCGGATGTATACATTTGAAAATACGTTTTTCGGCGTTCACTTCATCCCGGTTAATACCTAAAATCCGGAATAGTTCATTAGACCGTTTGAAGCGGTTTGTTTTTATGTCGTATTCATATGATCCTAAATGTGAAAGCTGCTGGGCTTGGTTTAACAAATATTCACTCTGCCTGAGTTCTTCCTCCGCCTTTTTACGTTCGGTGATATCCAAGAGATAACCTGTTCTTTTAATGGGTACACCGCTATCATCAAATGTTATTTCCGCATTGGCAGAGACAACCCGCTCTTCGCCGTCAGGCCGGATTATTCTAAATTCAAAGGCCCCTATTTTATGCCCTGATTCCAATAGCTGAAAAAGCTTATCTAAATGATTTGTATCATCCGGATGAACACATTTGATTATACGTTCTTCAGGATTAACTTCATCCTGGTTAATACCTAAAATCCGAAATAATTCATCGGAGCGTTCGAAACGATTTCTGCTCATATCAAACTCATATGATCCTATATGCGCAAGTTTCTGAGTTTGTTTTAACAGAATTTCGCTCTGGCGGATCACTTTCTCAGCCCTTTTACGTTCGGTAATATCCTGAACATATCCTATGAACTTAACTGGCATACCGTTATTGTCCAATATTACTTCCGAATTGGCCGAGGCAACCCTTTCTTCGCCATCAGGCCGGATTATTCTGAATTCAACCGGCCCCTCGTGATTTCCTGTTAGTGACAGTTTAAACTGCTGTTCTATATAATCCCTGTCATCAGGATGTATGGTTTTGATTATACGCTCATTGGAAACAACTTCATACCGAGTAATGCCGAAAATCCGATATATTTCATCGGAACGTTCGAATTTATTGCTAATCATATCAAATTCATATGATCCAAGATGTGCAAGTCTCTGTGTTTGGTTTAACAGTGCTTCTCTCCGCAGGAGTTTTTCCTCTGTCTTTTTACGTTCGGTAGTATCAATAAAATAACCTATTATCTTAATTGGTATGCCGCTATCGTCAATTATTATTTCCGCATTGGCAGAGACAATCCGCTCTTCGCCGTCAGGCCGGATTATTCTAAATTCAACCAGACCGACTCTATTCCCTGCTAACAGCAGTTTTAACTGCTTTTCCACGTATTCCCTGTCATCCGGATGAATTCTTTTGATTATATCCTCTCTGGAGTCAACTTCATCCCGGTTAAGACCGAAAATCCGGAATAATTCATCGGAACGTTCGTAATCGTTAATATTTATATCCAGTTCGTATGATCCAAGATGCGCAAGCTTCTGGGCTTGGTTTAACAAATATTCCCTCCTCCTGAGTTTTTCTTCCGCATTTTTACGTTCGGTAATATCATAAGAGATAACCATTAGAATTGAGTTACCATCTTTATCTTTTATGGGTTGAGCATGAGACCAATACCATCTTTTTTTGCCGAAAAATTCAATGGGGATTTCATAATCAGCTGGTTGTCCCGTCTCAATAATATTTCGATTTGTTTTCACCAGGTCTTCAGCCATGGGAGATACGAAAATTTCCGTTAGCTTTTTTCCTATAAGACTTTCGGGCTTATCGCCAATAATCTCAGCTGTTTTCCGGTTCATTAATATGAGCCTTGATTCTCTGTCATAAACATGGATCGGGCTGTTATAAAGATCGATTAGCTGTCGATATAAGTTATCAGTATTCTGTTCAATCCGTTCAACCTCTTTGAATCCTGTAGTATCCGAACGGATACCATTACCTGCTGTATCTTTTGTCGGATCCGCATGCATACGTATTGCTTTTAATTCAATTAATTCTTTTTCTAATTTTTTTACCTTTTGTACCAATTCTTCATAGGTCGGCTTTGTATCCATTATAAATCCTCCAATTGGTGAAAATCTCAATTCAGCTTTTCTGCGTTCCGTTTAACAGTTTGAACGATAGGCTGTATGTCACTTAATATACAAAGGATAATTAATTGATTATAAGAATAAGTATTGAATCCAAATGAAATTAATATTTCTATAGGGATTTATTTCATATTTAACCTGCAATTGCGAGCCCATACCCGATACTTGCAGCGGGGGGCTTCAATTCTTGGTTTAGTGACAATTATTATTTTATATAATTATTAGTGAATAAAGAACATGTTTACCGGGAAGCAGAAAAGGGAGAATGAAATAAAAAAATTCCTAGTAGGTAATAGTTTATATGAAATTTCTTTGAGTTGTAAAGGTAATTTTAATAAAAAAGATAAACCTTTTAATGGCTTCTAAACTTTTTTTGCCTTTCTTTTCTCGCGGTTTCAGGGATTTGGGCTGGGAGTTATGCCTTGAGTTCCACTTTCGATCCTATCTTCCAGTTCACCAATGTATGCGGCGAGGGTGTTCCCCGACTGTTCTACTGCAGAGCGGAGATCACGATCGAGTTGATCAAGCCTTACCATTAGGGCAGCGCTCGACTCTGCGCCTGAGTTTGCCTGTCTCTTCAATTCTGCCTCTACGAACTCCCGCAGTTCGGTGAAACGTGAAGTCTCGGCTTGGTTGGCAAGCTCTCGATTGGCATGCAGCTCCCGCGCATGCCGGCGGGCTTCCAAGAGTACCGACGTCTGCAGATAGATTACAAACACAAGGAACACCGCAGATAGAAAGGCCAGCAGTCCAAGCATCACTAATCCTAGCGGGGCTTGAATTACAGTAACTCCCAAGGAAAGAGTTGCCGGCGTCGTGAATACGCTCCAGTTGAGCGCGGCAAAAGCGGTAATTGCGACCAGGATAATCAGCAAAAACAATGTGCGAATCTTCATATTGACGAGCCTCCTTTGCAGATTTGCAGGCATGTATACTTATTAGTCTCTTAACACATTTACAAAAAGCAACCATAATGGTTCCGTATAGGGTTAAATAGTATGGACAGAGAATATGAAGTTAATTCGGTTCAAGTCCTGAAATTGTTCCAAGATAATGGTTGTTCCGCATATAGCCAGTGTGTGGCGTTCGTGCCGATATGATATTGCATGTTGCCGTGTCTGTTTCATAATATAGCATCGGCAACAACTGCGTTATCTCCAATTCAAAGCTATTTGTCTTTTTTCTTTTCAAGAAGAGCTGCATGAGCGGCTGCAAGTCTAGCAACCGGAACCCTGAAGGGCGAACATGAAACATAGGTAAGCCCGAGTTCATGACAGAGCATAATGGATTTTGGATCACCTCCGTGCTCGCCGCAAATACCGCATTCCATATCCGGTTTTACTGAACGCCCTTTCTTTATTGCGATTCTCATCAGCTCGCCAACTCCATCCCTGTCTATGGTTGCAAAAGGATTGTCCGGCAAAATGCCGGAACCAAGGTATTCAACTAAAAATCCGGATTCGGCGTCATCTCTTGATATGCCATATGTTGTCTGGGTTAAGTCGTTTGTTCCAAAAGAAAAGAAAGACGCATATTCTGCTATATGGTCGGCAGTCAGAGCCGCGCGCGGAAGTTCAATCATGGTTCCGAACTGGTAATCAATATGCATATCCTGTTCTTCCATGACCTTAAGCGCCTCGGCCTCAAGCGTTGCACGCTGTACTTTAAGCTCATTTACATGGCTGGTAAGAGGTATCATAACCTTAGGATGAACTTTTATACCCTCTCTTGTTACAATGCACGCAGCTTCGAAAATCGCCCTGACCTGCATTCTGGTAAGATCGGGAATACGGATTCCAAGACGTACTCCTCTCATTCCAAGCATTGGATTATACTCCTGCAGGCTTTCCACCCGTTTAAGAATATTTTCCTTTGTTCTGATTTTCTGGAGAAGCTCATTGATTTCATCAAGGTTTGCAGCTTTTTGTATCCTGATTTTCAGATCCGAAAGGTCACGCATAAGTTCAATATTATTAGGTAAAAATTCATGCAAAGGCGGATCAAGCAATCTTAATATAACCGGAAGATCATCCATGATTCGAAACAGATCGGCAAAATCATCCCGCTGAAAAGGCAGTATTGCATATATGGCCTCACGCCGTTCAATCGAAAAATCAGTCATAATCATTTTTTGAATATAAGGAAGGCGTTCGGCTTCAAAAAACATATGCTCCGAACGGCAAAGTCCTATGCCTTGCGCTCCATAGTCGCGGGCTCTTTTAGCATCACGGGGATAATCGGCATTCGCCCAGACTCCAAGCCGTCTGAATTCATCCGCCCATGAAAGAAGCTTTATCAGCCAGGGATCTTTTATATCAGGAATGGTTGTAGCTAATTTATCAATATAAACTTCTCCGCTTGTTCCATCAATCGATATCCAGTCGCCTTCATGAATTATGGTATTTTTAACAGTCATCCGGCGTCTGGTAAGATCTACCGTAAGAGAAGACACACCAACAACGGCAGGCTTTCCAAACTGGCGCGCAACAAGCGCGGCGTGACTTGTTCTTCCTCCGCGGGTGGTAAGAATGCCCTTTGCAGCAAGCATTCCGTGAACATCATCAGGCCGGGTTTCGGGGCGAACCATTATAACCTCTTTGCCTTCTTCTCTTGCCCATGTTTCTGCACGATCTGCATCAAAGGCCACAACACCGACGGCTGCACCAGGGGAAACATTAAGTCCGGTCGCCAGCAATCTGCCTTCTGCTTTTGCAGCTTCAATTGTTTTACGGTCAAACTGGGGATGGAGAAAGAAATCCACTTGTTCAGGACTGACTCTGAGAACCGCCTCTTCGCGTGTGATAAGACCTTCTTCGGCCATATCAACGGCAATACGCACTGAAGCCTGGGCAGTACGTTTTCCATCTCTTGTCTGGAGCATCCAGAGTTTGCTTTTTTCAATGGTAAATTCCACATCCTGCATGTCACGGTAGTGTTTTTCAAGCTGTGCGGCCACTTTTGCAAATTCATCGTAAGCAACCGGCATTTCCACTTTTAATTCCGAGAGATCTTTGGTGAGGCGAATTCCTGCAACAACATCTTCTCCCTGAGCATTTACAAGATAATCTCCTTCAAGCTTGTTTTCTCCGGTTGAACCATTACGGGTCATTGCAACACCGGTTGCGCTGTCATTTCCCATATTACCGAAAACCATAGCCATAATAGTAACTGCTGTTCCAAGATCGTTTGCGATACCGGCTGCATTACGGTAATCAATAGCGCGCTTCCCGTTCCAGCTTTTGAAAACGGCTTCTGTCGCAAGACTCAATTGTTCGTAAACATCAGAAGGAAATTCTCTTTTTGCATGTCGTCTGAAGATTTCTTTAAATTCTTCAGTTACTTTTTTCCAAACATCTGCGGAAAGCTCAGCATCGGTTTTAACTTTTGAAACTGTGCGTGCACGGGTAATAATGTCTTCGAATTTTTCATCGGGTATTCCCATTACAACGCTTCCAAACATTTGTACAAACCGGCGGTATGAGTCATATACAAAGCGCTCATCACCTATTTGTTTGGCAAAACCTTTTGCTGTTTCATCGTTTAAGCCGATGTTTAATACGGTATCCATCATTCCGGGCATTGAAAATTTTGCACCTGACCTGCAGGAAACAAATAAAGGATTGTTGGTGTCCCCAAATATTTTCCCTGCTGCATTTTCTATCTCCTTGAGAGCCTCCATCTCCTGCTCCCACATATCATCAGGGAAAGCTCCGCCTTCTGCCAGATACGCGTTACATGCTTCGGTTGTTACCGTAAAACCGGGTGGAACAGGAACACCTATACGTATCATCTCAGCAACATTTGCACCTTTTCCTCCGAGCAATCCGCGAACATCTTCCCAGTTTCCTCCGACATATTCTTCGGCAAGGTCAAGTCTATCAAACATGTAAACCCATTGTTTTGACATTTCGATCTCCTTAATTTTTCGGCTTTCCGCAGTATGGGCAAAAAATAAAATCTACCTGCAATTTTTTGCCGCAATTGTTACATGTTACAATTTTATTAGCTTGTAAGGAGTTATCTCCGAATCCGAACTCCTTCATTTCCTGCTCACATTTTTCACACATTAAAAAATCTTCACCTTTTTTGACCCGAAACAGCGGAATAAAAAACAGAGTGAAATAATGGTCAATGCGTCTGTAGTATGCTCTTGCCAGACCGCATACGGGGCATAATTTCTTGTGTTCATCTATTGCTATGGTTTTGGGAGAGATTCCTGCTATAAAAAACATTTCTAAAATGTTCTTGGTTTGCAGACAATTTCCCGAATCCGCATGTTGAATAAATCAGATTGATTAGCGGGAGTTAATACAAGTGCGGAATCAGCTCCTTTGCTAGTGCCGCCTATGGCAATTATATCGTTTCCTGCAAGTACGCCTGCATCGGCAGCCATGATCGAAACTTCAACAGCCACTTTTACACCCTGGCCGAACAGCCTCAATGTTTCGGCAATCAGCAGGGTTGGATAAAGACCGCTGAATTTTTTTGCAATTGATCTCTCAACCCCTGATAATGCATGAGTTGCCGAGATAACAATAGCTCCTCTTTCTTCAAGATGTTTTTTTGCAGAGTCAGGCATTACCCGTTTAAAAGGTTCAAGGAAACCACTGTGATATGTGACCACAACAACTTTAAACCCTTCAAATACTTCAAGGGCCTTTTTTGCAGTATCTCCTTTGGACGAAGCAACGACAACCTCTTTTATTCCCAGAGCCTTTGCTCGTTCAAAGGCAAGATTAAGAGTTTTGCCAGTATTTATTTTACCAGGTTTATCAAAATACATATTGACCTCCATTGTTACATATTGTTGAATATATATGATTAGTTTTTTCAGTCAATATCAAAAATGAGCTCTCTTGAATAACGCTTATTTTGGTCGTATTAATCTGTAGGTGTCAGGGATCGGGGGTCAGGGTTCAGGCAAAAGATTCAGGGGAAAGATAGCTGATAAGTTTATGAATTGGTAATAAAAATGAATGCGAACAGCAAACTTTGCTGTGCTATTTTCGCTGTTCCATATTCGAAGAAGGAGTCTTAGAGGTGGTTATTGATTTTCATGCACATATATTTCCGGTAAAGATTTCAGGAAACAGAGAAAAATATTTTCAATCTGAACCCGCCTTTAAGCTTCTATACGATTCCCCAAAATCCAGACTGGTTGATGCAGAAACACTTATTGAAGCAATGGATAAAAACGGGGTTGATAAGACAGTTGTTTTTGGCTTTCCCTGGAAAAATGATGAAGTTTTTGTGTTAAATAATAATTATATAATTGAATCGGTTGCAAAATATCCTGATCGTCTGATTGGGTTTGCCTGTTTTGATCCATTTAATATTAAGGCTGAAAAGGAGGCCGAAAGATGCTTAAAGGATGGTCTTTGCGGAATCGGCGAACTTGCTTTTTACGAATCGGGTATTGATGAAAAAACTTTGCAACAGTTAAGCCCTATTATGGATATCTGCCGAACAAAAAATGTACCTGTATTAATCCATACAAATGAGCCAGTGGGGCATAATTATCCCGGTAAAACCCAAAATACTCTTTTTCAGATATATAGTCTTATTAAAAAATTTCAGGATAATAAAATAGTTCTTGCCCACTGGGGAGGCGGAATATTTTTCTTTAATCTTTTGAAAAAAGAAGTAAAAGAAAAAATGAAAAACGTATATTTCGATACCGCCGCATCACCCTTTCTTTACGACTCCCGGATTTACCTCAAGGCAAAAGAACTTGCCGGCATCGACAAGATTTTGTTTGGAAGTGATTTTCCTCTAATAAACCCCTCAAGATATTTTTCAGAAATTGAAAGCGCAGGCCTTGAAAAAGAAGATATCGAAAAGATATGTGGATTGAACGCAGGAAAACTTCTCTTCGGATAGCCTGATATTTATGCCTAAAGACAACAATTTAAATATAACGTATAAAATTATTAAGTTACTATTTATAGTGCCAAAATAAATTATAATTAGAGCCACTTTCAAAACGTTTCAGTTTGGTCAAGGTCAAGGCGGATGAAAATTTTAACCGCACGAATACATGGAGTATTTCGAGGATTAAAAATTTCACCCAACGCAGAGATCGGCCAAAATGGGACGTTTTGAAACTGGCTCATTATTATAATATTTGATCTTCTCTGAGTTTGACGGCAAGCTTGGCTCCGGCTTCTTTATAAGAATCTGCCTTTATATAATTGCATTCAACCTCATAGTCCGGAACAAATATCTTTTCCCAGCTTATTTTTTTTAAAACGGATGATTCTATCTCAAGGTCTTTGGCTGTCCATATGACAGCAGGCTTATTTCCGGCGCCTCCAGTCTGCTGCAAATCGGCTTTTCTTAAATCCCCTCCACCGGTTATCGATAATAAAGACGGCATACCAACTTCAAGTACTTCATAGCCATCCGGCAGGCTTCGCTCCACCCGTATGCTTTTTTCAAAGAGTTCCACTTTTTTAATAAGATTGATACAGGGGATATCCAGAAAACCTGCAATATAATGCGGCACTACTGCCGAGTCCGTATCTCCTGCCTGCCTTCCGGCGAGCACAAGATCATAATCTCCAAGTTTTTTTATACCCTCAGAAATGACATAAGCTGTGCTTCGGCTGTCAAGGTTTTCAAAAGACTTATCCTGTAAAAAAACCAGATTGTCTGCACCTGCCTTCAGAGCTTTTCCCATTACTGCTTTTGAGAGGTTTTTCCCCACGCTTATCACGGTTATCCTTGCTTGCCAGGCATCCTTTATCTTAAGTGCAGTTTCAAGGGCATTCTCATCATACGGATTTATTGCAGGAGGCACGCCTTTTGGAAGTATTATCTGTCCGGTATCGGAATTTACGCCATAACCGGATGCAGGTCCCTCCGGGTCGATTATTTGTTTTGCGCAAACAATAATGTGAAGACTCATGTATTTTTCTCCTTGCTTTTGCAAATTATTACTTATTAAAGAAATATTTTACCTGATGACTATAAAAGGCTTTTTGCTTCTATAACGCATTCAATTCCCTGAGTTTTTCAGTAAAGCCCGGCAGGATTTCTTCCCAGTCTCCTACAACACCGTATCGGGATACTCTGAATATATTTGCTGCGGGATCATTGTTGATAGCAACTATATTTTTTGAACCTATGCATCCGGCCAGATGCTGGGATGAGCCTGATATTCCAATGGCTATATAAACATTTGGAGCTACTATCTTTCCGGTAAGTCCCACTTTTGATGTTGCAGGCACCCAGCCGTTATCTGTGGCAGGTCGTGAGCCGCCAACAGCTCCGTTCAATATTCCGGCAAGTTCTTTCAAATGTTTGAAGTTTTCCTTGCTACCTATACCCCTGCCCCCGCTAACAACTACAGGGGCGTTCTCCAATCTTATTCCTTCAGTTTCTTCCTTTATTTTTTTAACAACTTTTATTCTAATCAACGCAGGATCAATATTAACTTTAACAGGAATAATCTCTCCCTTCCTGCTGTCATCTCTTTCAAGGGGTTCGATTGATTTTTGTCTTAAAGTTAACACAAGCTGCGAACCTAATGGGGAAAAAGCGGCATGAATTTTACCGCCATATATTGGATGAATGGGAATAATCGAATCAGTTTCTTTGTTAACGTTTATCTCAACACAATCTGTAACAAGATCGCAGCCAAGTTTAAATGCCAGGCGGGGTGCAATGTCTGCTCCTGTTGAGGTCTGACCTAAAATTATACATCTGGGCGCAGTTTGTCTGACTATTCGATCAAGGGTAATGCTGTATACATCCGGGTTATATTTTTTAAGCAGAGGATCATCGGCGACAAAAACATTATCCGCGCCAAAGGCAACAGCTTCTTTTAGCGTTTTGTTCAGGCCTTCGCCAAAAAGTATGCAATTGACTTTCTCATTGAATCCATCAGCCAACTTTCGGGCACAGGCAAGCAATTCGATTGTTCCAGACATCAATTTATCTTCGGAAACGCTATCAAAAACAGTAATTCCGGAAAATGCAGTCATTGTTACCTCCATGCTTAAAAAACTGTGATTTACTTCATATACGCCAAAGCCTCATCCAGATGTGAAAAAGAGTTCTTGAATGGTCTCAAGATATTAATTTGGTTGAAATGATAAGCTTTCTCAAACTTGAGCAAACTGAAACGTTTTGAAAGTAGCTCAATAGTGTAAATAAGAATAATACTAAAAAGAAGTTAAAGATTAAACCACAAAATGCAGATATAAGATAAATAAACTATAATATCTTTAAAAACCGGGTATAAAAGGAAAATATAAAAACGACTTGAGTCCGGATAAGAATGACGGCCGTTTTTAAAAGGACATGTGCAGATGATTCCAATATAGTTAGGCTTTAAGGACACTATAAAAAACTTGACAGGTTTTTTGCTTTATGATATCTTTCTGCAAATTTTTAAATAAAATCTGGTGGTTATGTGCTGCCAGCTTATTGCGCTTTTTCAATCAACTTTTGAAAAGATAGCTAAATAATAAAAGTCATATAGCATAGTTATTAAATTACCAATGTTATAGTTAGAGCCAATTTTAATGTTGGGCTCAAATCTTAATCCTTAAAATACTCAATGTATTTATGTGTTTAAAATTTCTGCCTGTCTTGACCAAGCTAAAATGGTTTGAAACTGGCTCGTTAGCGTAAGGATGCATTCGGCATGAAAAAGAAAGAAATATCTTTAATATTGTTAAACAATACAGGTTCAACAATAAAAAAAATATCTGCTTCCGACAAGGCAGTCCGTTCCGCCTGCTTTTTTCTTGTATTATTTGTGATTGTTATGGGGTATTTAGTTCATGATTATATCTCGCTGAAAAGAGCTTCATTAGATAATGTATATCTTCAGGACAAGGTTTCAGTACAAGAGGATGAATTGGTCAACCAGCGAAAACAGATACAGTTTTTTGCCAATGAAATCAAAACCATTAAATCAAAACTTACTGACTTACATAATTTCGAAAAAAAAATAAGAGCGATGGCTAAAATTAAAAAGAATAAGCGATTTATTGGTATCGGAGGTTCTAATCCTGATACTATAGATACGGCAATAGCTCTTACTGAAAGACATGACAGTCTGATGCAGGAAATGCATGTTCAAGTAGCAGAGATTGATTTTGCTGCAAGCAGACAAAAGGAAGGGTTAAAATCGGTAGTTTCTTTTTTCGAGGAACAACGGAATCTCCTTGCCGTATCTCCTTCAATTCGACCGACATTTGGAAATATTACATCAACTTTTGGTTATCGCACTTCACCTTTTACAGGTTTGCGGGAATTTCACAAAGGGATTGATATTGCTGCTCCTGGTGGAACACCCATTATTGCAACAGCTAACGGCGTTGTTTCTGAAGCGGGTTATCTTGGGTCTTTAGGTAATGCAATAGTGATTAATCATGGGTATGGAATGGTAACCTGCTATGGGCATGCCAGTAAAATATTAAAGAAGCCCGGCAGTTTTGTAAAAAGAGGTGAAATCATTGCCCGTGTCGGTAACACCGGACGAAGCACAGGGGCTCATGTCCATTATGAAATCCATCATAATGGTATTCCTGTTAATCCAAGTAATTATTTGTTAAACTGATATAGCATACTATATTTTTCATTCCGGCTCGATGAGTTAAAAAATGGCCCATTTACAATGATGTTATATTCTTTGTTTTCATCAAATCCCTATAAAGCCATTCTTTGTTTTACATTTAAAGCGAATTACTTTATCCTATGTCCACCCGAAAGCCTAAACCGTCATATAAATATCATAAAAACTGGTTTTAAAGTTATTGGGGTTTAGATTGGTATTAGAAATTTAATTACTTGTATTTGCTAAAAAGTCGGCATTTTTTAATATCACGGGGTTGATAATCTGACTATAGCACTTTGCGAAAATGAGGGGTTAAGGATTACTTCCAACAAAAAATCTACTGTTGCAACGACAGGTTTTTAAGCTCAAGGAAATATAAATGATAGGAAGCTTACTTACAAAAATATTCGGCAGCAAAAATGACCGGGAAATTAATAAGTTAAAACCGATTGTTGAAATTATTAACTCGCTGGAGAACAAAATTCATTCCTTAAGTGATGATGAATTGAAAGCCCACACCGCACTTTTCAGGGAGCGAATCGAACGCGGAGAAAGTCTCGATGAAATACTTCCGGAAGCTTTTGCAGTGGTTAGGGAGGTTTCTATCAGAACCCTTCATATGAGGCACTTTGATGCTCAGTTAATCGGAGGAATGGTCCTTCATGCCGGTAAAATAGCTGAAATGAAGACTGGTGAAGGCAAGACGCTTGCTTCAACGTTGCCAGCATATCTGAATGCTATATCCGGAAAAGGAGTTCATATCGTAACTGTAAACGATTATCTTGCCAAACGGGATACCGAGTGGATGGGAAATATCTATAGTTTTCTTAATCTTTCAGTCGGTACAATTTTGCACGGTTTATCGGATTATGAACGTAAAACATCTTACTATTCTGATATTACTTACGGTACAAATAATGAATTTGGGTTTGACTATCTAAGAGACAATATGAAGTACGACAGGGAATCCCTTGTTCAGCCCGAACTAAATTTTGCGATAGTAGATGAGGTGGATAGTATATTAATTGATGAAGCAAGAACTCCGCTTATTATTTCAGGCCCTGCTGAAAAATCGACCGATTTGTATTACATGGTTAATGGAATAGTTCCCAACCTTAAGAATGAAAAAGATTATTCAATTGATGAGAAAGCCAGAGCAGTAGCATTGACTGAGGAGGGTATTGCTAAAGCCGAAAATTTGTTGAAAGTAACTAATATATATGATCCTAAAAACATAGAATTATTGCATCATGTTAATCAGGCATTAAAAGCCCATACTTTGTTTAAGCTGGATGTTGATTACATTATTAAAGATGGAGAAGTTATAATTGTTGATGAATTTACGGGTCGCTTGATGCCCGGGCGGCGCTACAGTGATGGTTTGCATCAGGCTCTCGAAGCGAAGGAAAATGTAAAGATTGAAAATGAAAACCAGACCTTAGCTACTATCACATTTCAGAACTACTTCAGGATGTATAATAAGCTTGCAGGTATGACAGGAACAGCGGATACCGAAGCCGCCGAATTCAAGAAAATTTATAATCTTGATGTCGTTGTTATTCCAACAAATATGCCAATGATAAGAAAAGATAATCCGGATGTTATTTATAAGACAAAAAAGGAGAAATTTGAAGCGGCTCTGGATGAAATTGCTGAACTCAATAAAAGGGGCCAGCCTGTTCTTGTGGGTACAGTCTCAATTGATGTTTCGGAAAGCCTGAGTATAAAGCTTAAAAAAAGAGGAATTAAACATACAGTATTGAATGCTAAAAACCATGAAAAAGAAGCTGAAATTATTTCTATGGCGGGCCAGAAAGGAGCCGTAACCATTTCGACAAACATGGCAGGACGCGGAACAGACATTGTTTTGGGAGAAGGAGTTACTGAGCTTGGCGGACTTCATGTATTGGGAACGGAAAGACATGAAAGCAGGCGCATAGATAATCAGCTTCGCGGACGTTCAGGCAGGCAGGGTGATCCGGGGTCTTCCCGGTTTTTTCTTGCTCTTGAAGATGATTTGCTCAGAATTTTTGGTGGAGAACGCATTACCGGAATAATGGAAAAACTAGGTATGCAGGAAGGAGAACCTATAGAGCACAACCTTATTAGCAGAGCAATTGAAAATGCCCAGGCGAAGGTTGAAGGACATAATTTTGATATAAGAAAGCAACTTCTCGAATATGATGATGTAATGAACCAGCAAAGAGAAGTTATATATAAACAGAGGCGTGAGGCACTAAATGGGCAAAGTCTTAAACCTTCTATCGAAAGCATGATACGTGAAAAGGCAGAGGAAATTGCCTTTTTATATGCAGACGCGAAAGTGCTTCCTGAAGAGTGGGATATAAAGGGGCTTTCAGAAGCGGTTTTTAAACACTTCAATTTTCGACTGAATAACATAAGCGGTGAAACTCTTGAAAAATTGAATAAAGAAGTTCTTGATCAGATTATATATGATGAAGCCATGTCGGTTTATAACCAGAAAGAGGCACTGGTAGGAGATGAAAACTTCAGGCATCTTGAACGAATGGTTATGTTGCAGACAGTGGATAGCATGTGGAAGGATCATCTCCTGTCGATGGACCATCTCAAAGAAGGTATAGGGCTAAGAGGTTATGCTCAGCAAAACCCACTTATTGTATATAAAAAAGAAGGTTTTGAGCTGTTTCAGGATATGATATCCAGGGTAAAGGATGAAGTTGTTAACATACTGTTTAGGATCCAGATATCCGAGCCGAAAAAAATAGAAGATATCAATAAACCGAAGGAACAGAAACTCATATTCTCCGGCGGAGATGATAGTGTTTCAAAGAAGCCGGTAAAACGAGACGATAAAAAAATTGGAAGAAATGATCTTTGTTCTTGTGGAAGTGGGAAAAAATTTAAAAAATGCTGTGGGAAATAAGCCATAAATATATATAACCATACTAACTAAATTTAACTGTTAAAATAATAATTTGTAACCGCGCACCATTTTTACGTTTTTTATGAGGGAGGAATGAACTGTGAAAAAATTAATGCTGATCAATATTTTAATTTGTGTGGCTCTTATTGCAGGATGCCATTCGAGATCGCAAGCCCCGAAATCAGAAAAATATATGCAGGAAGACAACGGGGTTAATGCTGATATTATATCTGAAACTGCTACAGGAGACAAAAACCTTAACATATCTGTTTTAATGGATATAGGAGATGATAATTTGTCTCAGCCTCAGATTGATCAGAGGGAACAGTTGAATGACTGGATGGGCAAGGATCTCGTAAGAATGCTAAATAAAGCAGGCTATAAAGCGAATCTGATTGAAAAACGCAGCCAGCATAAACCCGGTATTTATCTACTTAAAGTTACCATTGTCAGATATAGTGCTGGAAGTAAAGCCGCACGAATAATTGTTGGATTCGGTGCCGGAGCGGTTTCTCTTGATACACGGTATGAACTTTTTGCGCCATCTGGTAATCTTATTCTTTCTGATGAGCATGGGGTTGGCTCAAGTATTGAATGGACATCCTGCGCAAGAAAATTAAATAAACAAACTCTTAATGCAGTTTCAAACAAAATTAAATAGTAGGAGCCAGTTCCAAAACGTCCCATTTTGGCCGATCTCTGCGTTGGGCGAAAAATATTAATCCTCGAAATACCCCATGTATTCCTGCGGTTAAAATTTTCACCCGCCTTGACCTTGACCAAACTGAAACATTTTGAAAGTGGCTCGTAGGTATTATAATAAGAAATATACTTTTCACTCATCGGTAAAGGGCTTTCCCGATGAGTGAAATAAATTAAAGAATTCCGCCGCGAACTGATCGTAATCTTCAACCATAAGGAATTTTGATCTATTTTAGTTTTGCTTACTCCCCACACACAAACAAGCTTCGGAAAATTTGCTCGCCTGTTGCGGAGTATTTCTATTATAGAACCAGGCCGGTACTTATACACCATCGGCCTGTTGGAGGACTTTAACAAGCCCCTCAATAATTTAATAAATTTAATGTATTATATCTATTTGATTATATACATTAAATTAATTGATAATAAGCCTTGTTCTTGCGGAAATTTATAGATAAATATATATTGATTTATAAGTGATAACTAAATAGAATCATACTGGAGTTGTTTTGGGCAAAATCAATAAACTGCAAAAACTCAATATGTCTCCGATCCCAAATAAACTCTCTATAATTTTAGATGCTGTTATTCGATTTTACCCTGTTAATATTTCACAAAACAATTATGACGGTTTTCACTGACAACAAAACGGAAATATATTACAAGTAGGACAAACAGAGAAAAGCAATGTTAACTAAAATAAAACATAAAGATTAAACCACAAAACGCATATAGAAGATAAAATACCTGTATTAAGGAGTTGTGGCGGTTTCAGTGGTTTTTATCTTGGTAATAGGCGGAAATGTATAAGGAGGTTACTTATGAATAATATTCAAAAAATTCTGTCTGTAGCAATAACCGGCCTTTTGTTAAATTCGACAGTGGGGTATGCCGGTTCGGATATAAAAGGAGCTGTTGTAAACACCTCGAATACAAAGAATAAGGTTAACGTTGCTTTAGGTTCTGATAGCAAAGCCAATCTTGATTCAGTAGCGTTGAAGAACAGTAGCGTTACAGGTGCGGTAATAAATACTCCCGCAGGGAAAACTTCCGTAAACGTTGCCCTCGGAAGCAACAATAAGGCAAACCTCAGTTCAGTTAACATGGAAGGAAGCAGTGTAAAAGGAGCTGTTGTTAATACTTCTGCAGGACAGACCAGTACTAATGTTGCTTTAGGGAGTTCTAATGCTGCAAACCTTGGGGCTACAAATATGAAAGGAAGTGACGTTAAAGGAGCTGTGATTAACACGGCAGCCGGTCAGGTACTGACTAATGTTGCTTTAGGAAAAGACAATAAAGCCAGTCTTGGAGCAACCAATTTGGAAGGAACAAGTGTAAAGGGAGCGGTGGTAAATACTGCAGCGGGCCAGGTTCTGACAAACGTTGCTTTGGGAGCCGGGAATAAAGCCAGCCTTGGCGCAGTAGATATGAAAGGAAGCGATGTTAAAGGAGCTGTGATTAACACGGCAGCCGGCCAGGTACTGACCAATGTTGCTTTAGGAAAAGACAATAAAGCCAGTCTTGGTTCTGTTGAAATGAAAAACAGCGAAATTAAAGGTGCTATTGTTAATACTACTGCGGGACAGGCAGTTACCAATGTTGCAATTGGAGCTGGAAATAAAGCTGATCTTGGCGCTGTCAATATGAGTTCAAGCAGTATGAAAGGGGCTATCGTAAACACTACTATGGGTCAAGCAGTTACAAATGTTGCGATTGGAAAAGATAACAAAGCCAGTCTTGGAGCTGTGAATATGGAATCGAGCAACATGAAAGGAGCTATTGTAAACACAACAATGGGTCAAGCAGTTACCAATGTTGCAATTGGAGCCGGTAACAAGGCCAGTCTTGGTGCCGCTGACCTTAAAAATAGTGATGTGAAAGGCGCAATAGTAAATACTTCAGTTGGAGCTGCTTTAACAAATGTTGCCATAGGTAAAGATAATAAGGCCGGACTTGCTTCAGCGAATATAGAAGGCAGTAATGTTAAGGGCAATATAATCAACACAGCAGCAGGCGGAGCTGTAACTAACGTTGCAATAGGAAAGGGAAATAAAGCGAATCTGTCTTCTGTTGATATGAAAAACAGCACTATGAAAGGAAACATTGTAAATACAGCAGCAGGTGGAGCCGTAACTAACGTTGCTATAGGCAGTAATACCAAAGCAAGTTTATCTTCTGTTGATATGAAAAATAGTAATATGAAAGGAAACATTGTCAACACAGCAGCAGGTGGAGCTGTAACAAATGTTGCTATAGGCAGTAATTCTGCGGCAAATTTATCTTCTGTTGATATGAAAAACAGCACTATGAAAGGAAACATTGTAAATACAGCAGCGGGTGGAGCCGTAACTAACGTTGCTATAGGCAGTAAATCCAAAGCAAATCTTTCTTCAGTTAGTATGGAAAACAGTAATATGAAGGGAAATATAACAAATACAACTGTTGGAGGGGCTGTAACTAATGTTGCTTTAGGCAGCAATACAAAGGCTAATTTAGGCTCTGTGGATATGAAAAACAGCAATGTGCAAGGAAATATTTCAAACAGGGCGGCAGGAGGAGTTATGACAAATGTTGCTGTAGGAAGCAATTCCAAGGCAAATCTTGGTTCGGTTGTTCTTGAAAATAGTACTGTGCGTGGCAATATATCAAACAGGGTCAGCGGAGGTGCAGTAACAAATGTTGCTGCAGGATCAGGAAGCGAAGCAAATTCGGGATCCGTTATTGTTAAGAATCGTGACATAGGAGGCGCTAGCACAAGTTCAGGAACAGGTCTTGTTATCAATGACGTCAGGGTTCCTTTCGGTGGAATGGGTGTTCATAACACCAATGTTGCTATAGGTGGAACTTCAAACAAAAATTCAGTTGTTTACAAGTAATTTAATTCGACAAAAGGCTATAAATAAACAACGCTATGCTAAGAAGGGTTATTTCTTTACAAATTAATAATTATATGATTTATGCCGTTGATGTGCATAGAAAGGAGAGAATAAAAACAGATAAAAATCGATAGCATTATTAAAGTAAATATTTCACAATAATAGTGAGTAATTATTCACTGACAACAAAAACTATAGCAAGTATAAATAAACTCAAAACCAAGGTGTAAATTTAACAACAACAACAACAAACAAGAAGGAGTGTAAAATGAAAAAAGCGTTATTAGTAATCGGTGTTCTTTTTATTAGTGTTTCAATGGCTTATGCAGGTTCTGATGTAAAGGGTGCCATAATCAACAAGTCTGATGTAAAAGGTGCAGCAAACGTAGCAATGGGCGAAGGCGCCACTGCTGACATGGGTACAGTCAAGATGAAAGATTCTAGCCTGAAAGGCGCTATTATCAATCAGTCAAGTGTAAAGGGTGCAGCCAACGTAGCAATGGGCAAAGGCGCAACAGCTCAGATGGGTACTGTTGATTTAAACAAGTCTGATGTAAAGGGTGCTATCATCAATCAGTCTGATGTAAAGGGTGCAGCCAACGTAGCAATGGGCCAGGATGCAACAGCTCAGATGGGTACTGTTAGTATGGACAAATCTGACCTTAAAGGTGCTATTATCAACAAGTCAAGTGTAAAGGGTGCAGCCAACGTAGCAATGGGCAAAGGCGCAACAGCTCAGATGGGTACTGTTAGTATGGATAAATCCAGTGTAAAGGGTGCTATCATTAATCAGTCTGATGTAAAGGGTGCAGCCAACGTAGCAATGGGCCAGGATGCAAAAGCTCAGATGGGTACTGTTAGTATGGATAAATCTGACCTTAAGGGTGCTATTATCAACAAGTCAAGTGTAAAGGGTGCAGCCAACGTAGCAATGGGCAAAGGCGCAACAGCCAGGATGGGTACTGTTAGTATGGATAAATCCAGTGTAAAGGGTGCTATCATCAATCAGTCTGATGTAAAGGGTGCAGCCAACGTAGCAATGGGAAAAGGTGCTGAAGCCAATATGGGTTCTGTAGTGGTTGAATAGTTGTGATTCTAAAGTTTAAAGATTAATATTGGTAAGGCTGCCGTTGTTTGTTGCAGCCTTACCAATAAGTACAGACAAATATACGAAGTACAGACAAATATACGTTGCTAACTGTTTAATAAATCAGTTAAAACAACAAGCGCTTTTTGAAGCCCCTCATAATCAATGATAAAACAGATATTTTACTATGGGGCGTAGACGACCATATTCCAAATAATATAGCATAGCCGTTTTGCTATAATGCACTTTATGTAACAAACGTTTTAGATTATCAGTTGTAAGGGGGGGTATATGTTTAAGAAATGGCTTATGTTGTTTTGTTGTGTTATTATCGTTCCGGTTACGTTTGCAGGATACTGCCGAGGTGATGACCTGGATGATGAGATTTCGACATATACTGATGATTCTGTAAGTAAAGACGATGAAATGGGTAAAAAAGACAATAATATCAATTTTATTGTTCTTGAAGCTATTGCAGCTGCAAAAATGAAAGCAAAACAGGGCGATCAGGCGGCTTCAGGAAAAAGCGGTAGCGGTGATATAACGGGAGATAAGAATGAGAACAGTGTCGTGGTAGGTCCTGGTACCCAAACTGGAAATATATATAACATTCAGATTATGAAATAAGATGTGGTGGAATCTGTTTTGTTCTAACTATCTGCAGCTTTTTCAAATAAAATATTCTTATTAAAGAGGGGGAAATGAAATACATATTCTGGAATAATAAAGCCTGCAAGAAAATGCAAAATATTTTGACTATAATATCATTTTCCTTGCTTCTTGCTTCTTGTGCGTCAGTCGATCCGGCAAAAACTGATGTTGAACTTAAAACCGAGCCACCTGCTGCACAGATCACTACATTTACGCAGGCTCTTGCGGACCTGGGCTTGATGACGGAAATTTATAATGTTGACGTTGTTAAAATCCAGAGTAATCCTATAGGGGATAATACCGGCGCAGCTGGCGCTACCGGAGCAGAAATACCGAGAGATATAACCGAAATGATAAAGAGCTGTCTTAATTCAATCGGTGGGAGAGTTACCTTTATTCCTTATGATCCTTCATTTATTCAAAACCAGATGGTAACCGGTTATTCCAGCTTTGATGAAAAACTTATACCTGATGTGGTAATAAGTGGCGGTATTACAGAGTTTGACAGGGGTTTGGAAACAAGGGGTGATGGCACTGATGTCAGTGCCGGTGCCGAGTTTACCGGGTTGCCTGATTATCTTCCTTCAAAGGAAGTTAAACTCAGGTATGGAGATGCCGGGAAAACTGGCTTGGCCAGCATAACTCTCGATTTTAACCTTCTTAATTTCAGAACTATGGCAGGAATACCCAGAATGAGCTCAATTAACAGTATGAAGGTATCAAAAGCCATGAATGAAAGGGAATTAGGAATAAGCCTTTTTGGCCAGACTTTCGGAAGAAAGGGTTCTATCAAGAAGGTTCAGGGAAGGCACCATGCGGTAAGGCTTCTTGTTGAGTTGAGTATGATCCAGATTGTTGGAAAATACAATGGCCTTCCTTATTGGACGTTGCTCGGTGAAGATGCGATGCCTGATAAGGACGTAGAAAGTGCTGTAAAGAAGTTTTACTACAAACTATCTGATTCAGACCGATTGTTCAAGATTCAGGAATGGCTGTATCTCCACGGATATGAAGTTGTGCTTACTGGTCAGCTTGATAATGCGACTGTTTCTGCATTAAAACAGTTTGACAGCAGCTATAATCCGGCAAATAAAATAGATGCGGATATATTCCTTAAAATATATGCTTCAATTCCTATAAAAGAAAGTACATTAGGCAGAAGAAACCAGCTGGATAGGATAATGGGCCAGGCTCCTCAAGCAGTTGAAGCCAGCAGTGTACCTGCTCAGCAACCGCCTATGCAACAAGCAGCCCAGGCAGCCGCACCTCAACAATCGGCACCTGTTGCCGCTCAGGCTGCACCACAGCCTGCTGCTGCTCCGGCTGTATCAAAGCAGCAACGAGCTGTTGCTGCCCCTGCTCCGGCCGCTGCTAGCAGTGTGAGGAAAAAGAGTGCTATCGGTAGAATACTTACAGATGAAGAGTGGTGATATATATGGGCTTATGCCGCAGGATTGTTTCTGCTGTAATTATTATTTTTATAATATGCCTTTGTACCTCAGCGTTTGCCGGGAATAAGAAAATGGTAATCAATAGAACTGAGGAAATGGATGAGCAAAATAAACAAATGGTCAGACAGATTCCAAACTTGCCGGAAACGGGTAAAATTGATGCAAAAGCCAGAGTTGTTAATGAGGGTGGCAATTTAATATTTGATATTTACCATGTTAAAACATCTGTTAAGGAAGAAAGTATTGACCTTAGCGGGAAGCAGCAAAAAGAAGAAGCAAAAGAGGAGTTAACTTCAGAACCTGAGAAAAAAAAAGATAGTTCAAACTTAAACGGCAATCAACAAAAAGAAGAAATAAAAGAGGATTTAAACTCTGATATACTGGATAAGAATGAAAACCTTAATATAGTTCGTGAACAAAGTGAAGAAGGAACAAAGCAGGAGATAATATCTGATACTCAGGGGAAGAATAAAGATAATAAAATTATAAATGATAAGCAGCAAAAAGAGTTAGCAAGTGAGACAACAGTAACCAATATTCAGAAACAGGGTAATGCCGGCTCGTTAGAATTAAACGAATAAATATCTGAATAGCAAACATAATAAATAATATTTATTGATCAGGTGAAAAAGAAATAAATAAGACGACAAAGGCCATGAATTACTCCAAAAAAACAGGAGGTAAGCTGTATGATTTCTAGATGTTTTAAAAGTATTTTAATTTTGTTGATTTGTTTGACATTTTCAGCGCCCAACGTATTAGCCGGTAATAAAAAAATGATGGCTATCATGGCAGCAAAAAATGATGCGATGAGGGGGCTAACAGAACAGGTATATGGCCTTAAAATCCGTTCCTCTGAAGAAGTAAAAAATATGGCTGCTGATAGCTATATCGGAACTACCGATTCCAAAACATCAGCAACCATGTCAGGAATTAAGATTTCGGATGTAATCTATGATCCAAAACAAGATATCGCAAGAGCCACAGCAACAATGACCTCAAACCAAATTGTAAATATTGAGGGTGCAAATGTTGCTTTAAGTGGCAAGGTATTTAAACATGTTGGTTTTGGGGCAAGCTCTCCTTCTAGTGCCGGACCTTTGAGAGCTTTAAGAGCAGCTCAGATTGATGCATATAAACAATTGGCGCAACAAATAGCAGGTTTTACTCTTGAAAGCCAGTCAACAGTAGAAAATTACATGCTTAAATCAGATTTTATTAAGACAAAAGTACAGGCATCACTTGCTTTTGCTGAGGTTGTGGACTTTGGATGGGATCAGTCTGGTGACGCCTATGTAAAGATGGTAATAAAGGTAGATGACGTGGCAGCTATGCTTGGTGAACCTGTTGTAGGCGCCGGAGAACTTGTCGAGGTAGAAGGACAGGGTGCCATGAAAAATGATTTCAGTAAACCTAAGGCCGCTAAGAAATAATAAACAGTTAGTTTAGCTGGTAATAAAATAATTGATGCCCAGTATTTGCTAACACAATCCCGATGAATATTATATGATATAAAAATCCCCTTCTTATCCCTTCTTTATATGAAGGTGTCGAGACGGGGATTTTTTTTTGGGCGTTGCCTAATGGTAGGTTATGGTTCCAGCTGGTTGCATATACCCACATATCCAGTCAATTTGAACTATCAGGAATCGGGACATTATTCTGACTAATGTTATATACCGGCTTAATAATTATGCCGAGCTGTTCAACGCATATTCCAGTCTATTGAGCCAATTGCAAAACGGCCTATTGTGGCCGATCTCAGCGTTGGGTTAAAATTTTAATCCTTAATAAACTCTATGTATTCCTGTTGTTAAAGTTTTAGCCCGCCTTGACCCTGACCAAATTGAAATGTATTGAAACTGACTCCTGTTTAATATGTTTGTTTAAACAAAAAACAGGGTATTATATAAGTTGATTGCAAAAAGTGAGCTAATGTAATAAAAATTATAAACATCTGATATGTTGTGGCCATTAAATATTAAAGCTTGTCTATAATTAGGAAAGGAGAATATATATGAAATCAAATAGATATTTTATATTAATACTGTTTATTATTTCTATTGTAATGCTGTTTGCCATAAAACAAACTTATGCTGGCGGAATATCCATAAATTTAGGTGATGGCAGTGCTGGGGATATATCAATTGATGGAGGTGTAGCACGTTCTGGGAATATATCAATTGATGGGAACGTAGTAAACTCTGGCGGTACTGGCTGTGGTAACGGTATTGAGGGAAATGGAATTGATAAGACAGAAAAAAGAAGCGTATCGACATTTACATCTGTAGAGGTAGACGGAGCTTTTAATGTTTATATCGAATGCCAAAAGAAAAATAGCATAGAGGTTAGAGGTGACAGTAATATATTGCCTTATATAACAACAAAAGTAAAAGGGAATACTCTGCAAATTACTTCGAACAGAACAATATGTCCAAAAAAATTACTGGAAATCAAAGTATCTGCCGATAATATAGAAAGAGTTTCTGTATCGGGTGCTGTTGATCTTTCAATTTCCGGTGTAAATAATAAAAGTCTTGATATTGAGGCAGATGGGGCAGTAGATATAAAAGCATCCGGGAAAACAAAGAATTTGAAGATTAGTGTATCCGGGTCAGGCGATGTGAAAGCAAAAGAGCTTAAAGCTGAAAATGTAGATGTGTCGGTTAACGGAGCCGGAGATGCGGTCGTATACGTTTCACAAAAACTAAAAGCGGAGATAAACGGAGCCGGAGATATTACATACTATGGTAACCCTAAAGAAGTAATTAAAGATGTTTCCGGAGCCGGAGATATTATAAAAAGGTAGCATTATATTTTTAATTTAACAAATAAAGACCATTGACAAAATACCTCATACTGATGAGCCAGTTTCAAAACGTCCCATTTTGGCCGATCTCTGCGTTGGGTGAAAATTTTAATCCTCGAAATACTCCATGTATTCCTGCGGTTAAAATTTTCATCCGCCTTGACCTTGACCAAACTGAA
>Ga0180732_1000422_pt1 | contig 37658 bp, 41 predicted proteins | sample KR11_01MetaG_FD_148674 | JGI IMG/M metagenome (GOLD analysis project Ga0180732, IMG submission 148674) | Groundwater microbial communities from the Olkiluoto Island deep subsurface site, Finland - KR11_0.1 MetaG | ecosystem: Environmental > Aquatic > Deep subsurface > Groundwater | place...
CGCACTGTGGGAGAAATCCCATATTGCCCTCCTTTATTATGGTTAGTTTGCCAAAACTATTATTACCATAAAGGGGAGGGCATTTTTTACTCTCACATCGTCAAGGTCTCTCTTTTTCTACGCTACCAAGATATTATCAAATTCCAAACCCGCCTGACGTAAAGACCTGCCTACAATTTTCCGCATGGTACTTGAGTCGTCCACCAATAAAACATTATTCCCCATAATAACCTCCAAAAGAAAATTTCTGATAAAATCAATCTCACAATCTTACATTGATAATAATTATCTTTTTCGTCAATGCTAATAATGAAAATGGATACTAAAATTCTCTCTTCAACACCTTATTCAACAATCCACCGCAAGAAATACCAAAACCTTATAGCCATGGAACAGAATTTGCATCACAAGAAACAAAACTTATTTTATAAAAAATATTATGAAAAAAAATGTCATTTTCCTTCTTATAATCATTCTGGTAACTATAACCGGACAGGCATGGTCAAAGCCGGTTATTACGCATATCAGCAAGAGCTACAGCTACAGTAGTGTCCAGCTCTTTTTCTCCTTCACTTCTCCCCCCAGATACACCATCTACAACAAGGAAAAACGAATAGACCTGACACTTTCTGACACCATTCCCGCCGACAAGCTAGTACTCCCTGAAACCGACGGAAAGATAGTCAAAATTTTGTCACTAGCAAAAAATAAAACAACCACTATTTCATTCTTTTTCCGTTACCCACCCCAAAAAGTTAATGTGGTTCCAGGGCAAGAAGCAAACAAGTTGACCCTTGACATCCTTCTAGGAAATGAGCTCACGACTACACGCCCATTTTCTGCAGACCGACTGCAAGGCATGTCCGTTTTACAACGCAAGAGCAAGGACTTATCAAATCCGATTAATGCATCACCTTACCCTGGAAATTGGAAGAAGTTTATAAAAGAGTATGAAACAGAGCTCAAGATTGAACCAGCCGTACAGTTTTCCATGGTTCCCTTTCCTGCTATCACCCTTCTTCCCCCTGACATGGAAGAAAACATTGCTCTCCTGCCATCTGAAATTATCGAAGGCGCCAGGCTGAAATCCTGGAACGACCTGATCCCCTTGATCATTGAACAGCTCAACAATGAAAAAAACCCTGAGAATAAGAAAAAATTGACCCTCACCTATGGTGACATCATTTTGCGCGCCGGAAACTTTCAAGAAGCATATAAACAATTCTACCTTTTATCGTTACAATATACCACAGAACCTATCAGTATTCTGGCAAAATATCTTCTTTTACGCTTGCAGGCAGAATATGCAGACCCCTATCTTGCCGATATTGAGTTAAAAGACCTCGAATCAAGGATGGATAAGAACAACCCGGCACTTCCCTATCTTATTCAGACCCAGATAGAGACTGCTCTGGCAAGCAAACAATTTCAACACATGGGCACACTGCTGAAAAGAGATGACGTCTCCTTACCAGCAAGGCTAGCACCGTTGAAGGCCTTACGTCAGGCAGATTACTGGCTGGCCACAGGCGACTTCATCAAGGCCCATGCCGGCTACCAACTTCTGGAAAAAACTGACATTCTGACCGAGGAAAACTCCTCACTCAATGGGTACTGCAGTGTCCTCTATCGTCACAAACAATTCAAACAAGCCGCTGACTGCTATGATCGCCTGGCCAAACAATCCTCAACCAGCAACCAGCAACTTGACATGATCAGTTTCCGCAAGGCCATGGCAAAACTCCATAGTACGTCAGGAGCCACACATGAGTCCGACATGATCAATGATTTTGCCCAGATTGAATCTGTCTACCCCAACACTGAGGCTGGAACGAGGGCGGCACTTAAACAGATCGATCTCAAGCTACTGACCTTAAAGAACTGGGAGAAACCAGCTCTAACATATTATCAGACCCTTGCTGAAACGGCTTCTTCTCGCTCGATCCGAGAAGAAGCGACCTTTAAGGTGGCCCTTGTTTACCACATACTTGGTAAGAACACCCAAAGTACGGATCTGCTCATGTCCTTTCTCAGGGATTTCAAGAGTGGCCCCCTGCATGAGACTGCACTTGCCCTGCTTATTGAGATCCTGCCGAATATCCTGAAAGAAGATATCAAAAACGGTAAGTACGTTGAGGCCCTGGTCCTGGCCAAACAAAATAGAGATCTGTTCATAAAAAACTGGATCGACATCAGCCTGCTCATAGACATGGCCGAGGCATACCGACAACTCGGTTTTTTTAATGAGGCTTCCAAAATGTATATCTATCTATTGGATGTCAGTGCCCAGGAAGACAAGGAACCTTATTACCTTCCCCTGATCAAACTCGCCTATGAGCAGGGAGACTATGAAGTGGTTGAAGAATATGCAGACCAATACGCTTATTACTACCCAAATGGCCAGGGTCGTGAGGAAGTCCTCTACCTACGATTGCAGAACCTCATGACTCATAATAAGTACAAAGAGGCTCTCACATTTTTGTCCGGGAACAACTTCAAGGACAAACGTTTTAAATCTCTCGAGGCAAATCTTTCCTTTCTCCTCAATGACTACGCCAGGACAAAAACCATTCTGGAAGAGATGAAGGTGACCCCTGCCACTAAACAAACAGATCTTCTTTTTATGCTGGCGGAGAGTGCCTATCAGCTGGGTGACATTCAAAAGGCGGAAGAGCTGTTGATTCCATTACAGCAAGACAGCTTACACAAAGACCAGGTAGTATTCAGACTGGCCGAGATTGCGCGAAAAATTGGACAAAAAGAAAGAGCGTTAAAACTTTTCACCCAGATTGTCGAAACAGGAGACAACCCTTTGTGGCAGGAATTAGCCAAGAAAGAACTGGCACTCACTGCTTTAACGCAATAAGCACCAAAAAAATCTTGAGAGATCAGTCTTTCTCAAAAAATCCAAAACACAGGCACAACGGAGGCGCTCCCAATGGAAAGAATATCTCTCTTTGATTCCAATATTAACCTTTTAAAAAAAACTCTGGATCTTCGTTCTGCTAATCAACGGGTTATCGCCTCAAATATTGCCAACGCCGACACCCCGGGCTACGCTCCATCCCATCTGGAGTTTGAGCAGGAACTTCAACAGGCAATCCAGGGAAAAGGATCGGCCCATGTCACCCATCCAAACCATATCCCCCTTGGCGCGTCAGATCTGAGCAGTGTTACCGGCACCATTGTCAAGGATCCCGACACAACAGGAATAGGCGATCAAAACGGCGTCAGCATAGATCGAGAGATGATGGACCTCTCGGAAAACGAGCTCATCTATGAGACTGCTGCCCAATTATTAAAGAAAAAATTAACCCAGTTAAGCTACGTCATTCAGGGTGGTCAATAAGTTATCGGGTATAAACAACCAGCGGCCCATTAAAAAACTACGTATTTTCTGTTCAAAACCTTAACAAGAGACAATAATGGATATTTTTAATACATTTGACGTGAGTGCCTCAGCTCTTAAGGCTCAAAGGATTCGTCTCGACACCATCAGTTCCAATCTGGCCAATGTGGAGACGACATCCACCCCTGAGGGTGGACCATATAAGAAAAAGTCCGTTTATTTCCAGAGCCAGTCACTTTCCTTTAAAGAACAGCTGGATGGAAAGCTCAAAAATAGCATTCAAGGGGTGGAGGTCTCAAAGATTCTGGAAGATCAGGACGAACCACAACTAATCTACAATCCGTCCCATCCCGATGCCAGAGAAGATGGTTATGTTGCCATGCCTAATGTGAATGTGTTAAAAGAGATGGTTGACATGACCTCAGCTACCCGGGCCTACGAGGCAAACACCACGGTTATTAAATCTGCCAAACGTATGGCATTAAAAGCGCTCGAGATAGGGAGATAACAGACCATGAGTATCCAGATAACCGGGGCTGGCGCACCCCTTTCACTGCGACCTGCCGACACCAGCGCTGTCTCCACCGCCAAAAATGGCTTTGCAGACATCATGAAATCCACCATCGACCAAGTGAATCAGGCTCAAAATAGTGGGGATAAAGCCATTGAGCAACTCAATACCGGCAACGCTGAAAGTCTGCACGAGGTAATGCTTGCCGTTGAAGAAGCAGATATCTCCCTGAAAATGCTGGTCCAGATGCGGAACAAGGCTCTTGCGGCCTACGAAGAAATAATGAGGATGCAGCTTTAATAACAGGGTTGATGCCTGCAGATTAGGAGCCGTTACGAAATAACATGGCCATTTACATCATTTCGTTACGGCTCCTTATGCCGCCCCGGGAAATTAAACGGCTATGTTATTTTTTTACAGCGGCTTAAAGGTTAACGGTCTTTAAAAAGGTTTTTTTCATGGCAAACGAAAACACAACTTCGCCACTCAACAGAGATACTGCTTCGGCAGAACGTCCCGAACGCAAGAATCTCCTGACATTGATCAGTGAATGGCCTCTTTCCCGAAAAATAGCTCTCGGGGCCGTTGCCCTCATCTCCATTGCTCTCTTTGCGGTTATCATCATCCAATCACAAACAGCCACGCAACAGCTGCTCTATGCCAATCTGGGTGAAGCCGATGCCGGGTCAGTAGTCAACTGGCTCAAAGGACAGAAAATCCCCTACCAGCTGAAGAATGATGGCAAGAATATCTGGGTCCCTGCCGACAAGCTCTATGAAACCCGCCTGGAGCTGGCCGCCAGCGGCCTGCCATCTGGAGGTGGAGTTGGTTTTGAGATATTTGACAAACAGAGTTTTGCTCTTACCGATTTTGTCCAGAAGGTGAATTACACCCGAGCACTACAGGGAGAACTCTCCAGAACGATCACCTCTCTGGCCCCGGTAGAATCCACCCGCGTCCATCTGGCCCTGCCGGAAAAGCGCCTCTTTGAAAACCAGCAGAAAGCGGCAACCGCCTCAGTTATTGTTACCCTTATGGCTGGCAGAACCCTTGATAAAGATCAAGTTCAGGGGATCATCCATCTGGTTGCCGGATCGGTAACCGGTATGAATCCTGAAAATGTCAAGATCATCGACGCGTCCGGCAAGGTCTTAAACGGTAACGAAAAAGACAATTCTGACCAGAGTGTCTCACTCGATATGCTTGCCTTCCAGCAGGAAGTTGAGCATCGGATGGAGACCCGGGCCCTGGAACTGCTTGACAAGGCCCTGGGAGTAGATAACTCCATGGTCAGGGTAACAGCAACCCTTGATTTTGCCAAAGTGGAAAAAACCCAGGAACTCTTTGACGCCGATGACCCGGTTATCCGCAGCGAACAAATGCAGCAGGAAGAGAGTGGTGGAAAAACCAGTGGAGGAGTGCCTGGTGTTGAATCGAACCTCCAGGGCAACACAGCTGACAAAACCAGCAGCACTCCCACTGCCAGCAAAACCTCCCGCACCACCAATTACGAGATCAGCAAAACAATCAGTAAAACCGTCACCCCTGTAGGCGGTGTCACCAAACTCTCTGTTTCCATCCTGGTCGCGGATAAAAGCATCCCCGGCAAGGACAAGGAACCGGCCACCAGCCAGCCACGGACAGAAGAAGAACTGAAATCCCTGGAGACCATGGTTTCAAGCGCTCTTGGACTTGTAAAAGAGCGAGGCGACAGTATCAACATCGTCTCCTTGCCCTTTACCGAGACACCAAAGGATATTACCATAGTTGAAGCACCACCTGCCAACATGCTGTATCAATACCTCCCTTTTACAAAATATGGTTTGATGGCCCTGGGTTCCTTGCTCACCTACTTTCTTCTCATCCGGCCTCTGATCAAAACGATGAAAGGGGAAGTCACCCGGCATAACAAAACCGTGGCCGACTTGGAGCGGGAACAAGCAACCCCTCCTCCGATCGAGGAAGAACCTTTACCTGAAATCCTGCCTGATGAAATGATCCTGCACTTGCGCAAGGAGATCGCCAGAAACCAAGTACCAACAGCCTATATAATCAAGAACTGGATACAGGAAGGATAGTTTATGAGTATCAAAACCCTTACCGGAATCAACAAAGCTGCAGTCCTGCTCATCTGTCTGGGCGAAGATGCCACAGCTAAGATATTTCAAGAGTTGTCCGACGATGAGATCCGCCAGGTGACCCGTACCATGGCCACAATTGACCATATCCCCGAGCACATAAAGGACAAGGTATTTGCCAGTTATAGTGAGACCCAGCAGGAGCTTGCCGGTCTTTTTGTCAAAGGAGCCGAGTTTGCCAAAAATGCCATTGCGGCCTCGGGTTCCGAGGAACGCACCATTGAGCTGATGGAACAGTTCGTCTCCGGCACCGAAACGCGCCCCTTGGAAACCATTGCTCTAATGCACCCCAAGATGGTTGCCGGACTGCTGGAAAAAGAACATCCCCAAACCGTGGCCCTGATCCTCTCCACCCAGCACGTTGAGCATGCCAGCGAGATCCTTGCCAATTTGCCCGAAGAACTCCGGGCAGATGTCATCTACCGAATCGCCAAGATTGAAAAAGTTTCGCCTGAGGTTATTACGCGCATTGAAGATGCCCTGCATCGTGAGATCGGGCTGGTTGCCGGTAAAGAGCAGAAACAGGTCGGCGGCCTGGATAAGGTTGTAGATCTGCTTGACCATTTGAAAAACAGCATGGACGTGGAAATACTTGAGGACATAGAGCAAACTGATCCGGATATGGCAGAAGAGATCCGCAAGCGCATGTTCACCTTTGAAAATCTGGTGGCACTCGATGGTCGCTCACTGCAGATGATTCTCCGTGAAGTCAGCAACGACTCTCTGACCCTGGCATTGAAAACGGCTTCTGAAGAGATGAAAGAGAAGATCTTTGCCAATATGTCGTCCCGCGCCGCAGATATGATCCGGGATGACTTGGAGGCCATGGGCCCGGTACGCCTCTCTGAGGTCGAGACCATGCAGCAGACTATCGTCAAAATCGCCATGAAACTCCAAGAGGAAGGTAAATTGGTTATTGGTTCTGGAGGTGGTGATGAGCTTGTCTAAAGTTTACAAGAACTCGGAATCATTTGTGCCGGAACAGATATTACCCCGTCAGGAGCATCCTATTGAACCAGTCTGGCAGGAGTTGGATGCCGGGCTCCCTTCTCTGAGCGGACATCAGAAGTCATTTATCCCGGACAAAAATGGTGGGTATGAAATAATTTCCGACAAGCACTCCTTAGCACCTCTAACTCCCGAACAACTTTCAGATGAAACGAGCACACTTTCATCTATGCCGCCATCCCCAGCTGACAAGAACAAGGAAGCCCCCCCGGCCCCGCCCATAGATCTTGAGCCAATCCGTAAAAAGGCATTTGCTCAAGGTGTGCTTGAAGGAAGACGCCAGTCTGATGAAGATTTTGGAACCTGCGCCCTTACTCTTCGTTCTGCTTGCGATCAGTTGACACATCTCCATGAGACCATCTTACGGAACAATCTTGCTGAAATGCACAGCCTGATCATGGAAATCGCCGAGAAGATTATCCGCCACTCAATGCGAGAACAAAGTGACACAATTTTAGCCACCATTGAAGACGCCATTCGCCTTGCTGTCAAATCAGAAGAATTTCAGATCCGGGTAAATCCCGAAGATCTGGAAATCATCAAGCAAAAGAAAAAAGAACTCATCGAAGAGATCAGCGGCCTGGACAATATTGTCCTCAAAGCAGACAGCTCCGTTGATCGCGGAGGCTGCCTTCTGGAATCAGTCAACTGCACAGTAGATGCCACAATCAACAGCCAGTTGCAAGTAATCCAAGAGGCTTTGGAAGCAGAATCTGAATCCACGCCTGTAGCCTCCAGTTATCTTGGAGAGCCATAAGGTATCTAGGCCATGATCTCTCTCGCCTCCACCATAGCCAATATCAACCCCATAAAAGTATGGGGAAAAGTCACCCGTATCGTAGGACTCGTGGTCGAAGGATACTGTCCCGCATCCTCCCTTGGCTCCCTTTGCCAACTGACCCCGCTTGGCAAGGGCAGTGAACCTGTCTATGCCGAGGTCGTCGGCTTTAAGGACTCGCGCGCCCTACTCATGCCTTTAGGTGAGCTACGGGGGTTAGGACCAGGCAGTCAGATCAGAGTCATCAAAGACAGTGCTACCATCCATGTGGGCGACACTCTGCTGGGAAGAGTTATCGATGCCATGGGACATCCTTTGGACGGATTTTCACCCCCTTTACTGACCCACGAGAAGCCCATCTATTCTCTCCCACCGGGGCCAATGCAAAGAACAAACATATCCGAGCCTTTGGATCTTGGCATCCGCTCCATCAATGGTCTCACCACATGCGGCATGGGCCAGCGCATGGGAATCATGGCCGGCTCGGGGGTAGGAAAAAGTGTACTCCTTGGCATGATGGCCAAGTACGCCAGGGCCGATATCAATGTCATTGCCCTCATTGGTGAACGCGGACGTGAGGTGCGGGAGTTTATCGAGCGCGACCTGGGAAAGGAAGGGCTGGCTCGCTCAGTAATCGTGGTGGTCACCTCGGACCAATCGCCACTGCTGCGAATGCGCGGAGCCTTTGTGGCCACTGCTATTGCCGAATTCTTTTGCGGTCAAGGGAAAAATGTCCTGCTGATGATGGACTCTGTGACCCGTTTTGCCATGGCCATGCGTGAGATCGGTCTGGCCGTTGGTGAACCTCCCACCACCAAGGGTTACACCCCCTCTGTCTTTGCCACCCTCCCGAAACTTTTGGAACGCGCCGGCCGCTTCAGTGGAAAGGGATCAATCACAGGGCTCTACACGGTGCTGGTGGATGGTGACGACATGACCGAACCAGTTGCCGATTCAGTACGTTCCATTCTCGATGGCCATATTGTTCTGTCACGCGACATTGCTGCCAAGAATCACTATCCGGCCATCGATATCCTGGGTTCAGCCAGTCGGGTGATGCGGGATATCACATCCCCTCGTCATCAAGAACTCGCCGGCCAGGCCAGAAGCATTCTGGCAACCTACAAAGAGGCAGAAGACCTCATCAATATAGGTGCTTATGCCAAAGGATCTAATCCGAAAATTGATTATGCCATCACCCGGATCGACGCTATCAACGATTTTCTGCAACAGGGGATAAACGAAACAACACCCTTGAAACAGACCATTGAACAACTTGGTGAACTGCTCAGCGGTAGAAAGGATGAAGCTGAACAGAAAAAAGACCGCAGGAGTGTAGACCAGATCAATGCACGATGAGTATTGATCATTCATTTTCGACTCAACCTCATGTGTTTACCGCTAAACGATGAAGCCCTTTACCTTGGACACAGTACTCAAGCACAGAAAAAACCTGGAAACTCAAGCCATCCAGCGTCTTGTCAAGGCTCGGGAAGAAAAGAATAATGCGCAAGACCAACTTAATAAGGAAGAGGGTATCCTGGTAACCCTGATTGAGACTCTCAACAGAGAACAAACCCTGGGGATTGATGTGGTCAAGCTGGTACAATTCGAGCAACGAATTAATTTGATTGAAAAACAAGTATTAGTATTACGAACCATTTTGCAGAAGAAAAATGAGGCCCTAAACCAGGCCCAGGTGCACTTGATCAGCAAAAGCAAAGACCGAAAAATAATGGAAACTCTACAACAAAAACAAGATCAGGCCTGGCGACAATATCTGAACCAGAAAGAAACTGCCACTCTTGACGAGATTGCCGTCATCTTTCACGGCAGAGAATGAATAACCTCTACCCCTGCGACTCAATAATGAAAACAACATTCCTCTCTCTTTTTTTATTCTGTTTGTCTCTAGTAAGCTTTTCTTTTCCAACAATATCAATAGCCGTAGAAGGACAAAAAGAGGTGGCAACTTCAGAGAAGACAACACCAACAACGGAATCTTCTCAGAAAAATTCCTATTCCTCGGTGGAAGAACGCCGACTCTATAATACCCTTGAGCTTGAAAGGTCTGGCCTGCAGGAAAAAATAAAAGTATTGGCCGATAAGGAAAAGGAACTAAAGACCTTGGAACAGGAGGTCGATAAGAAATTTGAACAAATGGATAACAAGATTCGGGAGCTCAAGAAGGTTCAGCAAAAGACTGAAGAGCTGCTTGCCCTGAAAGATCAAGCCGAACTGAAAAAAATAAAAGAATTGAGCAATATATACGCCAAGATGTCCCCGGAAAAAGCCGCTCTTGTCTTGAGCAGTCTAAAAGATCAACAATTGGCAGCCGACCTCATTAACAACATGAAGACTAAATCTGCAGCCAAGATTTTGGAACAACTGGATAAAATGAAAGCAGCCACCTTGACTACAACCTTGTCCACCCTGTCAACGGAGTAGAGAACTATGGAAGCGTCCCTCTTAGCTGTCACACCAGTGCCAACGCCGCCACAGGACGCGCCGTCTCAAACAACTACGACTACAGATGAGGCAACCACCTTTACCACATTCCTGTCAGCTGCCAAAACAGCACATAAAGATAAAGACATCCCGAAAGAAACGGAAGATCTTAAGTCTGAATCCATAGTAGATTCCCCTACCCAGCAGGAAATGCTCTTGCCGGCAGAGCTGGCCGCCCTTGCTTCCCAGAGCATTCCTGTTCTGAACACCAGTCAGCTTGTTCCAGAGCAGGACATCACAGCAACATTTACCAGTATCTCGGATACATTGCCTGAACAAAACATCACTACAACTTTCTCCAGTATCTCAGATACCGAATCCTCTAGTATTCTCGCCCCAAGCGACCTCAAACAATTCCAGGCAATGCTGGCAGCAAAAGGGCAGACCTCCACAGACTTTTCCCCTGTACCGAGCAAAGAACAGTCAGCAGGATCTGTTAACAAAACAGAATCCCTTTTAACCCAACAATTACAAGCAATTCTTACAGGTGACTCCCGCGACACCATTGCCATCCACACTCCTTATCAATCAGCACCGAATGAAGGTCTGAACGCTCTTTCATCCCCCTATCTCCAATCCGCCAACAGCATAACAGTCAGTGTTGCGATGTCAGCTTCTCATGTGGCTATGCCGGAGAAAGTTGTTGACATAACAGTGGCAACAAAATCTCTTGAGAGTGTCCACCAAAATGTGGAAGAACAATACCTGAATGCAAAAATTGTGGCCCTTGCTGACAAAAACAATGCCAAAAACCAACAGCAAGAGACCGGACAGCAAGAGAACAGCACTAATCAGCAAAACACTCCCACTCTAACATCTTCACTCAACAATAACGAACAAACAGGCCAGTTCATTATCACCACTCCGGTAGTGCAAGCATCTGCCTTAACGCCGACCAGTAGCCCTACTTCTTCCCCTGCGACTTACTTACCAGGCGTCCCGATTGCCGCCGAAGAAATCATCACTCATCTTGTTGACCGCTTCAGCACCAACCCCCGTCTGCAAACCAGTAAGATCAGCCTTAATCTCAATCCAGCCGAACTGGGAGCCCTCAAAATTGATATCCTAGTCAAGGGTGACTCCATCAAGGCCCATATCACTGCCAACAGTCAGCAAATACAGGACACTATTGAAAAGAATATGCCCAAGCTCCGAACCATCCTTGAACAGCAGGGATTCACCATCGAAGAATTTCAAGTGACCTTGGCATCAACAAACTCTGACTCCAATAATTTTTTCCAGCAACAATTCTCTTCCAGACAGGATTCAACACCACAGAAGACACTCACCAATAATGAAATTTCTTTTGATATCTCCCTGAATTCTGCAGAAGAGATTCTGAGCAACCCCTCCATGGACTCAGGCATTAACCTGAACATATAAGAGAAATAGCTATGACTACGATTTCCTCTGAGACATATACGTTTCCCACCGCAGCGACCAGCAGCGCCGGCACCACATCTTCTGTCGCCAAGAAAGAAGACATTATGGGCAAAGAGGATTTTCTCACCTTGCTGGTGGCCCAATTACAAAATCAGGACCCACTTAACCCCGATGACGCTACTGAATTTACCTCCCAGCTCGCCCAGTTCAGCTCCCTGGAACAACTTACCAACCTGAATAAAAGCATGGAAGGACTGACCACTGCCCAGGCTAATTCTGAAAAACTCTCTGCCCTTAGTCTGATTGGTAAAGATGTTTCCTACAACGGAAGCTCGTTTACCTTTGATGGTGAACCGGTTGGGGTAGGGTATCAACTTGATGGCACTGCAACAAGTGTCACCCTTTCCATACAGGATGCCGATGGTAAAACGGTCCACACCCTGCAGGCATCGGCCACAGAACTGGGTGCCGGTAATCATTTTATCACCTGGGACGGAACCGATCAGAACGGAAATCTCATAGCTGATGGTCAATACAAGATTGTTCTCGAGGCCAGAGCCGCAGGAGAAGATTCCAGTATTGCCGCAGCCCCTCTCGTCAGATCAGAAGTGACGGGTGTTGATTTAAGCAGTGGGATGATATCCACCAAGGACGGTGAGGTTCTATTCATGAATATTATAGGGGTCTCTGAACCAGAAATTAATTCACCAACAACGGTCACAGGGATTGTGGCCTCTTTACCCGCTGATAATACTGCTTCCACGGATGATGGGCAGACGGCACAGGAACTTATCGATCTTTTCATTCAACAAACCCAACCCTGACCCGGTAACCATCAGGAATCACCGGAACATTAAAGGAGGCATCATCCATGGGTATTGCAAGTGCAATGTACAGCGGAATCAGCGGACTCAACACCAATTCACAGGCCATGACTGTTATCGGTAATAACCTGGCCAACACCAACACCATTGGATTCAAGGGTTCCCGCACTATTTTTTCCGACCTACTCTCAAGTACTATCGTTGGTTCTGGAGGTACATCTCAGGTTGGACGTGGAGTCGGCGTATCAAAAGTTGACAGTATCTTCAGCCAGGGCACCTTTGAATCCACTGAATCCAACACTGATTTAGCCATCGAAGGAAACGGTTTCTTCATGCTGAAAGAACCTGGAAACGATACCACCTTTTATTCACGAGCCGGGGCCTTTCGCTTTGACGAAGGGGGCAACTTGGTGAACCCCGAGGGACTCCGGGTTCAGGGGAAAGGTTTTAACGTCAATGGCGAGCTCATCGCTGGTGACCCCACAGATATTCGCGTAGAAAGCGTGGGACTGATTCCGTCAAAGGTGACCGATAGCATAACCATAACCAGCAACCTTGATGCCAGCACAGTTCCCATTGCCGCGGCCATAGCCTTTAACCCGGCAGATGCAGATACCTACGACTATGCCGCTTCTACCCAGACCTATGACTCTCTGGGCAATCCCCATCTGGTGACCACCTATTTCCGCAAAGACCCCGTTATTAGCCCCCCAACCTGGAATTGGTACTGGGGTGCGGAAGATACCTCAGTTCCCCCCCTTCCCCTTGGGAATGTGGCCGGAAGCGCTCCCATGGGATCAATCATTTTCACCGCTGATGGCCAACTGGATACAACTATTGCCGGCAACGGTACCGGGGCCATTGCTGCGGCTGATCTCGATTGGGCCAATGGTTCCACCCCCACCGGCATAGACTTGACTTTTGACACCACTCAATTTAATAATATCTCAAAAGTTATTTCTCAAGAGCAGAATGGCTATGCTTCGGGTAATCTCACCAATGTCACCGTTAACAACGAGGGCATAGTTGTCGCATCCTATTCCAATGGACAACAAACAAAAATTGCTAACATTACCCTGGCCAAATTCACCAACCCTAATGGGCTCGAACTGGTGGGCAACAACCTGTTTCTTGCCTCCGACATCTCCGGTGTTCCTCGAGTCGGCCTTCCTGGACCAGAATTGGGTAATATCTTCACTAACTCTCTGGAACAGTCTAATGTGGATATGGGCAAAGAATTTGTAAATATGATCACCGTGCAACGTGGTTTTCAGGCCAATTCAAAAATCATCACCACCGTTGACGAACTGCTTGGTGAATTGATCAATCTTAAACGATAAAATAAAAAGTTTAGTCATTTTTTTGACAACAAAAAGGGCCATTGGTATTATCATATCAATGGCCCTTTTTACATTCTGTGGATCTCCATCAACAAAAACATCTTTTTCCACCCTTTACCAACATACCCGGCCATTTCTTACCTTTATAAAATATTTTGGAATAGAAATTGCAAACTTGAGTTTTATGCAATTAAACCGTATGATGCATAAAATTTAGAAGCTGCCATAAAATGGCTACGACATCCTTAATCATTTCGTCACAGCTTCTTATGTTGGTTACTATATTTCAAAGTTACGGTTATATTTAATCAACAGACGTATAATAAACCTCAAAAGGTGACCGATAGACAGTCTCTTGTCCAAGCAGCCTTGTTTTTACTTTTTTTCAATCTACCTGGAGGTAGCATTTCTTGGATCTCTCAACCATTATTGGGATGGTTGTTGCCTTCACCCTGATGCTTTGGGCAATCATGGCAGGCGGCCCCCTTTCCATATTTATCGATTATCCATCAATGGCCATTGTTTTTGGTGGTACCATCGGCACGGTCTTTATCCACTATCCTTTTGCCAACGTCTTCGGGGCAATCAACGTGGCCAAAAAGACTTTTCTTCACAAAGAATCCTCTACTCATGAACTGATTATTCAACTCATGGAGTTCGCCAACAAGGCCCGCAAGGAAGGGATCCTCTCCCTGCAGGGCATGATGGACAAAGTCAATGACGCTTTTCTGCTTAAGGCCATGCAGATGGCTGTTGACGGACAGGAACCTGAAACACTGCGCCGTATGCTTAACACCGAGATCAGCTATGTCCAGGAACGACACAACATGGGAGCGGCTATTTTCACCGCCCTTGCCACATATTCCCCAGCCATGGGCATGATTGGTACCTTGATCGGCCTGGTACAGATGCTGCAAAATATGTCCGACCCGAATTCTATCGGTCCGGCCATGGCCGTTGCCCTGCTGACCACCTTTTACGGCGCTGTTCTTGCCAATGTCCTCTTTACGCCTATGGCTGGAAAACTCAAAACTCGGTCCGCCTCTGAGGTACTCCTCAAGACTTTAATTATTGAAGGTATGCAGTCTATTCTTTCCGGGGAAAATCCCCGCATCATGGAACAGAAGCTACATGCATTTATTGCCCCTAAACTAAGGGAATCAACCTTTAAAAAATAATCCAGGTTCATCCCATGGCTGACGAAGAACAAGAACAAAAATGTCCGGAATGTGAAGCTGGAGCCCCTGCATGGATGGTCACGTTTGCCGATATGGTCACCCTGCTGCTCACCTTTTTCGTCCTCCTGGTCTCCATGGCCAGTATGGATCGCGTGAAATTTGCTGCCGCTTCGGCCTCGATCAAAAACGCCTTCGGCACTGGTGCTGGTTCAGCCTCCCAAGCAGAATTCAAGATTCAAACTATTCCGTCTGTACCCAGCACCCAATTTGCCCCCATTCAAAGTGACTCAATAACCAAGATTCAAAAACGCATTGAGACAGAGATTAAAGGGCTTAAAATCCAAAACTCTGTGGAACTGATCCAAAAAGATGATGACACAATCATTCTTCGCCTTGATGAGTCCGTCCTCTTTAAACCCGATCAATCCAAGGTCTCTCCAGAGGCCTACCCCCTTTTGCGTCAAATTGCTGACATCATCCGTCCCATTCCTATGCGCCTGCGCATCGAAGGACATACCGATGACACAATGGTCCCTAAAAGTGAAAGTGATAATTGGGATCTCTCCATTGACCGCTCTGTCTCAGTGCTCAGATTTTTTACAAAAAGTAAACTTCTGCCCCTTGACCGAATGAGCGCAGTGGGCTATGGCTATGAACGACCCCTTGTACCTAATACTTCAGAACAAAATCGTGCCAAGAACCGCCGGGTCGATTTTGTACTGCGCGCCAACACGAGGCTGGGACTGGGCAACAACGGGACCAAGGCTGGAGAGATCCCACTCTAATTTTATACCTAAATTATCTACCAGCTACAGAACATAACGTACGTTTTTTTCTTTCAACCTAAAGGACTCACCAAACATGGCTGACAAAAAAGATGCCAATAAACCGGAAGACACCTCTACCGACCAAGGCTCCAAGAAAAAAAAACTCATTATTATTGGTGGAGCAGCCCTGCTGCTCATCATCATTCTCGGTGTCACAGCCTTCTTTCTGCTGAAAAAAAGCAACTCCAGCAAAGAGACACCAGAAAAGTCCGAGGCTGCTGTTCAAGTGCCAAGTTTGAATCCACCTGCAGCCATTGGACCTATGATTGAAATAAAGGAGTTTATTGTCAATATCATCAGTGAAGTGGACAGACACTATGTAAAGGCCTCCTTAACCATTGAGCTCGTCAATAACCCGACAGTGGTAGATAACAACACAAAAGCAACCGGTAACGATCTGGCCAAGGAAGAAGCCACTCAGCGTATGGCTCAGATTCGAGACAGCATCCTCCTTCTGATTGGTAACAAAACCTATGAAGAACTCCAGGATTTGCAGGGAAAGAAACAGCTTAAGGCTGAGCTGGCCAGTAAAATTAATTCGATCCTCCGAAACGGCCAGGTTAAAGAGATCTACTTCACAGATTTTGTGGTCCAATAAGTATGGCTGCTCAGGTGGCTAGCTTGTAGCTTCACCGACTGTCAACGGCCCCCTACTAACTATCCACCTGCTCGTTAAAACAATCGTCATAACTACCAATCGTCTACATATTAATCGGGGACAGCAGTGGAACCAATCCTTTCCAAAAAAGAAATTGCGGATCTACTTTGTGCCATCAAAGAAGGTCAGATTTCCACCGATGCGACAGGCCAGGAGCAAACGGCAAAATTTTCCAACGCCGAAGCAATCAATCTCTTTCATACATCTACTAAAAGCAGCCACCAACTGCGAATTCCCAATTTTGACATCATCCTCGATTCTTTTGCTCAGAACTATTCTATCTCACTGACCAATCAACTGCAGAGAACCTTCACCATCAGTCGTATCGACATAGAATCTGCCATTTTCCACGAGTTCATGACCGATCAAAAAAACTCTGGAGCCATAGGAGTACTTAATATTGAGCCGTTAAAATATGGCTCCCTGTTAATCTTTGATCAACAGCTTTCTTTCACCATGATCGAGATCATGCTGGGTGCATCCAGTGAGATTGAGCCTTTAAAACTGGATCGCAAACTGACTACCATTGAGCTCAACATCCTCAAGTCAGTAATGACCAAGGCCTGTGAAAATCTGACCAAGGCCATGACCCCCTTAATTAATCTCCATTCTTCACTCATCAAGGTTGAGAATAATCCCAGACTGGTATCAATCACCGACCCCGAGTCAGAGGTTCTTATCTGTCGTTTCAAGGTTCAGATTGGAAGTCTGTCTGGTGAATTAAAGATGCTTTTCCCCGTCGCCACCCTGGAACCACTCAGGGAGAGGCTCAAAGATCTACTCTCCGTCAGAACCAGCAATTTCAGTGAATGGTCCGAACGAATAATTGATGAAATTCTGGAAATGCCAACCACAATCATTGCTCAATCCGGTACTTTAACCTTACCCCTTCATAAAGTACTTTCTTTTAAAAAAGGTGATATTATCCCACTGGATTATGACCCCAATACCCCATTGAAGGTGCTCATTGAAGACAATATAAAATTTTTTGCAAGACCAGGCATGCACGCCGGAAAAAAAGCAATCAGCCTGACCGGTGCTTACAGATAATCGTCTGGTATACAACAATGCCTGAGCGGATAATCTCAAGAAACAAACCATAAAATCAACAAATGTGAATACGATGAACGGAAAGCCAGACCCTGAAGAGCTGAAAGAGCTCCTACAAGACGATAAAACCCTCCCGACAAATCCAGGAATTCACAAACAGTCCCCAACCACGTCACACAGTAAAGATGGGAGTAACCGTGGGCTTGAATTTCTTTACGATGTCCCTTTGCAGATCTCTGTTGAACTGGGACGCAGTAAAATCCTGCTTCGCGACCTTTTGAAGATGGGAGAGGGCTATGTCATCGAACTTGATAAATTGGCGGGGGAACCTTTAGACCTCTACGTCAACTCCCGCCTCATTGCCAGAGGGGAAGCGGTGATGGTAGGAGACAAATTCGGTATAAGGCTAACAGATGTGGTCAGCACAGCTGATCGCATCGAAAATCTCGGGTAACAAGAAGAGTTGAACGTAACATGCGCCTCATCCTAGCCCTCATTGTTTTCGGCCTGTCAGCAACATGCGCCTTTGCCGGGACAGAATCGCCCTTTTCGTTTTCCGCTACGCTCAGACTTTTCTGGGGACTGCTCATCGTCTTTGGTGTCCTCCTTATTGTTTACGCCCTGGCCAAAAAAAAACTTTCTTTCCTGAACGCTGGTAGCGGCAAGGGTGCCATCACCATTATTGAGATGCGCCATCTGATGCCCAAGAAATCACTCTGTTTGATTAAAGTTCGAGACCAGGAATATCTTCTGGGACTGGGAAATGACCAGATCAATCTGATTGCCGCGATTGAACCAGTGGATAAAAAAAACTTTGCCACAACACTTACGACTGCAGCATCAGATAAAGGTATCCTTGAAGATGACAGCACACACTGAACGATCACGCACCCTACTGATCAGCGAACTGATACTGGGAACAGGCCTTCTTCTCCCATCCACATGTGCCGCCGTTGGCCTTCCAACCATCACCTTCGGGGTAGCTGATGCCAACACTCCGGAACAGGTATCAACGGCTATTCAGGTCCTCTTTGTCCTGACCATCCTCTCGATTGCCCCGGCCATCCTGCTCATGACCACCTGTTTTACCCGGATCGTCATCGTTCTCGGTTTTATCCGTCAGGCCATGGGCACCCAGAACATGCCACCCACCCAGATCATCATCGGCCTGTCCCTGTTCCTTTCCTTTTTTATCATGTCACCTACCTTCAACACCATCAACGAGAAGGCCCTGCAACCGTACATGAAAAAGAGCATTACTCAAGAGCAGGCCTTGGAACAGGCCATTGGTCCCATGCGCACCTTCATGTTTTCGCAGGTAAAGGAAGAAGAGTTGACCCTTTTGGCCGGCATCACCCTGAACAACAAACCCTTTGATCAGAACGATATCCCCACAATGACCCTGATCCCGGCCTTTATGCTTTCTGAGCTGAAAAGGGCCTTCCAGATGGGGTTTATGATTTATGTCCCCTTTCTGGTCATTGACATGATAGTCGCCTCGGTCCTCATGTCCATGGGCATGATGATGCTGCCGCCGGTCATCATCTCCATGCCCTTTAAACTTCTACTCTTTGTACTGGTAGACGGATGGGGACTGATTGTCGGCTCGTTGGTTCAAAGTTTCAAATAATATAACCATGCTACACAAATCAGAATAACTATTTGTTTTACAATATTTTTTCGCAAGATCAGTCTTGATTCGTGAACAAACTGAACAGCTAGCAAAGAATTGACGAATCCTTCGTGGTTCAGTCAAAAACTTAAGATTTAAGAGTGTCCCATGTCTCCTGAATTTGTCATCGATATCGCCAGAAAGGCCATCCAGACCACCCTCATGATCGCAGCGCCCATGCTGCTGTCCGGGATGATCATCGGCCTTCTTGTCTCCATCTTCCAGGCCGCCACTCAGATCAACGAACAGACCATGACCTTTATCCCCAAGATCGTTGTTGTCTTTCTCTCTCTGCTCATCTTTGCCCCGTGGATCATGCACACCATGATCGCCTTTACTATGGGCATTTTTGAGTCCTTAGCCAGTTTTTAATAACAGTGCGGAACGCCTGTGGATCTCCAGCTAATCCCTGTTCATCAATTTCAGATTTTTCTGATCTGTACGGCCAGAGTCGCTGGATTCATCGGCGCCATCCCTGTCTATTTCGGCAATCAGACCCCGGCCAGGATCAAGGTCACCTTAGTCTTTACCATCTCTCTGCTTCTTTTCCCTATCCTCTCACCCGGTCTGCCAACGATCAGCTTCGAACCAATTTCCTTCCTCCTGCTCACCGTCAACGAGACACTTCTGGGCCTGCTTATTGGTCTTATGTCTCGATTGGTATTTACCACAGTTGAGTTTGGCGGAACAATAATAGGCTACCAGATGGGGTTTGCCGCTGCCAATGTCTTTGACCCACAGCACCAGAACCAGGTTTCCCTGATCTCCCAGTTCCAGAACGTATTTGCAATTCTCATTTTTCTGGCGCTCGACGGTCATCATATCTTCATCAAGACCGCCGCCAGATCATATCAGCTTCTGCCTCCCGGCAATCTCAATCTCTCAGGAGAGGCTATCCCTTATCTCATGGAACTCACCTCCAGGATGTTTACCTTGGCCGTCCAGTTCAGCGCTCCTGTCCTTGTTGTCCTCCTCCTTTCAGGACTTATCCTCGGTATCCTGGCTCGGGTCTTTCCTCAGCTCAATGTCTTTCTCCTCTCTTTCCCCCTGAATATCGGTATCGCCTTTATTGTCATTGCTTTGACTCTTGACATGGTCACCAGCCTTTTAAGACGGGAATTTGACGCGATAGGGGAACGCATTCTTACGCTGTTGCAATATCTGTGAAACCAATCTCGTGCAACTCTATTAAAAACTGATCTCCCGCGAGGCGCTGAGGCACAGAGCAATACAAATAAGTTTTGCTCTGTGCTAAGTGCTTCTGCGGGGAAAAATTTTACAATAAAATTATTTATAAACCATGGCCGAAGAAGCCCCTACCGGGGGAGAACGCTCAGAAGACCCGTCAGCAAAGCGACGGGAAGATTTCCGTCAAAAAGGGCAGGTTGCCCAGAGCAAAGAGGTCCAGACGGCCGCTCTTTTCAGCCTGACTCTGCTTTTCTGGCTCCTTTACATGCCCCACTTCTGGGATGGACTTACCACCCTGGTGGGCTCAATCTGGAAGTCCGCCGAGCAATTTCAGGGGACCCCCTCTGCCACAACAGGCCTGTCCGTTCATATCGTCAAAGAAGTGGGCCTTCTGCTGACCCCATTGTTTGTACTGGTGCTGATCATTGGCTTTTTCTCCAGCTTCTTTCAGTTCGGCTGGCTGCTCACCGCCAAACCCCTCATACCTGATTTCAGTAAACTTGATCCTATTGCCGGCATGGGCCGTCTCTTTTCCAAACGCTCCCTGATTGAAAGCATCAAGTCGATAGCCAAGATCACACTCATCGGCTGGATTGCCTTCTCCACTGTCTTGGCCAAGTTCAACGAGGCATTGATCCTGGTGGACACCAGCACCAGCGCCATCATGACCTTTCTGGCCAAGACAGCCGCTCTCATTCTGTCAAAGGTCTGCGCTCTGCTCATCTTTCTGGCCTTCATTGATTTCCTTTATGTTCGCTGGGAGATGGAACAAAAGCTGAAGATGACCAAACAGGAACAAAAAGAGGAATTCAAAGAAAGTGAAGGTGATCCTCACATTAAGGCCCAGATCAGAGCCCTGCAACAACAAATGGCAAAGAAAAGGATGATGGCGGAAGTTCCCAAGGCCGATGCGGTTATCACCAACCCGACCCATCTTGCAGTAGCCATAAAATATGACCCGGCAGCCATGGCCGCCCCCATAGTTGTCGCTAAAGGCGCAGATTTTGTAGCCATGCGTATCCGTGAGATCGCCCGAGAAAACAACGTCCCCTTGATCGAAAACCCTCCCGTGGCCCGATTATTGCATAAACTTGACTTGGGAGCCGCTATTCCCGAAGAGATGTTTAAGGCAGTGGCCGAGATTCTGGCCCATATCTATTCACTCAAAGGCAAGAGCCCCAAATAAGTCCTTAGATTGTTGCAATTGAAAGAGCTCTGCTGACGCCTAAAAACTATCCAGAAACAATTCGTATAATGGAACTGACAGCAAAACAACAGATACTCAGCGGACTGCATTGGAAAAACCTTTTGCAGCGCACTGATATCATGGCGGCAGTGGGCATGGTCTCAATTCTGATGATCATGATTATCCCTCTGCCTTCGATTCTGCTCGACCTCTTTCTTTCCACCAATATCACCATCGCCTTATTGATTCTGGTCATCAGCCTCTATACGGTCAGAGCTACAGATTTTTCCATCTTTCCGGCAATCCTGCTTGCCACCACCCTGTTCCGTCTGGCCCTCAATGTGGCCTCCACCAGACTGATTCTCCTGCATGGTGATGAGGGGCCTGCCGCGGCCGGAGCAGTCATTGAATCCTTCGGCCAGTTTGTCGTGGGCGGAAACTATGTTGTTGGAGTGGTGGTCTTTGCCATCCTGGTCTTGATCAATTTTATGGTTATCACCAAAGGTGCCGGACGTGTGGCCGAGGTTGCGGCCAGATTTACTCTGGATGCCATGCCTGGCAAACAGATGGCCATTGACGCCGATCTTAACGCCGGACTCATCAATGAAGCCGATGCCAGAAAAAGACGGGAGTTAATCAGCGCCGAGGCCAGTTTCCATGGAGCCATGGATGGTGCCTCTAAATTCGTCAAGGGAGATGCCATTGCCGGTATCATCATCACCTTGATCAATATCGGTGCCGGCTTTATTATTGGCGTCCTGCAAAAAGGCATGCCCATGGCCGAGGCCGCTAGAAACTATACCATCCTCACCGTGGGTGATGGCTTGGTAGGTCAGGTTCCGGCTCTCATCATCTCCACCGCTGCCGGCTTGCTCGTCACCAGATCCGCTGGAGACAGTGACTTCGGCGCCGACATCAAAACACAGTTCAGCCGTTATTCCATTGCCCTCTGGGTGGTCTCCGGGCTACTCCTTATTTTCGCCCTCATTCCAGGTTTTCCCTTTATTCCTTTTATGCTCACGGCCAGCTCCCTGGCACTGATGGCCTGGCAACTGGATAAGAAAAAACGCGAGACCGCCGCTGAGATCGTTGCCGAGAAGCCCAAGGAAGCACCCATGCCAGCGGCTGAAAACTATGAAGAGATGCTCAATGTAGATCTGCTTGAACTAGAAGTAGGCTACGGGCTGATCCCCTTTGTCGATTCAACCCAGAACGGGGAATTGCTCACCCGTATCCAATCCATCCGCAAACAGTTCGCCATGAACAACGGTTTCATTGTGCCTCCCATCCATATCAAGGACAATCTCCAACTCAATCCCAATCAGTACACCATGGCGCTGAAAGGAATCAAGGTCGCCGAGGCCGAGATGCTACCCGGTCATTATATGGCCATGGATCCCGGTATGGTAACCGAAACGGTAAAAGGTATTGCCACCACCGAGCCTGCATTTGGCCTGCCAGCCATCTGGATCACCGAAGATAAAAAAGAGCGAGCCCAGATTGCCGGATACACAGTTGTTGACTGCACCACGGTTATGGCTACCCATATCAGCGAGATTATCAAGCAGCATGGCCATGAATTGATTGGCCGCCAGGAGGTGCAGAACCTGCTGGACAATCTGGCCAAAAACTACCCAAAACTGGTGGAAGAACTGGTACCAGCCATTCTTTCTCTCGGTACCATCATGAGGATCCTCCAGAATCTTCTGGCAGAAGGGGTTTCCATCCGCGACCTGCGCACCATCCTTGAAACCATGGCCGACTGGGGCCCTGTCACCCGGGATCCTGACGTTCTTACCGAATATGTGCGTCACGCCTTGGCCCGAGCCATCAGTGCTGGATTAGCCATAAATGGTACCATTCCTCTGATCACCCTGGCCAAACCGGTGGAAGACGCCATCAGTAAATCTATTCAGCACAAGGAATCCGGCAGTTATCTGGCCATAGATCCACTTACAGCCCAAAGCATTCTCGATTCCATCGGCCAGGCCATCACCCTTTTTGCCGGCGGTCAGCGTCCAACCCTGCTCTCCGCTCCCCAGATCAGACCGCATGTACGTAAACTGACCGAACGCTACTACCCGGCACTTGTGGTACTCTCACACAACGAGATCACCCCGAACCTGAAAGTCCGTTCCCTTGGCACCGTGACCCTTGATGCAAGTTAAAATCTTCGAATCAACAGATATGGCCTCGGGTCTGAAACTAGTCAAGGAGACTCTGGGACCGGATGCCCTCATCCTGTCTACCCGCACAATCCGCAGCGGCAAGATGGGGATTCTGGGCAAACCAATCCTGGAGATCACAGCTGCGGTCGACACGCCCTGGCCTGAGCTAAAACCGAAAGTCCAGGCTCGGAAGAAAACTTTTTCACAATGGAGTGACGACACACTTCCACCAAAGTCACAAGCAGGGCAGGCCATCACATATGACTCCCAGTTACGTATCCTGCAGGAACCCGAAAAGACCAAACTTACTCCTCACCAGAAGCCCGGATCGGCCAATAATGCTCAACCGGAGATGCGAGGTGAACTGGATGAGCTGAAAGAGATGGTGAAAAAGCTAGGAATGGAGATGTCCCGCATAGGGGCTCCAAGCACTGGCCTGCAACAACAAATACATCCCGAACAGATAGCCGCCTCCTCTGCGCCCCCACAACAAAGCCCGGATTGCCAGAAGGACAATATGTTTCAACTCCTTTCAATGCTCCTGACTCAAGGAATCAGTCTGACTGCAGCGAAAAAGATAAGCGCACGCACCATGGAAATGCTGCCATCAGAAGAGACATGGAACAATATCGAGACCCGGAAGAGCGTACTCCAGGAGACCATCCGCGACTTCCTTCACGTTGCCCCACATCCCTTCTCAGAAGAGAAAAGCCAGCACCGCATTGCCTTTGTCGGCCCGACCGGTGTCGGCAAGACGACAACTTTGGCCAAGATCGCTGCCCACTATCTGAGTCATTTTTCCAACTCCATTGCCCTGATCACCATTGACACTTATCGAATCGCCGCTGTTGAACAACTCAAGGTTTACGGCACAATAATGAATCTACCCGTGGAGGTCGTGATCACTCCTGAACAACTGGAGCAGGCCTTATTGCGCCATAGCGACAAAGAGCTTATCCTGATCGACACTGCGGGACGGAGCCCCAGAGACACCCTTTGCATCGAAGAACTTGCCACCTTTCTTCGGGCAGATCTGGCCATTGACAAACACCTTGTTCTTTCAGCAACAACTAGAAGAACCGAGCTTCTCGAAGCCATAAACCGATTTGGCAGACTGGGGATCAACAACACCATCATCACCAAGACCGATGAATGCTCTACTCTGGGTGTAATGATCGACATCCAGATGCATGACAAAGACGACAGTATCCCTTTCTCCTGGATTACCAACGGCCAGCGGGTCCCTGAAGATCTACTGCCTGCCAGCAGGGAACTCGTGGCCGAGCTTATAATGACCCCTGTACAGGGAGCAACCCATGAACAATAACAAACAAAAAATGACAGACCAGGCAACAACACTTCGCTCGATGGGGGCCGCTGCGTCTCCTGCTGAGGACTCCCAGAAAGAGAGAGCTACACGCGTTTACTCTATCACCAGCGGCAAAGGGGGAGTAGGCAAGACAGCAGTCACCGCCAATACCGCCGTTGCCTTGGCCAGACTGGGCAAAAAAGTCCTGATCCTTGACGCCGATCTGGGGCTTGCCAATATTGATGTTGTTTTTGGCCTGGCCCCCAAATATAATTTGAATCATTTTTTTTCCGGCGAGCAGGAACTGAGTGCTATTCTGGTGGAAGGCCCCAACAGTGTCAAAATTCTGCCAGCCGGATCCGGCGTCCAGAATTTCACCCGCCTCGATTCCCACCAGAAACAAAGACTGCTGGAAGGTCTTGACCTGATGCATAACGATTTTGATTTTGTCCTGATTGATACGGAGGCCGGTATCTCTGAGAATGTCACCTACTTCAATACCGCCGCTCAAGAAATCCTCGTGGTCACTACCCCTGACCCCACAGCGATCACCGACGCCTATGCTCTGATGAAACTGCTTTCCACCCAGTACCATGAGAAACGGTTCAATCTGGTGGTCAATCAGGTCCAGAACGACGAGGAGGCTCTGGATGTTTACCGGAAACTGACTATGGTCTCCAATCGCTACCTTGACATCTCCATTGATTTTCTGGGCTCAATCCCAGCGGACCGTCAAATGATTGACGCAATCAGGAAACAGAAAGTGATCGTTGAACTTTACCCCACTTCCCGGATCACCAGTGCCTTTACCCAACTTGCCGGCACGTTATGCTCTGAACAAATCACCTGCGAGCCTAAGGGGGGTATCCAGTTTTTCTGGAAAAAGCTTCTTGATTTTGGCGGCAGGAACTAATCATGGTCTATATGAACACACCTCCTCTGAAAGATCATTCCACGTTGATCAGAGACAACCTCTATCTCGTCGATATCCTGGTAGGCAGGATGGTCACTCAGGTCCCATCCTTTATGAACAGGGATGACATGCGCAGCGCCGGTATGCTGGGGTTGATTGATGCCGCCAATAAATTCGATCCTGCCAAGAACATTCTGTTCAAAACCTTTGCCGAGTACCGGATCCGGGGTGCTATCCTTGATGAGATGCGCAAGCTTGACTGGTTTTCCCGTTCTTTGCGTGAGAAGCAGAACAGACTCAGCCGGAACATGATCCAGCTGGAACGCAAACTAGGCAGGACCCCTGAAGAAGAAGAGATGGCCCATGCCATGGATATCAGCTTGGATGAATACCAGCAAATTCTTGGTGAGGTCAGCCATCTCGGTTGCGTCAGTCTTAATGAGACCCTTGATAATTCTGGAGATGGTGCCTCTTTTCTTGATTCCCTTGCCGATCAACGCTCAGACCACACCCCAGCTGCCCAGCTTGAAAACAAAGAATTAATAAAATTAATGGCAGGGATTTTGCTAGAACTCTCTGAAAAGGAACGACTAGTAATCTCGCTGTACTATTACGAAGAACTGACCCAGAAAGAAATCGCTGAGGTTCTTGAATTATCAGAAGGAAGAATATCCCAACTACACAGCCAGGCTTTGCTCAAATTGAAGACGAAAGTACAGATGAAAATGGGGAGCAGGGAATAAAAAAAGCAATAATAACTTATCAGACACCCTCCGTTAACTTTAAAAGTTTACTTAAATGACCAGCTTTCACATCGCCACTCTGCAGATAGTAACTCCAATGACCAGATACCACATGGCCATCATTCTGATGAGCATCTTGTTCTGTACGGTAAGCTCTGTGCTGGCTATCATGCTCAAGCGTTCAAACAGCAATAAAGACAAACTGCTTACAAAAACGCAGGCGGCTTTGAACAGCCTGCAAAACGGTTGCGCAGGCACAGAAAGTTACATCAAGGATAAACCGATAACAAACATCTTTGATGACAATCTACGCGCGGCAGAGCTTACCACCAGACTTCAGCAACCCCGTCTCACCATGCAGCAGTGCGGTTACTCCCCTGCCACGCCAGAACGCTACCGTTATATTCAGTCAATGGCTGAGAAAGGCATGAGCGCCCAGGATATTGCATCTATGCTCTCCTTGTCTCTGCATGAAGCCACACAGCTTGTCACCTTGATCAGGGTGGCACGCCCTCAGCAAAAACACAAAGACACGGTTTTCCTGACTTAAGAAAGAAGTCGTCCCTGTCGATAAAACAAAAGATACAATACAAATAAGCACCAGCCACCATTAACCTTTACCCCTTGCTAAACTCTTATGGTATCAGGTAAATACAGCGCTCTCTCCGGGGCCATTGCCCGTGAACAAAGCATGGCAAATATTGCCGCCAACCTGTCCAATGTCAACACGGCAGGTTACAAAAAGGCAAGTATCAGCTTTGAGTCACTGCTTCAGGGAGCCAAACAGACTGAAGAAGCTAAAGGTATTAATTATAGCCGCACCAAAGGTAACTTTACCGATTTCACCCCGGGTCCGATAACAGAGACCGGTAATCCCCTTGATATGGCAATCCATGGCGATGGATTTTTCAAGGTACAGGGCCCTGATGGTATTCTCTACACCCGACGCGGAGACTTTACTTTAGACCAGAATGGTAACCTGCAGACCAGTAATGGCCTCCAGGTCCTGAACCAGGCCAATGGCCCGATTAATATTCCCAACACCGCAACCAATCAGATATCCGTTAGTAGCCTTGGTGAGATATCGATCATGGGAAGGGATGGCAGCAGTTCTGTTGTCGGCACTGTTGGTGTGGTCACTATAAACGACCCCAGCAAACTGAAGCGGGAAGCAGACACCACCTTTTCCCTGCCAGCGGATGGCCAGGAAACAATTGTTACCGAACCCACTCTTGCCATTGGCAACCTGGAATCCTCCAATGTCAATATGACCGAGGCAATGACCCTGATGATTGACAGTCTCAGGACCTTTGAGACCTATCACAAAGTATTAAAGAGTTACTCCGATCTCAGCCAGAAACAGGATGAACTGGGTAGCCTGGCATAATTGAAATAGCAATGAGTGCCCATAACCTAAAAGGATACCATAAAAAATGATTCGCTCACTCTGGACCGGAACAACCGGTATGAACAGTCAGCAGCTCAACATAGATGTCATTGCCAATAACCTGGCCAACGTGACTACCACCGGGTTCAAAAAAAGCCGGGCTGATTTTCAGGATCTCATGTACCAGATCATGAAAGTTCCAGGAAGCCAGTCTTCCGCCGACACCACATCTCCAACCGGCATCCAGGTTGGCCTGGGCGTCCGCCCTGCCGCTGTGCAGAAAATATTCACCGAAGGCGACCTGATCCAGACGGGCAATGAACTGGATGTAGCCATCGAGGGTTCAGGTTTTTTCCAGGTGGAGATGCCTAACGGCACCACTGCTTACACCAGAGCAGGGGCATTCAAAAGGGATGGCGATGGCCGCGTAACCACCTCGGACGGCTACCCGATTCTTCCGGCAATTACCATTCCCGATGGTTCCCGGCAAATTACCATCGGCGAGACCGGCATAGTAAGCGCCATCATCGGAGCAGACAACACCAGCACCGAAATAGGCGCCTTTGAAACCGCCACCTTCACCAATAATTCGGGCCTGACCGCCGTAGGCCGCAATCTCTTTGTGGAGTCTGCAGCATCAGGAACTGCCCAGACCGCCGTTCCAGGAGACGATGGCTATGGCACCCTGGGCCAGAATTATCTTGAAGGCTCAAACGTCAATATCGTGGAAGAGCTGGCTCTTATGATCACCACCCAACGGGCTTATGAGATTAACTCTAAATCCATTCAGACATCTGATGAAATGATGCAGACCACCAATAATCTGGTTTAGTTGACAGGAGTTTTAACCAATAATTCATGAAATCGGAATCTGTGCGACAAACCGGATGCAAAGGCCGGAAAACTGGTCTAGCCACTGACAGCATCTTTCTGCTCATCACTCTGCTGTTTTTGGGGACTGCTTTCCCTTGTCATGCTTTTGACATCACCTTCCGCACAACAGCCACCGTTTCAGGCGCTTCTATTACCCTGGCAGAAATTGCAGATATAAGCACTCATTCCACACTTGCAGACGCCCTGGCTGGACAGACTGTGGCAGCAAGCCCTGATGCTGGACAAGAAATCGTCCTCGACACCAACAGTATCGTCCAAAAACTTACCAGGGCAGTTACGACTCCGGCCGAAATCAAATGGAGCGGGGCGGAGACCGTGACGGTTAAACGTCAAGGGATCACTATTACCGCCCAGAACATACAGAAAACCATAGAGGCATACCTGACGGAACACAGCAAAGTACTGCCGGATGCCAGATACACCTTTACCCCCAAAGATCCGCCCTTACCTTTTATGATTCCCACAGGAGACGTGGAATGGGAGATCATCCCCTCCAATCCCGATATTATCGGCAGTAATCGCTTCTCGCTCATTGGACGTATCGACAATCAGGTTGTTAAAAATTTTTCCGTCCGCGGTACTCTGGAGGTTTTGGCCCCGGTGGCTGTCGCTGTGTCAAATCTTCGACGAGGTGATCTGATCGGCGAAACTCAAATCCAAATGGAGCCCAGAGATATCTCCACACTCAGAGCTCCCTGCCTGCAATTGCAGCAGGTCATTGGCAAAAAACTTCTTCAGAGTATCAAGGTTGGATCGGTTATCGATCTGTCATCCATTGAGTTCCCTCCAGTGGTAAAAAAAGGTGCATTTGTCAAAATTCTCGGTCAAAATAATGGCCTGCAACTGACTGCCAGCGGTATTGCCAAGACAGATGGCAAACAGGGGCAGATCATTAAGGTCAAAAACACCAGTTCCGATAAAGTGATTTTCTGCCGTGTAACGGCACCTGGACTCGTCGAGGTACAGATCTGATATGAAAAACTTTCTTCTCATCCTTTGCTTTGCCACGCTCCTGACATCCTGCGCCAAGCCACATGAACAGATTGTAAATATTCCTGAACCGCTGGAAGAGATCCAGACTGACGCAACCAAGACGAGCTCTGATGGTTCACTCTGGCCGGGGGAACAGCACTCCCTTTATGCCGATCTCAAAGGACGGGCCACAGGCGATATTGTAACTGTCATCATCTCTGAAAAGGCCAGCGCCAGCAAGGAAGCCTCCACCGATTCGGATCGGAGCAGCAGTTTATCAGCAGCTATTCCCAATTTCCTGGGCATTGAAAATTCCACCACAATGGCTCAAAATCCCAACATTGATCTTTCCACCTTGCTTAAGGCCGAATTTGCGAACACCTTCGCTGGATCCGGCAAGACTGTACGCAAAGAAGACCTTGTCGCCTCGCTCACCACCCAGGTCATCCAGGTTTACCCCAATGGAAATCTGAAGATCAGAGGCGGCAAAGAGGTCCGGGTCAACAACGAAACCCAGGTCATTTATCTGACAGGTATCATCCGCCCTGTAGATATCATGGCCAACAATACCATTGACTCAAAGAATGTCCTCAATGCCAGGATTTCATACACCGGCAAGGGCGCAATCAGCGACAAACAAAATCCCGGCTGGATGACCAGAGTCATTGACAATGTCTGGCCATTCTGACCACAAGGAAAATCATGAAATCCATAAAGATCCTTTGCATATTTCTTTTTTTCCTAACGGTCCTGGTTCACTCAGCAGCAGCAACCAGAATCAAGGACATCGCCCAATTAGGTGGAGTTCGTGAAAATCAATTGATCGGTTACGGCTTGGTGACCGGCCTGGCCGGAACTGGTGATGACCTGAAAAAAGTGCTTTTTACCCGCCAGGCGCTCTATAATATGATGGTACGCCAGGGCATCACTATCAATCCAACCGAGTTTGAAAAGATTAAATCTAAAAATGTAGCAGCGGTCATGGTCACTGCCGCCCTTCCACCTTTTGCCAAACCAGGTTCCACCCTTGATATCCTGGTTTCATCCATCGGCGACGCGCAGAGTCTGGCCGGTGGAAACCTGCTCATGACGGCCTTGAAAGGACCCGACAATAAGGTCTATGCCGTGGCTCAAGGCCCCATGACCATCAGCGCCTTTTCCTTTGGCGGCAAGGCAGCCAAGGCCCAGAAAAACCACCCGACAGTGGGACGCATTGCCAGTGGAGCAATTATTGAACAAACAGTACCTGTTGCCCTTGGCGAGAATGGTACCCTCTCCTACCGGTTACGATCCTCCGATTTCAGCACCGCCGCCAACATGAGCGATGCTATAAATTCAACCTTTGGTGAAGGCACGGCCACTCCAATTGATTCAACAACGGTCAACGTGACCATACCGAATGATTTCAAGGCCGAGCCAGTCCCCTTCATTGCCAGACTGGAATCTCTGGATATCAAGGTTGACACCAATGCCAAGGTCGTCATCAACGAACGCACCGGCACCATTGTCATGGGCAAGGACGTGAGACTCTCCACCGTCGCGGTTTCCCATGGGAACCTCTCGATTGTCATTAAAGAGTCTGCTGACGTATACCAGCCAAATCCACTTGCAGCTGGCGAGACAGTTGTCATTCCCCAAACCAGTGTAGCAATCACCGAAGAGGAAGGCGGACTCACAGTAGTTAAAGAAGGAGTCAGTATCAGCGCAGTTGCCGATGCCCTTAATGCCATTGGCGCCACCCCCAGAGACCTCATTGCCATTTTTCAGGCCATCAAAGCTGCCGGTGCCATGCAGGGCGAACTGATCGTTTTATAATAGAGGAATAACAATGCCGTTGATTAACAATTCACAGAATATAGCTGGAGTAGTTGGTACTGCCGTCGGAAAACCTGACGCAACTCAAAATAAAAAGTTGCAAGCATTGCGTAAATCCTGCCGTGAATTTGAGGCGATCTATATCCAGGAAATGAACAAAGCCATGCGTAAAACTATTCCCGACAGTGGTCTTTTTGAAAAAAATATGGCCAGTGAAGTTTACAAGGAGATGTTGGACATGGAAATGGCCAAGACCACCGCGTCAGGTAAGGGCCTCGGCATTGGCGAGGCCATGTACCAGCAGATGAAAGATAAGGTAGAATCCCATAAACCCCGATAAACTGGATAATTGCCTTTCGCAGAATATTTTCTTGTAAAAAAACAATAAAACATTCTGTAAGGCACTGATAATTTCCATACCGCTTAAAAAATCCTAAAGTTTTCTCCCTCCTCTGACGATATTATTTGTAACCGGAGATTAAAAAATCTTCGAACATACATATTTATCACATATTATCCCCCGCAAGGACGCATGGGGACAACGCAAGGAGGCGACCAATCATGACAAACACAGTCAGCATTCAGGCCCATATCGACCCAAAGCTCCTGAGGCAACACAATAACAAAAATCTGCAGTCGCCAGCAGCTAATACACCGGCAACTGGAAAAATCTCTGTGGATAAAACCAGTGTAACCACTGATACCGTCAGCATCAGCCAGCGATCAGAGACAGCAGTAACCTACTCAAATGCTCTGACCATGGAACAGAATGTCGCAGGAGATGGATTTGACCTTTTGCGTGGTCTTGTGTTAAATATACTCAAGGAACAAGGGATTGATTTTAAAGTTGCAACTGGAGCCGAAACCGGCGTTCAGGAAATAGACATCAGCCAACTGAGTCAGGAAGATGCTCAGGCACTCATTGCCGATGATGGCTATTTTGGAGTTAAACAAACCTCTGATCGTATTGTAGATTTTGCCATTGCTATGGCTGGTGGTGACCCTTCCCGCCTGGCGGCGATTAAAGAGGGAGTTGGCAAGGGATTTAGTGAAGCGCTGGATGCTTTTGGCGGACAACTTCCCGACATCTCCTACAACACCTATGATGCAGTAATGGAAAAACTTGATAAATGGGCAGAGGATGCAAGCTCTGGCCAACAATCATAAGCAAATATATCAGGTGATATTATGAGTATTGATTTTTTTGGAGTTGGCGGACTTGGCCAGATAGGTGCCATGAAAAAGGCTGAAAAGACCCAAGCCACCAATAAGCCAGGAGAAAGCAAAGGCAAGGATCAGGTGCAGTTTTCATCTGTCCTTCAGGATGTCCAAAAGGCGCAAACCAGCAGTGGTACCATGCAGGCCCAGCGAAACGAGCGCGTCCAAGAGCTCAAGGCTCAGATTGCCGAAGGCTCCTATCATCCTGACCTGAATAAGGTTGCCACCAGCCTGCTGCAGTTTATGATAGAGGAGAAACAATCATGACCGATGACAAAACCCATGACTATCTGATTCGCCTCCGAAACTTAATCATCCAGGAGAGAGAATACGCCAAAACCCTGGACCTGACGGCCATGGCCCAGATCCTTCATGAGAAAGAGGAGCTGATGCAGATATTAGCTCATGTACAGACTCTTGAGCAGGCAGATAAAGGCATTGCTGCCCAAATCCGCCATGAAAATCGCCGCAACGCCTATCTGTTTAAGGCCACTTTGGGTTGGATCAGAAACACCATGGAGTTTTTTGGCAAACAAACCACTACCTCCACTTATTCTGCCAGCGCCGGAACCATCTCCGCACCCGTGAACGGCAGGCTCCTTTCTGGCAGGATTTAATTTCCCGCCAAAAGCTTCTCCGTCAAAACTTCTCCTCCCCTAACTCTATAGTATCTGCCAGACGTCGATTCAAAGAAACAACCCTACAGGCCCCTCATTTTTTTAAGGAAGGGGTTGGGGTGGTGCTTTTTCTTTGAATCGGAACAAGAAGCTGTTATAAAAAAACAAGAAAGGCTTTGCTCTTTTCATAACAACTCCTAAACAATCCCTCCCGTTTTACCGATACAACAGTACACAGAATACAATAGCCACACCATAAAAAGTGGCTCCTTTTCTCCAACTTAGGATAATGCAATATGGGCGGACTATTCACAGCACTCAATGCCGGAAAGACTTCTCTTGAAGTCAATCAGAAGTCCATTGAAATTATCGGCAACAATATCTCCAACGTCAACACCGAAGGATATTCCAGACAAAGCGCCGTATTAACCCCTTACCCCTCCATGAGTTTCGGCAGTTTTTTCATCGGCCAGGGGGTTAAGGTCTCCGATGTCACGCGGGACCATGACACCTTTGTCACCAATCAACTCCAGGAAAAGTCCATAGAATATGGCCTTCAAAGCGGACAATCCAACCCCCTTGCTGAACTGGAACGCATATTCAATATCTCTGACAATAACCTTGCCACCGATATTGATAATTTTTTTGATTCGTGGAAAGTACTCTCTGCTAATCCCAGTGGTCTTGTGGAAAGGGATATCGTCATTCAACGTGGAGAGCAGTTAGCCGATAGCTTTCACACCATCACCAATGACCTGAATAAAGTTCAGCAGAACATCAACGACTCCATTATCTCCAAGGTTGATGACGTCAACTCAAAAATTACCGAAATCGCCGATCTCAATACCCGCATTTTCAACATTGAGATCCAGGGACAGACTGCAAACAGCGCCAGGGATCGTCGTGATATGCTGGCCAAAGATCTTGCTTCAAGTCTTGGAGTACAGACATACACTGATTCCAAGGGCATGATGGCGGTGCAACTCCCGGGTGGCCTGCCGCTGGTCCAGGGAACCGAACCTATGACCATAGAAGCGGTTCCCAATGGCCAGGAGCTTAGCCTGGTACTTCATACCGGAGGTGTCACCAGAAACATTGGTTTGAACAACCTTGGCGGAGAGCTCTATGGCCTGGTCAATATCCGTGATACTGTTATCCCAGGACTCAATGATAATCTGGACCAACTTGCCTACAATATCAGCACAGCAGTCAACAGTTTTCATACAACTGGGGCAGGACTTGATGATTCAACCGGTTTGAATTTTTTCACCCCAAACTCGGCTCCTCCTCTGGCAACAGACCCATTATGGCTTGACGCGGCGCGCAACATCTCTGTGGCACTCACCAACTCAAACCAGGTAGCAGCAGCACAAGCGCCCGTCCCCCCGGCAACCGTGGCCCCAGGGGACAACCGCAATGCTCTGATTATTGCCGATCTTGGTGAAACTTCTCTCATCAATGGCTCGGATACTTTTGATTCCTACTTTGGGAAAATGGTCTCCAAAGTCGGCATCATGAGCAATCAGAATAAGCTCTCCCTCGGGGGAGCCGAAGACGCCATGGTACAGTTGCAAAATCTGCGGGATGGAATGGCCGGAGTCTCCTTGGACGAAGAGATGATCAGTCTTATCCAGTTTCAACGCGGCTTTGAATCTTCCGCCAAATTCCTCTCCACTATAGATGAGATGATGGCATCCCTCATGGATTTGAAGCGATAATAAAATTTTTCTCAATTTTTCAAGGTAAAGAACTATGAAAGTAACCAACGGCACTACCTACCGCATGCTGCAGACCAATCTGGGCAAGATCAGTACTCGACTTGAGGATCTGCGTAACCAGGGCGCTACCGGTATCAAACTGAATAAGCCATCAGACGATCCGGCCTCAATCCGGCCCGTCCTCACCACTCGGTCTCAGATCAGAAGCACCGAACGCTATTTAGATACTATGGGCGTCTCTCTGGACAAAATGGAGGCTACTGACGGAAATCTCGAGCATGTGGAAAACATCCTGCAACGGGTCAAAGAAATTACTATTAACTCCATCAACGGAGCCATGTCCCCAGCCGATATGACCGTTTTTGCCGACGAGGTCAGCCAACTGCGGCAGGAGCTTCTGGATGCCGCCAACGCTACTGTGGATGGCAAATATATCTTTGCTGGATACCAGGAAAACGTCAAGCCCTTTGTCGAAAACACTTCATACGACCCAGCACTCTACGACCAGGCAGATTCAGCTACCTGGCCCTATATCTATCAGGGTGACCCAAACCCCACCGAACTTGAGATCACCCCAGGTGAAAAACTACAAACAAATCTTACCGGTAATGATCTGTTTATGGGTATCAGCAACAGCGTCATGCAGGCTGGCCCCATTCCACCCGCTGTTGGCTATCCATCTGATGCAGGGAGGGTTGACATTTTCAGCGTCCTTACCCGGGTAGAAGAAGCCCTGCGTGCCGGCGATATCGACGATCCGGCAGGAGCAGGAGGTGGTCTGCAACTGCAGATGGAGAATATCGACACCGCTGCCGACCAGAGCCGTCGACTACGCAGTCAGCTTGGCAACCGAGCCAGCCGGGTTGACACCGCAATGATGCATCAGGAGGATGTGCGGCTTGATCTGAACCAGATACTCTCCCGATACCAGGATGCTGATGCCATTGAGACTTTTGCCGCAATCACCAAGCAGGAGACTGCCTTCCAGGCAGCACTCAGCATCACCGCCAAGGTATCCAAAATCTCTATCCTTGATTATTTATAGCAGATCGCATACGTTTATAAAGTTCGTTTGCAGTATATTTTCCCCCCTGTTGAAACAGAGGGAGAAATATACTTGTTCTCAGACCCACGTCTGATTTTCATTTATATTACGGAGCTCAACCATGCTGGTTCTTACCAGAAAACCCGGTGAAGGATTTGTCATCGGGGACGATATAACAATCAAGATCGTCGAGATGAAAGGCGGCGGTGTTCGTATCGGCATCGAAGCGCCTCAAGACAAAAAAATCTACCGGCAGGAGATCTATGACCGCATCACCATGGAAAACCGTGCCGCGGCACAGTGGAATATGACCGATCTGGACACCCTCAGTGACAACCTTTCAGTGGGAATAAAGAAAAAATGAAAAAAATAGAGACACGCTTTGGCGAAGTTGAATATGATCCCAACAACCTGCTCATTTTTCCAGCCGGCCTGATCGGTTTCCCTACCCTGCACTCCTTCATTGTTATGCCCAACAAAAAAGAGGGTCCGCTGTTCTGGATCCAAAGCGTCGACGATCCAGCCATCGCCTTTGTCCTTACCGATCCGACCAATTTTTTCCTCGATTACAAGGTGACAGCTGACAACGCAGAACGAAGCTCCTTGCAGATAAGCGAGGAAGACGAATGTTATGTCCTGGTAGTGGTCACCGTACCCCCAGACCAAAAAATCAGCTTGAATCTGACCGCTCCCGTTCTCTTTGCCCCCAAAACTAACCGGGCTATTCAGGTTATTCTTGAACACACAGAATACCAGTCACGCACGCCGCTACCGGGCTGAGCAGACAATACCACAACAAACCACCCCCAACCCCCTCCTTAAAAACAAGGAGGGGGCTTTCACTCCCACCACTCTCTCCTCTTCTCAACGAGAACCAGGATACTATTCTGTCTCCCCTTCTGTTTCAGGAAGAGCTTTTCTTTTCTCCCCTTCTGTTTCAGGAAGAGCTTTTCTTTTCTCCCCTTCTGTTTCAGGAAGAGCTTTTCCTTTCTCCCCTCCTATTTTAGGAGGGGCCGGGGGTGGTAAGCTCTCCTTTCAATTCCGCCAGAATCCTTTCACAAACTGCATACAAGTTCTCATAAACATCCGTATTCAAAAAGCGAAGCACCCTAATATTGAGCCGGTTCATATATACTGTTTGAATGTATAAGTAGGCAACCTTGAAGGAAACCTCCAAGTGGTGCAGAATATTTGCATGAGGCAAATAGTTGGGTCGAGATGGGCTCGCCAAAAAACAACCACAAGGAGGTTTCCATGGAAA
>Ga0180732_1000423_pt1 | contig 37602 bp, 43 predicted proteins | sample KR11_01MetaG_FD_148674 | JGI IMG/M metagenome (GOLD analysis project Ga0180732, IMG submission 148674) | Groundwater microbial communities from the Olkiluoto Island deep subsurface site, Finland - KR11_0.1 MetaG | ecosystem: Environmental > Aquatic > Deep subsurface > Groundwater | place...
AAATTGAGTCAATGTCTTTCATATCTCATCTCTTCTCCCCAATGAGATTTTTAATAACTTCCAAGTTATTCAGGTTCTTATGTGATTTAGAATAAACTTCGTATATAACATCCAGAATCCCTTGACCGAGATCATAATAATAATTCGACACAAATTTCTTTGCCACCCTTGGCCTGAAAGAATAAGGGGTTATTTCATAATGCCCTTCGTTCTCACCTTGGACAAACTCAATCTCAATATCTCCATGAAACATTTCTTTAATCATTGTCAGCAAGTCTTTTATCTTGGTTGACTGTGTTCCAGTAATCATCACATACTGATTTTTGAATTCTTCAGAAAGAATCTCAATACTGCACCTGGCTGCATCAAGAACATTAATGTAATCTCTAATTTCTTCTCCATCGCCTTTTCTGGTAATTTTTTTTTCTTCTATAGCCTGTTTAATGATCTTATAAATAAAATTAAATTCGTTGCCTCGAATTCCATACAGAGAGCCATATCTTAGAATGGTATAATCAAGGCCAAAGGTCTTCTGGTAGTCCTCTATTATTAACTCGCAAGCCTGTTTACTGCTTCTGTAAAATGGTGCAAGGTCGCTATAAACATATATGGAGCTGGCAAAAATAAATCGTTTAATCTTATGAATTTTGCATGCATCCAGAATGTTAGTATTGCCTAAGACATTTATCTCAATAGCTTTCAAGGGGTTCTGACAGGCAACGCCAATATCGGCTATCCCCGCAAAATTATATACATAATCACACCCCATTACTGCCTCTTCAACCCTATCAAAATCTAAAATATCACCAACAACCATACTCTGATCGCCTCTAAGATAAGGAGACCTCGCAATATCAAATACAACTACTTCAAAACCCTTATCTGTCAAACAATCAGCAACATGGCTTCCTAAAAATCCAGAACCTCCAAAAACAATGGCTTTCATTAGTTATATAATCCTCTTCATTATTATTTTTATTTGCCCCATATCTATTTAAAAAAGCCTACTACAGTGCATGGCGCACTATCAATCTCTTCAATCTGTAATGGGGCCACCCAGACCTCTGTAAGGAAGCTCAAGTCGGTTGACAGGTTCATGTCTTCGATAAGTAAAATAGGATTACCTTCGCCTTTAAGGTCTAGAAAGGCTCGATGTGCATCCCTCCCCAATTCTCTGCGCTGAAAAGAAGAAATCGATACCCAGTCAATTCCTATTGCTCTAACATTGGGGTAATTCTTCCTTAACCACTGTCCCAATTCAGGATCCAAGCCAGGATTATTAAGACTATAGATATTTTTTCCCCTAAATTCACCCCATCCTGATTTAAAAATTATAAGATCCGTCTCTGGGATAATACCACCTTGAATATCTTCCTTCCCTATAATTTGTCCGGGGTCCGCATCAATTTTTACTACTTGCGGCTTTTTAAAAAACCAAAAATCACATGGATAATCAGTCACTTTGGCACCTTGGGTAAAAAAATGGGCAGGGCAATCTACATGAGTACCCCAGTGATTTTCCATACCTATCCAGAAAGTATTGCAAGAATCACCTTTAGCAATCGAGTTTATCTTACATAACTCCAATTTTTGCTCCATTGAACCATAGCCGGGAATAAGCGGTGACAATTTATAGGATAAATACCTTTTCATTGATTCTGCAATCCATTGATAAGGTTTCTAACCGCCTGCATTTCCATTTGAATTCTGCCTTCTTTGGCGTATGAACCTATATGAGGTGTAAGGATAACGTTGTCTAATTCACACAATGGGCCAGTATATGGCTCATTCTCGAAAACATCGAGAGCTGCTCCTGCCAGGTTTCCTTTCTTTAAGGCTGAATATAAAGCTGTTTCATCTACCAGGCCGCCGCGGGATGCATTTATTAACCAGGCATTATCTTTCATTAGTTTTAGCTCTGCCTCTCCAATTGCATGTTTTCCATCTGTATTTGCTGAGCAGTGGAGAGTGATTATATCAGCCCAGGAAAGCAATTCGCTTTTTGACTTAAGGGGGATCGCACCTTCAACAATACGTATGTCGTAATAGGCAATTTCAACTCCTAATGGATCAAGCACCTGGGCGACTTTTTGTCCTATTCTGCCGAACCCCCAAATCCCTACTTTTTTGCCTGTTAATAGACTCCCCATCTGTTTTTTCCACAAGCCCTTTCTTATTTCACGATCCATTGCTGTAATTTTACGCAACAGGTCCAGCATCAGACCCAGTGTCAATTCTGCCACGGCTAATGTAGGGCCGTATGGTGTGGAATAAACTTTAATATTTAATTCTTTCGCCTTTTCCAGATCAACATTATCCAATCCAACGCCACAACGCGAAATGACCTTTAATTCAGGTAAGTTTTGTAATACATCTTCATTTAACGGTTCGGTCCCGGCAACAAGACCGTCGGCATCTTTTGCCAGACCGATTACTTCATCGCTCGTTAATTTCCGACCATAAGGATTGATAGTATAGTCTATCTGTTTTTTTTTCAATTCATCCAATGGTGAACGGTCATATGTTGCAAAAGAGGAAGTTGTGATAACGATTTTCATTTTAATCCTTTTTATTAGCCGCAGAATCACGCAGAAAAACGCAGACGGTTTATTCCTCTAAACCAAGAACCATGCGTTTGATCTCTGCTTTTGGATGTTTGAAATTAACCAGAAGACCGACCTGGATTCCTGTTGCTTTTAAATAATTCAGGATCTGCGCCTCATGAAGTTTGCTTAAATTTTCCACGGCTTTGAGTTCGATAATAACCTTATCCTGAACAAATATATCAGCAAAATATTCACCAACAAGTTTCTTCTTATAAAAAACCTTAATGGGAACTTGACATTCGGCTTTTAATCCTCGTTCCCGCAATTCTATCATCAGCGCATTCTCATACACTTTTTCAAGGAAACCAGCACCCAACGTTCGACTCACTTCAAATATTGCGCCGTTAATCTGATATGTAAGATCATTAATATTCAGGTCTGCGTTCATCTGCGTCTTTCTGCGGCAAAATTTTATTATGTTACAAAGCTTTTAATTTAGACATTGCACGACATGCAGCATCACCTAAAAATATACTGTCAAGACTGAAGGCCAGGAATTGATACCCCTGCTCGCATCGCTTTCGAGCCTCTTCAGGGTCGGAAGACACAGAATGGAAACCAGCCGGAATATTGTGACGGCGAGCGGCATCCATTACCTTTTCTAATGCATCTTTAACTTCAGGAGCTTCGAAATCTCCTGGTTTTCCTAACGAGCCGGACAAATCATAAGGTCCGATCATAAAAGCATCGATACCAGGTGTTGAGAAAATTTCATCAATATTATTTACTGCGTCAATATGTTCTATCTGGACAATAACGATGCTTTCTTCAGCCAGCCATTTTTTATATGCTTCAAAGTTTCTGCCAAAACCTTGAGCACGGTACAATCCCACCCCACGAGTTCCAATTGGCGGATATTTTACTGAATTTACTGCGGCTTCAGCATCACCCTTATTACAAACATTTGGTACTATCACCCCGTAGGCTCCGGCATCCATAACCCGCTTAATCAGATTCGGATTATTCTCCCCCACACGAACCAAAGGTACCATGTTATTGGCTTCTATTGAAATAATCAAAATTAACAGGTCTCTCAATTCTATAGAACTATGCTCCATATCAACAACCAACCAATCAAACCCAGCCGGAGCCAATATTTCAGGAATTAATGGGTCAGGAATTGTAATCCACGAACCATATGTCTGTCTCTTTTCCGACAAAATCTTTTTTAAAGGATTTTTCTTCATTCGATTACCTGTATATCGTAAATTATTTAAAAAGTTACTGAATTTAACTCAAATTGCTATGTGTGGTCAGATGTAACAGCCCTTCTCACGGGAATCATATTTCTGATTAATGTATAATTTTCCATAGTGATAACTTTCAACTTAATACCAAGATATATATAAGAAAAAACAGATGCACACTTAAGGATTAATCGGAATTCATAAGCAACAGAAAAATGTCTCATCAAAATCATTAAAATCGCCGATACAAAGAATATGAAGAAAATGGCCCCTATATTTTTGTATTCCCACTTAATCTCATAATAATGTTGTGAAACAGCAAAAGAAATTCCTCCGGAAATCAGTCCAGACAAGAGCGTTCCCCATGCAGCGCCAATAGCCCCCCATTTCATGATAAGTGGTATATTAAAGCCTACATTCAATCCTATACTAACCATTGTTAAAAGGGAGGTAATATGCATTTTTTTCGTGAATATAAGCTGGTTGCCGTTCAGCTTACCAAAAAATAAAAATCCGTAAAACATGGAGAGTACGATAACAATATCAATAGCGCCATGATAAGATGGAGGTGTCAATATAGATATAATTTCTTCTGCGAAAAGAGACACAAGCAAAGCAACAGATATAGACACATAGGCAAATGGAGTCAGGTATTTCCCTATTGTCTCGCCCCCTTTTTCCTTTAAATAAAACATTTTCTTATAGACCTGGGGTGAAAAAACATTTTGAATGGCTGTCATGAAGATAAATATTGAATTAGAAACTCTCTGGCCGATACTGTAAATTCCTACCCCTCCGACAGTGGCGAGCAGACCGATCATATATTTATCAAATTGCGTGCTTATAACGCCAAAGAATATCCTTGGTGTCAGTGGATAGCTTATCTTCAACGATTCAATAAATATTGATTTGCTGAATGAGGGTTTTAGTGTGGTTATAAATTTATAACTCAATACACTAAAAATTATAGCCCCGGAGCATAATTGTGCATATACGAGACCGATAATGCCTATACGTATATAGGCTACAAGGAAAAGTGATACAATAAGATTTACAAGACTAATCGCAATTGTATAAACGGTAAAATCTTTTGCAGTTTCGGAGTTCTTAAAATAGGCTAAATAATAATAATTTGCCCCCACAAAAAACTGGGCACAAAATGCCCAAAAGAGAATGTTTCCATGTTCAGCAGAACCAATAATTAGCCTTGAAAGTGTTCCCCTGAATACAAAAGTCAAAGAGGCAAGAAAGAGAAAATTAAGTGTTACGAACAAGATAATGCTGTACAATAATCTTGCAGTCTCCAGACGGTTACTTCGATACTGAAAATAATTACGATCATATGCTGCTGTCATCCCAAAATTTGCCAATCCACTGACAAAAACAGCATATACCTGCGCCAGGGCCAGCACCCCATAATCTTCCCTGGTAAGAATTCTGGTAAAAATGGATAAGGAAACGAAAGGCAGTATGCTACCCGCAATAATAGGAAGCAAATAGATAAAACTGTTTTTGATCTGCTGTTCTTTATTTGCCATTATTCAGATGTGAGAAGCTCCCTGAACCTGTCAATCGCTTTTCCATCTCGATAGGGATCCATTAAAGGCGAGTTCATCGGCATAGGATTTTGATAAGCACCGGGGTTCAAGTTCTTTAATTCCAATATCTTTATTTTTAGTTCATCATAGCTATGAGTTACGACTTCCCCTGTTTTTCCATATAATGTGTTTCTATAATAACCCGCCGGATCGTGCCATATTGCAGGTTTATTAGCGCTCAGGGCTTCAAAGGTTGTAGATGTAAATGGAAAAGAAATTACCATATCGGATACGGAGATGAGTTCCGATGCATCTACATCGTTGGAACAGATTTTTATCCTCGGGTGAAAATCCATTTTATTGTAGATTTCGAGAAGTTTCGGACCGAGTACAGGATCCAGAGTGTAATGGATGCTGCGATTTTTTTTCTCTTTTAGAATTATATAAACATCAGGGTATTCATCAGCCAATTGCAGTAAATGTTTGGCAAAAGCCAGACCTTCAGCATACGAAGTAAACCCGTTTCTTGAATATGTGGAATCAAAACAGGATAACACATAGCGATTATCTAAATTTTTTGAAGTAGGTACAGATATCTGTTTTCTTGCATGGTTTTTGTCTTGAATATGTTCACCCCATAGACATCCCACCACATGAGTCTTTTTGAAAGATCCAGGATGCTCTTTATAGTATCGAGCTAAAGTGGCATCCCATGTGACTAAATGGTCGTAATAAAGGTATGCCCAAAATGGATGATGCATGCCGCCTTTATTTCCATCTCGAAAGTTGACTATATGATTCATAGAATCTGTAAAATACCAGGTTTGCACACTTGCCTGATTTAAGGCAAGGCCTCTCCCGATATGACCTGTCCCAAAGTCACAATGAGTGATGAAATGCCGGATAGATACATCTTCCATCACTTTCCGCCACCTGAAATAATTAAAGAAAACATTAGAAGCCGCCATCAGCTCCTCGCCATTTCTCAAGAACTTTTGTTTTACACCAAGGTAGAGCAACCTCTTCCATTGAGGATAATTAGAAAAAAAACGTCCTGCTTTTGGCAACTGATGAACTTCACCAGGCAGTTTTGCCAGCGTTTTTTGCTGGTCTTTGGTCAAAGTCATGAGGGGGAAATAGATAACCTCGCTTGCCAGGATTTTCTTATTGTCAATGATAAAATCGGGGCCTCGTTTGGTTTCTTTCAATTGCCTAGGGCTTAAAATGGTCACACCATAAGAGAAAACTTTTTTCTTATTCGCAGCAGCGTAATGATGTCTTTCCAGAAGGCCGCTGGCCAAGGTCTGAGCGCAAAGCTTAGTCGTAGAAATTAGATTTTGTTTTAGATTTTCCAGAAAACTATTCACATAAACCTTAATGGGAAATCTAATATTTGGATGTTCAAAAAACTCTTGGTTACTTTTCGAAAGCAGCCCTTTAATGAAAAAATAGGAATACACATTCGTATCAGGATAAACCATTATTGACCCTGGATTAAGACAGTTTTCAATGCGGTGCAGGAGAATGTTTGCTGAATAGAATTCAGCCAGTCTGTTGCATAAATTGTTCCGAAAAGCATTCTCAGCTATAGGCGACTTTAACGTTTCGGAAACATAACCGAATATCTTCTCATATCTTCTTCTATATTCAGGGAAAACGGATTCGACAACCTCTACTGCTTTATCAGCCGCCTGAAAGTATATTTTCTCTGCATTAATATCCTTTGCTTTCAGGACTGATATTTTACCGTTAATAATGAGATTTTCGACATATGGAGGTAGATGAGGCGGGAAAAATCGAATTCCCTTATTGTGATGATAGGCGTGAAATGGTTCAATAACCCAAACTGGAACCTTCCTTTTTAAATATTTTTTAATAAATAGATAATCCCACTTGTTGGGGGAATCGTAAACAATTTTGAGATCATTCATTGTGTTCTTTTATTTATATTCGCTTTTCAGCAATCCCATCCTGTAACAGTCAAGGTACTTTCCATTAAGGTAAAAATGTTTTCTTAAAGTTCCTTCTACCTGAAAGCCCACTGTTTCAAAGGCTTTCCTTGATGCTTTATTTCCATGGATCATACCAGCATAAACTTTGCGCAAATTCATTTTATTAAATGCATGTCCAACAACGAGACGTATTGCTTCAATAGCATATCCCTTACCGTGCGATTCCTCATCACCTATAATGATACCGATTTCTGCAAATTTATTTAACCAATCGATTTGATGAAGAGTTATGTTTCCAATGTGTTTTGAATTTGTTGTAAGGAATATTCCTAACAACATCCCTTCTTTGCTATTCTGGAAACTACTAATATAATCTTTAAGGGCATCATAGTTTACTGGGAATCTTCCACTTCCCATGTAAAGTGTAATTTCCTGGTTATTTAACCATGTTGCATAGCCCTCAAGATCATCATTTTTAGAGAGAGGGCCAAGAAATATATTTTTACCTTTTAGAAATGTTGGCCTATCCATCTGAGTACTCCTTACCTGTAAATCTATTCGTTTATCTTGTGTTTATCCAAAGCGGTCAAAAGTGTCTGAGCTACTCTTAATGCCCCCTGCCCGTCAACCAAACGCTGCCCCGCAGCACTCATCGTAGCCCGAGATTGTTGATCAGTTATTAATGCTTTTACTGTATCGCTGATGGCATCAACTATGCCACTGTAATCCCCATCGCCCGCAATACGAAGGAAGCCAGCCTCTTCAAACACGGCCATTTGCCCATCCTGATTGGCAGCTAATCTGATGGCTACCGTGGGACAACCAACACATGCCAGTTCATACAGAGTCTGGCCGCCGGCAGAAATCGCCATATCTGCTTGGAGCATCAGGTCGCGAACTGAATCGGGCGTTTCCACCAATGTAATGGTGCGCTGCGCCCGCCGCGTAACCGCCTGAACCTCGACGATGTTCTCAAAAAATGGCCCAATGATCGCAGTCACTGAAAAAGTTCCTTGTAGCGCATCCAACAAATCTATAATCTTAGGCATAATATTGTAAGGATCAGACCCCCCCATAGTGACGAGGACATTGTCTATATTTTCCGACACCATCCTTGGCGTTACTTCCCAAAATTCTCTCCGCAAAATGGAATATTCCGGGCCCAGGAGAAAATGTGTATCCTCAAAAGGTGACTGATAGGACAACTCTCGCGCATGAACATCTCCATTGATTACCATATGGCAAGGGAAAGGATGCGGAACGTTGTCCTCAATTGCAACCACGAAATAACCGGAGCCATGTAACCGGTTCAAATAATCGGCCCCTTCGCAGTCTGAATCCACAATGATAGTTGAGCATTCCTTTGTGGCTGCAATGGTCAGAGTCTCTTCAAGATCGGCTGTTCCCCACGAGTCATCTGCCTCCAATGTGCAACTCTCAAAGCCAAATCGCTTTACCCGCTCAATCACCGTTGGTTCTTCATTTGTGAGGAAAAGACAGGACATACCCAAATGGTGTAAAGCTGCTGCCAGAGAAAGGCACCGCTGAAGATGGCCTATACCGATGAGCGGCCCAGCATCCGTGCGAAAGAGAACATTAGCCGTTGCCATCATCGTACCGATCGAATTAGCTCGAAAGCTTCGGCGCATTCAAACCCGACTACTGAACCCCATCTTCTTGCAATAGCTCGAAGTGCCTCAGGCGAGCGGGGATGAGGAAATTTGCGCGCTTCACTATCGTATTTTTGCATAGCCAGTATTTTTGTGTCGATGGTTGCTGAAATATCTACAAACACATTCGGATGAAAGGCCGTTTCCAAGCGCTGGAAGGCCCACTCCGTAGAAGACGGAACTTCATAAGCATAGAGATCTTTGACCGGGCAACCGGCCATTGGCCGTGTGGCGGTCAGTGTGGCGCGGAAGGTTACTGTGTGATCAATGTTTAAATCACCTCCGTGCTGGGTGTAAACAACCTCGGGTCTAAGCCTGTACACAAGTTCTTCAATGATTTTTACGATGTTCAGCATTGGAACAGTGTCGAATTGGTTGTCCGGTAAGTTATACAAAAACACGTCCTTAGCCCCCAAGAGGGTGGTTGCATCACGAGTTTTTTTCTGCAATTCTTCAAGTAGTCTCTTCTCAGCTTCTTCCCTTCGGGCGTACCTTGAAGTAATCCCTTCGCCCATGATGGCTATCAACACTTCATTTCCTTCACGGCTTAACCGGGCAATACTTCCCCCGCATCCGAGAACTTCGTCGTCAGGATGGGCTGCGATTACAAGACACCTCATATTCTCTCCAAGTTTTTAAGCCTGAAATCCACTCTTTGCTTATACCAAGATAGCAACTTCATTGCTCCATTTTCCGTCTGAGCGGCAACCAGACCGTTATGTTCATGATTCCCCGTGTATTTAAACTCCTCTCCGTTAATATCATAGAGATAACCTTCGGCTTCCTCTATAATAAGATGAGGGGCAGCAAGATCCCAGTCACGAACCGGGACGTCTTTAAAAAAAAGATCGGCTGTACCATCAGCGACCTTACAAATTTTAAGGGAAATACTGCCACACTCAATGTATTTCGTAAAACCGAGTTCTTGATAGACCGAAGAGGTAATACCATGTGGTTCGGGATAATTATCAATCAGGATGGATCCCGTTTTGCGCCTTCGGGTGGAAAGATTAAGTCTCCTTCCATTGAGGGTAACTTTCTCGTCTCGTTCGGCAATATAGAGTTGTTCAAGAGCGGGAGCGTATATAGCAGAAAGAATTGGTTTATTCTTTTCCATTAAAGCTACTTGAGTAACGAACCCTTTGAATCCCTGTGCATAGCTAGCCGTACCATCTATAGGATCAATTATCCAATATGTATCCGGACGCTTCTGAAACCAAGAATCTTCAGCCTCTTCACTCATAATAGGTAGGCCGGGCTCCAACTTCTCAAGTCGTTCTGTCAAAGCCTCATGCGCCATAATGTCGGCTTTGGATTTGAATTGAGCGCCGACCCATTCACCATCAGCAGCTTTAGCTTCACGCCAATTGAGAAGAAGGGCGCCAACCTCCTTTACTATATTTGCGAGTTCATTTATCATAGCGTCAAATAATCGCTCTTAACCTTTAGTCAAAAAATTACTCTCAGATTGCACGCGAATGGAGTTGAGCATTTCCTGCAACCTTACCTTGCGCGGCATGGCTTTCCAACCAAGTAAGATATTTGCCCGAGACGGTTGCATGTTAACAATAGGCTGAGAAACGTCACCGTGTTGTACCTCGCACCCCGGCACGAGTTCTACAATTGAATCAGCCAAAATATTTAGGTTGCAAGGCTCTCCGGTGGAAATATTCAGGCAAGTAAATTCTTCTCCACGATGATGAATAGCTTTTATAAATGCCTCTACCACATCTTGAATATGGATTACATCTATAGGCAAGGGAAATTCAGTTACTACATTTATTTTTTTATCAATCAACGCTGACTTGCAAAAATTATATACCACGCCACTCTTTCTCTCTTCGCCATAAACTCCGGGAAAACGCAAAATAGTTACCTTAAGCCCCTGTCTCGAAGCAACTTCCAGAATTATTTCATTGCATAATTTACTGGCTGCATAATGTTCAAGCGGTTGGCAACGAGATCCCTCAGTCAAGGCATCTTCCTGTGGCATACCATAAACTGTCTGAGAGGATGCAAAAATGAAATGTCTAATATTATTTTTTTGGCAAAACGAAACCAGGTTAATTGTCGAGAGTATATTATTATAATATGTGTAATAAATATTTTGCTTACCTGGTTGCGGGCAATCTATTAACTCATTTTCATTTTTCCCCAAAGCAATGTCTGTTGATCCGGCCAGGTGAATAATTGTATGGGGAAATTCTTCAAGTTCGTTATTTAATAAATCGAAATGACCCTTGTTAGTAAGATCAAGATACCAACCTTCTTTGCAAATTTTTACATCCTCCGATCTATAAAGAGGAACGTAGGGAATTCCCATATTTTTACAGTGAGCCACAAGACCTTTTCCGATAAATCCTCCAGCTCCGGTAATCAAAATCATTCCGCATCCCCATAATTTACAATCTGCATTTTGTTGAAGTCTTCTTCTCTTATAAATTCATCAAAAGTCTGCCTTATTAGAACAACGCCTTCTTCCCAATTTCCAAAAGAATAATCTTCCCTACCGTAAAGAGCTTGTCGTAATAGCCCATAAACCTCTTCAATTCCTGCTCTAACTGTAAGAGTTACCGTTGTGGAGAAACGAGGATTAATTTCAAACACGTATGGAATTCCAGTTGAGTTATCCAGCCGCAACTGGACATTCATGGGACCGTCAGCATGTAAACTGTCTTGGATCTTCCTGCAGATAGTATCAATTTCCAGATTTTTTCTCGTAACAGCCAACCGGGTGATTCCCTGCTTATAAATAATCTCCTTAGGAACCACTGCCTGGACTTCACCATCCCTCCATATAACGACCGAGATCGTGTATTCTGTGCCATCTATGTATTGCTGCACTATCAACTCGTCAGGACTGTAAAGTTTGTTTTCAAGTGCCTCGTGAAATTCCTTTTCAGAATTGATGAGTTTAAGTCCACGGCTTCCCCGCCCCTGTCGTGGTTTTAAAATCAAGGGAAAATTCAATGAGCCGAGACCTTGGCCGGCAAGACGTGTTCTGGGAACTGAAATGCCGAAGGAATCGAGCTGCCGCATAAGAGAATACTTATCCAGGCAAACTTCTATAAACTCTTTTCTGGGCAAAAGAACAATAATGCCATCTCGTTCAAGTTCTGTTGCGTTGATCAGTTCCTCATCAGCTAAAGGGATAATCGCATTTACTTGTTCTTCCCTGCAAATTCTCTGCAATACGGGAAGGAATTTGTCCGACTTTCCAGCAGGAATAACAAATCCACGGTCGGCAAGATACAGCCCCGCGGCCATTGGGTCCATGTCAGCGGTCAAGACACGCACCCCTTTTTCACGTAGCGTCCGGATAAGCCAAGGAATTGGCGAACCTCCTCCTGCAGTGAGCAACACTGTCGGCTGTTTTTTGTGCAAATCGTTCATTTAAAATCTTCCCACGTAATCCAGTGGTCGTCTGATATGTTTTTCGTAGCCCTCATTCCGGCTACAATTTCAAAATATTTTGGTAAAATGCCATAGCCCGGTCTTTTGATTCTCAGATTGTCCTTCGAAATAATTTCTCCAGCTTTTACTGCTTTTATAACATGCAAACTCCGTCTTCCCTTTTCAAACATCTCAAGTTCGGCCTCTCTCGGCCCGTCTTTTACACCATCGCCGATCGCAGCTTCAACCTCTCTTATTCTCTTAATCATTTCGGCCAACTCGCTTGGCTCTATTGCAAAAGCGTGATCAGGTCCTGGAAGGTTCCGATCAAGCGTAAAATGTTTTTCAATCAAACACGCTCCGAGGGCTACAGCAGCAATAGAGATATGATCTCCCAGTGTATGATCAGAGTAACCAACAGGAAGCCCAAATGCCCGTCTCATTGTGTCCATGGCAGTAAGATTGGATAGATCTGCTGGCGCAGGATAAAGGGATGTACATTGTAAAAGGAGTACCTGGTCGTTCCCCGCTTCTTTCGTTGTCTTGAGGGCGGCTTGTATATCAGAGTAGGACGCCATGCCCGTCGAGAACAAAAGGGGTCTCTTAAATGAGGCCATGTGACCTATAAGATTCAGGTCGGGCAAGTCGAATGAGGCGAGTTTAAAGGCGGGCATACCCAAAGCTCCGAGTTGATCAACCGCCTCGTAATCACACGGTGAGGAAAGGAAATCTATGCTGAGGTTGGTACAAAGGTCTATGAGTTCTTCATGCCATTCGCGGTCAATCTCTAATGATTTTATAAGATCATATGTGTTTTGCTGATGTCCTTGTTCTTCAAGATACGTAAATCCGGGGGTGTGTTTTGAATAATGTGCCTCGGCGTGGAATGTTTGAAACTTAACCGCATCCACCCCTGCTTTGGCGGCAGCCTCTATAAGCTTCTTTGCCAAATCAAGGTTGCCATTATGGTTAGAACCGATTTCTGCGATGATATAAGCTGGCTCGCCATGACCGATTTTCCGTCCATTTATCGCTATAGTTTTGTTCATAACAGACGACATTCCCCGTTATTCGTTTTGATTGACGGCCAAGGTCAAGTAAACGCATTTACATCCGCGTGTCATCATCTCCCCCTCATTCTTAAAACCGGCCTTTTTAAACGCCGTAACTGAAGCGATGTTTTCAATTTTTACCAAAGCATAAACACGACGAATAAACATTCGCTTGCATAACCCCTCGAGGCCTGATTTGATGATTTGCTGACCTAACCCGAGCCCCCGCTTTTCTCTGGCCACGCTTATGTCCGTTTCAGCTATTCCGTCAGAAACGTCAAACCGTATCTGCCCGACCGGTTTACCCAAACCATCTATAGCTATGCAATAAAAACAGTTTGAGTCGCCAAGTTTTGTGGCAAACCATTTCTTATGCTCCTCCCAGGAAATGGGGCTGGAGTGGAATGCGGAGCTTCTGACAACCGAATCATTAGACCATTTCCATAGGAGTTCACAGTCATTTTCGCCGACCTCGCGCAACTTAAGGCTATTATGCACTATGGAATTTGAATGGGCTGACTTAGCAAAACTCATTTGATAGTTAGCTTATCATTTAGATTTATAGGGGTGTTGTGCAAAGCTCACATTCTTACTACCAGATTATTTTCGCCACCACATAAGGCTCGACGAGTTTTTTCAAATCCGGACGACTGTCCAGAAACTCAATGATTTCGGAAACAGGCAAACGCGGGGCTTTATGTTTCAGATGTGAATAAACCTGCCGACAAAGAACCAGATCTTCAGGATTATCCACTGTTAAACGGAGATCGAGTCGTTTAAGTTCGGGAGGAATCGGGAGCACTTCCACCCTAAAATCGTTTCGGTGCTCGCATATGTATAAGCTACAATATTCGGAACGATGTCTTTCATCTCCATACTTGTGTGAATCTTCCAGTGCTTTCAGAGTATACACTTCGAAATGGCAACCTTCTGGCAAGCCGTCAATAGTTGTCACGTCATTTCCATTATCCAAATGCTTGCGCCACGCTTCTTCAACGCGCTCAAAATAAAAAAAGGGGGATTCAGTGGTGGCCCGAAATATATCAGTCCCACCGCCTTCTTTGCCGCACTGGATAAGCCTTTGCAACACATCTTTTTCACTACCGACGATATGGGCGATGCCTTTCTTACTGGCATATTCGATAAAAGGCACATTGGCTGAACCCTCTGAGATACCAAGTACAATTTTCTCAATTACTGGTATTGTTCGAATCAAATCAACCATATGATCAAGTATTGTTACTCCCAGCTTGACATCAAGGTTCTGAAGGGGTTTTCCATACAACCGGCTCCCCTCATTTCTGCACGCCAGCGCTGCAATAAGTCGCCTCATGATAGCATCTCCTTGGTAATTTGTTGGTTTGGTAAAACATCCGCAATCACGGTGCGGCCGACGGCATCTTCTTTGCGGTAAATGGGTGTTCTATTAAGCGACCCTACTCGTTTTAAGGCCAGACTTTCAGAAATAATTTTCTCGCCTTTTCTTAAAGGTTCCCGCGCAACAACAACCTTGAGGACCTTCTCGCGATAGTCCTTTTCAACTTCAGTCAGTTCTAAATTATCAGTACCAAGTGCTGTCTCAAGCCGTCTAATCCTGGTTACGAATTCCCGAAAAGCAGCAGGTGTAACGGCAGAGATATAGTCCTCGATCTCCAATATTCGATCCAGACTTATATGTTTTTCAAGGAAATCGATGCCCAAGGGAAGGGCCAGCAAAGAGAGAGTCTGCGCATCTTCGCTTGCACCGTCAGAATGGTCCATAAATCCCAGCGAAAAACCCGGAAAACGTTTTTTTATAGCAACAATGCGCACCAGATTATTGGCTTCAACTGGTGTGGGTTCTGCCTGGAATCCGTACATCAGGCATAATTGATGTCCAGGAGAAATATCGTGGAACTTAAGAAACGCTTCCAACTCTTCCATTGATATACCCCCAATGGAGATAAATACCATAGGCATAGCCTTCAGAACAGCCCGTACTAGATCTGTGTTGTAAAAGTTAGTTGCATGAATCTTGACGCCATCGGCACCGAGCTCGAGCGCCATTTTTAAGCCGTATTCGTCATCGACATCAAAATATAGCTTTTTGCCTCCATCTTTTACAATTTTCGCTACTTCTTTCCATGTCTCGTCTGACATCTCCAACTTTTTAAAAAACTTATAATACTGATAATCTGGAGTGCAAACCTCGTCAGCTATTATATACTGATATTTAACCGCATCCGCTCCAGAATAAACTGCGGCCTTGGCCAATAAGCGGGCAAGCGTGGCGTTGCCCTCATAACCCTGCGCTATTTCTGCAATGATCTCAATAGACATTTACTTCTCCTTTTGTCCTTTTGCAAATACCTGTCACTTTTAACAACACCTCTCATAAGTATGCTATTATCAATTTGACCAAAGAGTGGGATTGAGAAGTCGTTCATTGACCTCTTTAAATGCTTCTTTAATTAATCTGTTTAAGGATTGAGGATAACTTTTGTGCCAGCATTCTACGTTCCATGTCACCTGGGCAGGTGTCTCTGCACCAAAGATCACATGAGCATTGGGTATTTCGGATTTTATATAACCCAGCGCCATTTCTTGTCGTGATAATCCAAAATCATTTGAAAGAGATTCAAGTTTTTCAAGGACCGGTCTGGCAAAATCCATTTTGTCTGGAACTTCTTCAGGATTCATAAGGATCAAGCCTTGAAGAAATACACTTCGAATATATATTGTTTTTCTCTTTTCATCAGCCAGTTTAAAGACCCCGGCGTTCTCAAATCTCCTGTCCAAAATATTGGTAGGGAGTTGAACCATAATGATACCTTCAGTGTTTAAAGCCTGTATAGCTTTATCCGGTGAATAGACGGAGATGCCTATTTTTTCAACTCTACCGGACAAAATAAAGGCTTGAAGGATTTTCGCTAAACCTTTATTCCATAAGGAAAGCATTTCCTCCCTGTGCAGCATAATACCATAAAGACTTCGGACCCCAAGCCTTTCGAGAGATTCATCCAAGGCTCTCGACATATCTGAAGCGTTCAGATGATCCAAATTCGAATCAAATTTACTAATAATTCGCGCTTCTTTAGAAAATCCCAGTTCAGCAAGCGCTTTCCCTAAAACCTTCTCACTATCTCCATATCCCTGGGCGGTATCGAATTCTCTGATTCCATTTTTCCAGGCTTCATGAATAATGGCAGTTGCAACAGCCTGGTCAGGTTGCCCTACCTTGTTAGCTATACCATAGGGAAGTCCAAGTTGCGCTGTACCTAAAACAAGATGGGGAGGGCTCATGGGTTTTATGTTAATCTCTTAAATCCTGCACTGGCGGGCTTTCCTTTTAATCTTTTTTCGAGATCCCCTGTCTGATTTGCGTCAGAAATTGTTGCAAAGACCTCATCTACAGCATGGAGGTATTGTTCTACATGCTCAGTTTTATGTGCATACATAGCATAAAACAGTGTTGAAGCCAAAAAACCAAAATCGAGCATCAATTGAACAAATAGCGCCTTCATTGTTAGCGCATTATCATATTCAAAAGAAAAATGGCTCAATGGAGGAATTCCACCAATATTTATATTTAAGCCATTCTTTTTCGCCAAACGAGCCCATCCATCCTGCACCTGTTTCCCAATAGTCATAAGGTGCTTGCCTGCATCAACAGATTTATGTTTCTTTATAGTAGCCAGAGCAGCAGTCGGCCCTATTCGTTCAGTCCACATTGTACTGCTGATGAATGTACTTTGGGCGGTTTCCATGACTTGACTTTTCCCTATAACAGCAGCGATAGGGTAACCATTTCCCAATGCTTTGGAAAATACCGCAACATCGGGTAAAATACCAAAAACAAGATGTGCCCCCCCTGAGTTCATCCTGAAGGCAGCAGAAATTTCATCAATGATAAAGACCGCTCCTATCTCGTCAGCTAATGCTCTTACCCCTTCCAGAAAACCGGGCTGTGGTTGGACATTACGGATAGGTTCCATAATGATAGCAGCTATGTCTTTTCTGTTTTTCTCAACTATAGCTTGCAGTTCTTCAAGATGATTGTAGCGAAATGGAATAGCTGTACCCGTTAAACCTTTGGGGACTCCAGTTGGATTCAACCCTGTCAGGAGGTGTTCTCCTAAAGCATTTTCAGTACCTAAATTAGCAGACAAATACCAATCATGCCAGCCATGGTAGCCGCAAAAAGCAATTTTGTCCCGGCCTGTATAGGCTCGCGCTATTCGTACAGCAATAGCCATTGATTCTCCGCCGGTTCTTGCAAATCTTGCCATTTCAGCCCATGGATGTATTTCACAAAGCAAATCGGCAAGTTCGACTTCTTCCATGCAATTAAGAGAGCTGCTATTTCCATTCTGTATCGCTTCAATCACCGCCGCATCCACATCCGGATCAGTGTATCCCAATATATTAGCGCCAATTCCGGCAATACTCATGTCGATATAACGATTGCCGTCCAGATCCCATATTTCCACCCCTTTTGCTCTGCTGTAATATCCTGGCCAAACTCCTGAAGAAAACATGTCGGGACGCTTTGACAGCAATTGGGTCATGCCGGGAATTCGAAGCATAGCTCTATTCTGCATTTCCAAACTTTTTGGAATATTCATCACAATGATACCTTTACTACATCCGTTATTTCATTAATGACTCTCTCAACGTCTTGATCGTTCATGGCTGGGAAAAGTGGTATCGAAAGACATTCTTGATAATATTGCTCAGCATTGCGGCAGTCACCCCATCTCGTCCCAAAATTCTTTTGATAAAATGGTTGTAAATGTACTGGAATATAGTGAACCTGAGTCTGAATGCCTCGTTTTTTAAGTTCAATTATAAATTGTGCGCGGTCAATACCGATCTGATTAAAATTAAAGAGAAGGACATACAGGTGGAAGTTAGTGTTGCAATCCTTAGATTCAAATGGAATTTGTACAGATTTAATATTACTAAAGGCTTCGTTATACTTATCAACTATTTGCCTGCGGCGTTCACGAAATTTGTGAAGTTTTTTTAGCTGAGAGGAGCCCAGAGCGCATTGAATATCTGTAATGCGATAATTGTATCCTAAATCCACCTGCTCATAGTACCACGGATTGGGTGAGTGGTGGGCGGGAAAGGCTAAGTCTTTATTAATGAAGTCTTTTGGATCACTGGTAATACCGTGAGACCGGAACTGTCTAAGTTTTTTGCACAATTTTTCATCATTGGTCAACACAGCGCCGCCTTCACCGGTTGTGATGTGTTTCACTGGATGGAAACTCAAAGCTGACATATCTGAAAAGGAACAAGATCCAACTTCTGTGCCTTTATATTTTGAGCCAAGAGCGTGACAGGCATCTTCTATAATAAATATCTTATGCCCGTATTTTTCTTCGGCCTTCTTCACTACCTGCGAAATCATTTCCATATCACAACTTTGGCCTGCAAAATGAACTGGTATAATCGCTTTTGTCCTTTTTGTAATCTTTTTGGCAAGGCCTTCAGGTGAAATATTGTATGTCATTTTGTCTATATCGGCAAAAACCGGTTTTGCGCCACAATAAACAACACAATTGGCTGACGCTACGAAAGTGTTCGGGGAGGTTATGACTTCATCCCCATCTTTTATGTTGGCAGCAAGACAAGCAATATGAAGTGCGGAAGTTCCTGAGTTCACTGCAACAGCATATTTAACTCCGCAATATTCTACCAACGCATTCTCAAATTCTTCTATTCTCAGTCCTTGTGTAATGCGATCGGAACGCAGCACATTAACAACTGCCCGTATATCTTTCTCATCTATCCATTGCCTTCCATATGGTATAAAAGCAGGCTTTTTTTGAGTCTCAGTTCGGTACTTTCGTATTTCTTCAGGCAATCCACACTTATAATCTCTATAAAATGCTTCTATAGAATGATTTATGGTCGGCAATTTATAATCAAGAGCTTTTTCAAGTTTGTTTACATTTAATGTAAGATTTTTCCCTCTTCTTGCCTTAAAGTTAAAATCATCTATCGATATTGGAGCTATTAACGTTTTATCAAATCCAAAACATTCGGCGATTTTTATACCAAATTCGTATTTCGAATATGTATCTACACTTCCACAATTATATATCCCGATTAAATTTCTGTTGATCGAAATATCAATTATTCTGGCAAGCTCCATTGTATATATTGAAGAAAAATATGCATCTTTAAATCCACTTGTTCTTTGTTTTGCTTTAAGCTCCCCTAATATCCACTCTCCTAAACTTTTCTTGTTTTGTATATTCCATCCAAATATATTTGTCCTCAAGATTAGAGAATCTTTCTTTTTTAAAATCTCCAACTCTCCTTGATACTTGGAAAAGCCATAATAATTGTTTGGACTTATATTGTCATTTTCTGAAAAATTTCCTTTAACACCATCATAAACAGCATCAGTGGAAATATATATTAATTTGATATCCTTATCTATAATATCTTCAACGATATTTTTAGTAGATAAGACATTTATTGTTTTCGTAGTATCTTTATCTATTTCACACTCATCAACGTTTGTTAATGAGGCACAGTGAATGATAATCCGTGGGTTAAATTCAGAGATAATTTTATTGATGTTATCTGGGTCAGACAATTCACATTTTTCAGTATCTATACCTTTAATAGTAACGGGATGTGAGTTATACAATCCTAAAATTTCATACTTATGCTTGAAGTAGTAAGCAAGGTTGTTGCCCAACAATCCGCTAACACCGGTAATCAACATTCTCTTTTTGTTTTCTCTGTTTGTTTGCATTTGTAATTAATCAGGTTGTGTGTGTGGTTAGGCTACAGCCTATCTACCTGAACAGTTATTTGCATTTTTATTGCGGGATATCGTCCATTGACCAACGTGTTTTTTCAATACTATAGTCATCAGAGATTTGCTCTAAGGTCTGTTTTAATTCTTCAATAACTAATCTTTCGGGATTATTATCTGACCTGTACCTAAATCCTTTTGGACACGACCTGCCACCATTATCGATATCGAGCCTTGTCTCAGCATCAAGGTGGCCTTGTCTTACTACATAACAATCTTTATATTCTATAGTATTACGTCCTTCATCTTCTCCGATAAGGGTTTCATGAATTTTCTCGCCAGGACGAATACCTACGGTTTTATGTGAACACTCAGGAGCTATTGCTTTGGCCAGATCTGTAATTTTCATGGAAGGAATTTTAGGAACGAAGATTTCGCCACCTTTTGCTAATTCTAAAACCTTGAGCACAAAATGAGCTGCCTGGTCAAGGGTAATCCAAAAACGTGTCATGTCGGGATCAGTAATAGGAAGCACGCCTGTCTTGGAACGTTCCTTAAAAAAGGGGACCACTGAGCCACGACTACCGAGTACATTACCATAACGCACGACAGCAAAACTTGTTTCTTTATCAAGTCCTCTATAAACATTGGCTGCCGTAAATAATTTATCCGAACATAACTTTGTTGCCCCATATAAGTTAATAGGATTGCATGCCTTATCTGTGGATAAGGCGATAACTTTCTTAACATTATTATATAATGCAGCATCAACGATATTCATTGCACCCATAATGTTCGTTTTAATAAATTCTGCAGGATTATACTCAGCCGCAGGAACCTGTTTAAGCGCTGCAGCATGAATGACATAATCAACACCATTAAAAGCTCTAATGAGCCTTTCCTTGTCCCTTACGTCACCAAGAAGATACCGAATACAGGGATATTTTTTCATGCTCCATCTTTGAGACATCTCAAACTGTTTAAGCTCATCCCTGCTAAATATAATAAGCTTTTCAGGTGTATAATTCTCCAAAATAATGTGGGTCATTTTTTTTCCTAATGAACCAGTTCCCCCAGTAATCAAAATTGTTTTATCGTTTAACATGATAATCCCTCTCTATAATTCGCGTCCTTTATATTTACTTGTATTAATGTCATTTTCTTTTTATTCAATAGTAACTATCTTGCTATCGGGCACTCCATTTTCTATAATTTCATCTAAATTTTTCTCTCTTGATTCAATTGCGGTAATAAGGATTCTGTCAAATGAAAGTGAGTTAAGATTGACAGGCTCTAAAACTAATTTCCCCAAAAATTGTTTCCCTGCCTTTAACATATCTACAACGGCAACCATTTCAATGGATGTCTCCTGCAAAGAGATGTATGCGATTTCAGCTAAATCGCTTGCCCCATAAAAAACTATACGTCTGACACCATGTGCCTCAAGTCCTTTATAAATTTTGCGGAGTTTGTGGCGGGCATCCTTGTAAAACTTATAAGAATACTGGATATACTGATATGTCAGCCTTGTTTTTTCAACAACCCCTTCCGGCATAAGTATATATTTTACCCTATTCTTAGGAATAGTTGTAATCTTGAAGTAACCTTTGTGAGAAAGGCGATTGACAAATGAATTAACAAGCCCCACCGAAATATTCAACTTCCTGGCGAGTTCTCTCTGGCTCGGAAAATAGTCTTTCTCGATCTCTTCAAGGAGTTTTAATGTCCGTATGTCTTTATGATCCATCATTGAGGAATGAACTACCTCTCAGCAAGCTACGGAGAATGAGACCTTTGAAAAAATGCCCTCTTCCTGTCATTCCCCGCGAAAAGCCTGTCCCAGCGAAGAGAGGGATGAGAATCTATAACTAATTGAGAATGCTTGTCCTCGACCTGATCGGGAACTGGATTCCCGTTTTCACGGGAATGACGATCTTGTCCTCGACCTGATCGGGGATTAGACTATTTCTGGCAAAATTCTAAGGTCTCAGAGCATAGCTCCGCTTGGTGGGTTACATAAAACCGGTAAGTCTTAACATAAAGATATTTATGGAAATTAATGATCATATTCAAGTGTTCAGTTTCTAAACGTTCATAAATTGAACATATATTTTAACCAGTGTCAAGTATAATAATCTATCTAAACTAAATTCTGCATAAAGTGTCGAATAGCGAATCTCTCCTTTCTAAACTACCGCTTCATCGTCTGAAATCGTATACTCGGGCACAATCTCCTTCAACTTTGATTTAATCCCCTTTGCATCATGCATGTCTGCCAGATGGGTCAATTCTTTTATCTGTTCATCAAGCCTATTTAATTTATTATAATATTCTGTGTCACCGCTCAGGCTCTCATCCCGTAATACAAGAATCTTCTCATGTTCGGTCTTTACAATACCTTCCCCCTCTGTAATCAACTCCTCGTAAAGTTTTTCACCCGGCCTGAGGCCTATAAATTTTATCTCAATATCAATATCAGGTTCTTTACCTGAAAGACGGATCAGGTCCCTGGCCATATCTACTATTTTGACCGGCGTTCCCATTTCAAGAATAAAAATCTCACCACCCTCACCCATGGTAAATGCCTGAAGTATAAGTTGAGCGGACTCCTCTATGGTCATAAAAAATCTGGTTATCTCTGGATGCGTAACGGTCACAGGGCCACCTTTTTCGATTTGATGCCGGTAAAGGGGAATTACTGAGCCTGAAGAACCGATTACATTCCCAAAACGCACCGCCATGAACTTAGTCGAACCTGACGAATAAGATTGCACAATTTTTTCAGTAATGCGCTTTGACGCTCCCATTACGTTGGTCGGCCGCACCGCTTTATCCGTTGACACCAAGACAAACCGGTCAACTTTGTGAGCAATCGCCGCTTTGACGAGAGTATTTGTTCCGACAATATTTGAATATACCGCTTCCCATGGATTTCTTTCCACTAACGGAACATGTTTATAGGCGGCTGCGTGAAAGACTACATCCGGCTTGTATTTTCGGAAAATCTCATCAACCAATGCCTTATCCTGTATTCGACCGAGCACGGCCCGATATTTTATGTAGGTAACCACGTGCTTGAGTTCCATTTGAATCGAATATAGATTGCTTTCGCCCGCATCAAACAAAACCAATAGAGACGGCCTATGCGTACAAATCTGCCGGCACAGTTCTGAGCCGATCGAACCGCCTGCCCCTGTAATCAAAACACATTTGTTTTTCAGAAATTCCGAAATTTTATTATTTTCCAGCCTGACAGGAGGCCTTCCAAGAAGATCCTTATATGAAACATCTCGAATTGCTTTGATACTGACTTTGCCGTCGATTAGCTCACCCATCCCCGGCAGCGTTTTATAGGGGATCTTTGTTGCATCACAAATCTCAACAATACGCCGCATGTCTTTTCCCACTGCAGACGGCGCAGCGATCAAAATTTCATCTATACCTTCTTTTTTTACAACCTCTTTAAGCTCATCGATCCTGCCGAGAACCTTTATTCCGTGGATCTGTTTGCCAAGCTTGTTTTTATCGTCATCAACAAAGCCGACTACCCTGTATTTCATCCTCGGGTTATCATAAATCTCCCGAACCACCTTTTCCCCTGCATCACCAGCGCCTATTATGATCATTTTTTTATGTTCGTTGATGATGCCATTGTTATTAAGAGAAAAGGTAGTAGTAGATAAAAGGAGCCGGATGACAAGCCTGATTCCGGCTATCAATATCAGAGAAAAAACAGCGTCAATGACAAATATGGACCGCGAAAACCCCTGAAATCTGCTAAGCATGAGAACCACTGTAATAATAATCAAAGAACTCACCAATACCGCCTTGATCACATTAAGAAGATCAACGATACCGGTGTAGCGCCACATACCACGGTAGAGGTTAAAAAAGTAAAACACCGCCAGTTTGCAGAGGAGCATGGGAACAATGGTCTGCTTTATAACCAGCAGTTCTCTCGGCCCAATATGAGCTTCAAACCGCACGACATAGGCCAAAAAATAAGAAATGGCCAATAAAACCGCATCAGCCAGAATCAAAACAAACAAATTTTTACTTATCAGTATTTTTTTCATCTATTTTAAAACATCCTTATGACAGGCAGCACATTTCAGAGATCAGATGTCAGATGTCAGATGTCAGAGATCAGATGTCAGAGATCAGATGTCAGAGATCAGATGTCAGAGATCAGATGTCAGAGATCAGATGTCAGAGATCAGATGTCAGATGTCGGAAGACGGAAGTCTGAGATCAGAGCTCTGTGTTCAGGAACTGGATTTGAGCAGAAATGAAGTTGGCTTTTTGATCATGGAGCCGAGCATCGCACCCACTTCCTTACATTCAGTTGTCAGACGGCCATGACCTTCAATAGAGATGTATTTACAATCCTTTGCAAAATCAAGCCAAGTGTCCGTTTCACTGTTTTCTCCATCTCTCCGAGCTGTATGCTGCTCTACGAGCAGGAAGCAGCATCCGTCAACTTGCTGATAAAATGTGCCTCATACCTTCTTTTCGCCCAAGACTCACGCAGGTTTGAGCAAACTGACCTCGAAGATCTCCTTATCTGATCGGTCAACGAATATTTTTCTTCAGCAGGCCACTGCTTAGTGATATTGAATATTTCCATTGCAAGCGCATATGCTTTTTTATACACACTTAAGTCCTTTGCAGATTTTATCTGTTTTGTTTCCATATCTGACTTCCGCTCTCTGACTTCTGACTTCCGACCTCTGACTTCCGACCTCTGACTTCCGACCTCTGACTTCCGACTTCTGACCCCTGACTTCCGACCTCTGACTTCCGACCTCTGACTTCCGACCTCTGACTTCTGACTTCCGACCCCTGACTTACCCCCTATGTTTTCAAAAATAGTGGACCGGAATTTGCATAATATTATTGGCCAAAAATTCTATTAAAAAATGACGGCTGTCAAGCAGAAAGTGTATTTCACCGGGGCACCCAGACGCCCGAAGTAGTGCTCGGTTAAATAAGATTTGACATGGTGTGTCACTACTGTTACACTAAAATTTATTTTATCAGGAGGAACAAACCATGCCAGCTCAAAACCCTCGTATAAACGTAGTTTTGGAAAATTCTCTCTACCAAAAGGTTCGACTTTTAGCAGAAAAGGATAATGTTTCATTGTCCGCTAAGGTTAGGGACTTGCTCAAAGAAGCTCTGGAAATTCAAGAGGACATCGCCCTTTCTGTATTCGCCGAAAAAAGAGAAAAATCCTGGAATGATTCTGAAGCCCTAACCCATAATGATGTATGGTCTTAAGATCTGGATTGCTGAAAAGCTATGATATACAAACTCAAATACCACCCAGATGTTAAAAGATCTGATCTGCCTAAAATTGATGCAAAAAACAAGAACATGATCAAGAGAGCTATTGAACAGCGGCTTGTTACACATCCTGAAACCTATGGGAAGCCATTGCAAAGAACGCTTAAAGGTTACTGGAAGTTGAGAGTCGGAGATTACCGTGTTGTTTTTAAAGTTTTCAGTGATGATATTTTGATTCTCGGTATAATCCATCGAAAAGAAGTTTACAGGCTCATCGAAAAACGAATAAAGGATAGGAAGCTATAATTCTTCCTTCGGATAAATCCTTAATCGATTCCGCAATATCAAAGCTGAGTCTTTCAGGCCCGGATTTCAACGGCTTTTTAAAAAGATGCAACCGAAAGCAAAACTTGTCATAGCCACGATGTCTCTTGGAATAAAAATTGACTGTCATATATACCCTACTATCTTTGCCCACGCTAATCCCAAATATTCATGGACTGCTCTTTCAACCTTGCGAAGCTCATCAGCACATGGAGAGAACATGCCAGGACTTATCCCTCCTTGCCTTTCTTTTATCAGATAGTCTGTCGGCCCTGGGATAGGGTTCATGCCGTGTTTTTTAAAAAGAGCTATTGAACGCGGAATATGGCAAGCAGATGTTACAAGAATAAATCTTTCATCTTCTACTATTTTTTTTATGTGCATGGCTTGATCCTTTGTATCTCTTGAGATGGACTCCTGAATCAAGTCACTTGCATCTACGCCAAGCGAAACAGCCGCCTTTGCCATAGTATAAGCTTCCGGGACTGAATCAAATACCCTGCCTCCTGACAGAATTAACCTGCTGTTTTTTAATTTTTTATGAATCCGAATGCCCTCTACCAGGCGAGCAAGGGAAGAACTCGAAAGTTGATCATTAGCTGGAAGCTTTGGGTCAGATATGTGCCCTCCTCCCAGCACTACTACCCATTTTACATCAGAATACTTATTTATATCATTTAGCGCAGGATATTTACACTCCAATGATTTAAGCAATATATTTGAAACAGCTCCATAACTAAAAATCATTAACAAAGCTATTCCAAGGGAAACAACTATTTTGCCGGCCTTTTGTTTGCGAGTAAACCAAAGGAGAAAAAGTCCAACTAACAGCAATTCAAGACACAGAGATAAAGGCATGAATAAAGGAGCTACAATTTTTTTTATCATAAACACAAGAACTCACCTCTTTTCCCATTCAACGTTCGACCTGCCCGCACTCTTCCTAAATGGACACGTCAATGTGTGACCGATGGACACCAATGCTAAATTCTGGCACCCGACCTCGTTCCATTCCTGTAATTAAGCATAGCGGTGGTGCAAGAAAAGCAGAAAATTAGAAGGTAAGAAGATTAGCAAATATTCAGAAACAAAACTTTTCAGCATTCATTTCCATTGAATTTAACATTGCAATCAATTGCTCATACTCGTTATCAAGTTTATCGAAAACATCTTTCTCCATCCCTCTGCTAAATTAGCACATACTGATCTTGATGACCTTCGAATCTGATCAACCAGAGAAAACTTCTCTTCAGAAGGGAACCCCTTGGTCATTTGAAAAATCTCCATTGCGGCATCAAAAGCCCGCCTGTAGACTTCAAGATCCCTAAAATGCCTGATCGTTCTCTTCCTTCCCTTCTGCTCTTCTAATTTTCCCACCTTCTCACCTTCCTACCTTATAATCTTCTCAATTTCTGCGCTTCCCATCCTCTCCACTTCCCTGTCCCGTTGAATTCCGCTTTGCGGACGCCCGAAGGGCTATTCAACTGGGATCATCTTCTCACCTTCCGCCCCTCCCCCCTCTGTTTAACAATCTTCTCCGCCAGTGCCTCCACACTTGTCTCTTTGAGCCACTTATGTCTTTCTTTTGTATAATCTCCCCAGCCTGTTTCAAATTGCTGCAAAAACCGGATCATGCCGTCCGGCCCCAACTGACGCTCTAAAGCCTTAAGCCCTTCTATCTTGATCTGGTCAAAAGTCATGGTTCCTGTATTCATTTTCTGTCACCTCTTTAAGCCATATTAATGGATTATCCACCTTTACCTTAAGTGTGCTGGAACATTCACGCGACAACCGCAGAAGTTTATCGTCGGTAGTCAGAAAAACGTCGGCATAAGAATGCTCAGCACATGCCAAATGAAGCGCATCATAGACGCCAAAACCGATTGCCTTAAGTTCGAAAGCCCGTTTGACAACAGATTTCTCTATAAGGACAGTACGACCAGCGTATCGAATCAAGGCCTCAACTCGATGCCTCCGTTCCACATTAGGTGTCTGCCCGACTTCATAATCTACCGCCTCGCTGCTGATCCATTCCCAATTCCCTGACCGTACATGTTTTAATATCAGAACAACCGCTTCCGATTCAAGATGTATTCGATCCTGAGTCTGATCATCAAACGGGCGATTCAAACAGCAAACATCGAGATAAATTTTCATTCCAAATGCCCCTCTCGCCTTCCCTGTCCCGTTGAATTTCGCTTTGCGGACGCCCGAAGGGTTATTCAACTGGGATTATCCTCTAATCCTCTCACCCTCTAATCTTCTTATGTCCGCTCTCTGCTCCCTGTCTCCTGACCTCCGACTTCTGTTCTCTGACTTCTGTCTTCTATCTTTTCCTGCCCTCTTATCTTCCCATCCTCTCAATGCACAACCCCTTCCCTCCTCACAACCTTTACAACTGTCATCCACAATATCTTGAGATCAAGGAAGAACGATCTGTTTTTCAGATAATACTCATCAAACTCAACCTTTACTGGAATCGGGAGTTCATCTCTACCGTTGATCTGTGCCCATCCTGTTAAACCTGGAGTAATGTTATGAATTCCTTTTTTTGTCCTTAACTCAATAAGATCATCCTGATTATACAGAGCTGGACGTGGCCCAACAAAACTCATATCTCCTTTTAAAACGCTGTAAAGCTGCGGCAACTCATCCAGACTGGACCGACGTATAAATGATCCCAAAGGAGTATAATATTTATGGGGATCTGATAATAGGTGTGTAGCGACTGGCGGAGTATCGACTCTCATAGTCCTGAACTTAGGCATCTTGAAAATCACATTGTTCTTCCCTACCCTGTCCGAACAGTAAAGTACAGGACCCTTGGAAGTAGTTTTAACCAGAAGTGCGATAATCAACATGGGAAAGGAGAAGGCTATAAAAAACATTGAAGCAATGACGATATCAAATATTCGTTTCATTAGAATTTATTGACTCACGCAAAGGCGCAAAGACGCTAAGATTTTAAAACTATAACCCATTAACGACTCTTGAAATACCATCGCGAATTAGTTCTGAACCGAAATTGATTAATAGTCCCAGCCTCTTGTCTGACAAACGCAGGTACGTCAATAATTGCTTCTTGTGTACCGGAACAATATTCTCAACAGATTTGAGCTCGACAATCACTTTATCTTCGACGATGAGGTCAGCCCTAAATCCTTCATCAAATTTTATGCCATTAAAAACAATTGCCACAGGCACTTGCCTTTCAACCTTCATCCCCCTCTTCTTCAAATCATACGCCAAAACAGCTTCATAAACACTTTCCAGCAACCCCGGCCCCAACCTTCTATGAACATGGTAAGCCGCATCAACAACTATCTTCGCAATCTCATTCTCAGTCATAATGTTATTTTATATTGTTTTTTTATATTAGCGTCTTTGCGCCTTTGCGTGAGATATCTAATCTGTGTGGGTCTGCGGACTTATACCAACAAACCGTCTCACGAATTCCCTCTTCCATCGTAAAAGGAGGATTCCAGTTCAAGTCACGCTTAATTTTTCATCTTGACAATATATCTTTTAAAGCTATAATTAAGCATGGAATATCAGACAATTAAGGAAAATGGAAAGGTAAAGTTTGTGGTACTACCCGTCAAGTCATTCCAGACCATCCTTGATCGTATAGAAGATGAATCCGATCTGCGTGACATTCGTGAGGCCAGGTCTGAACCGCTATATGATCAGAACGAAGCGGAAGACTATATCTTTATGAATCCTGTCAAACGGGAGCGCCTTGAAAAGGGATGGACCCAGAAAGAACTTGCCAATCGAATCGGGGTAAAACAGGCAACCGTGGCAAAGTGGGAACGGGAAGGCGCTGTTTATCGCAAGACAACCAGACAAAAGTTAGCGAAAGTCTTTGGAATAGACGAGACAAGTTTCTCTTAAAAACTATAAACTCACCCCCCATAACCTATTACCCAAAACTTTTTTTAGCTATTGCATTCTCCGTCATAATTTCTTCTTTATCTTAGCGCCCTTGCGTGAGATATTTATTCTGCGTCAATCGGTGCAAGCTGAGGACTTATACCAACAAACCGTGTCACGAATCCCTTCCTCTGCCGTAAACAAAGGCTTCCACCCAAGCACCCTCCTGATCTTCCTACTGTCAACGCAAAGCGATCCAACAATCCGTTCAACCTCTGCCGATCTGCCTGTAATCTTACCCATAGCTTCTAACACGCTAACCGGACAGGAAAAAAGCCACGCCTCTTTCCCCATGGCCCCTGCCATCAGCCGAATAAGTTCGGGAGTAGATACATCCTGACCATCGCTTACCAGAAAGGTCTCCCCAGCAGCCTTCGGATGCACAAGACAGGTAACAATAGCATCTAATTAGATTGCCCACATAGATCAAACTACGGCGATTTTTAATGCTTGCAAGAGGCAAAGGAATCCCAAGCTTCACCATTTTGAGCAGGCGTAAAAAATTAGCCCTGACCCCTGGGCCATAAACTATCGGTGGCCTCAAAACAACCACCTCCATCCCTGTATCTGCCGCAACATCACGCAAAACATGCTCTGCTTCCCATTTAGAAACAGCGTACGGATCCAGCGGGTCAGGAACATCCTTCTCAGAAAAAGCCTCTTTCAGCTCACCTTCCTGCCCTCCCACCGGGGCGTAGGCCCCTATGGGCCGGAGGCTGACCTCTTTACCCAGTTGAATAGGGCTCCCCCAGGGAAATTCAACCGGGGTGACTTCTATCTTTTCCTGACCTCTGACTTCTGATCTCTGATCTCTGCCCCCTATTCCCTGTCTCCTGTTCCCTGCCCCCTGCTCCTTGTTTCCTATCTTTTCCTGACCTCTGACCTCTGACCTCCGTCCTCCGGCCCCCGTCCCTTCCCCATTAACCTTCACCGAGCTTATATAGACAAAACGTTTAACGCCGGCATTCGCAGCCGCAATCGCAAGGCCTTTAGTCCCATCAACATTAACTTCCCTAAACGCAGCAAGCGGATCAGCAGCGCTCTCGCGCATGACATGCACCAGGGCAGCTAAGTGAACAATACCCTCAATACCGGAAGAGCATCAGACCAATCAGTTTCAGAGCCGATATTCCCGACCATCGCTCCTTCAACCCCTGAAGGCAGAGCCGCTCTTCCCTCTCTGCTCTCTGCTCTCTGCTCTCTGCTCTCTGCTCCACGCACCTGGTATCCATCAGCTATTAGCCTTTCGCATAATGCCTGGCCGATAAAGCCGTTTGCTCCGGTTACAAGAATATTCATTCCAAATTAATCTTACCCAAATCAGCCTTCAGGTTTATCTTCCAATTTCTCGCTGATACTATTCAACACATCACCAACAGATGTTTCTGTTGATTCAAATACTTCATTCCCGGTGTGTTTGTGGTGCGGAAAAGTCGAAATCCCTGGCCAATGATTCGCGTTGTCCCAACGACAGATTAAATTTCCAGAGGTATCTGTTCAATGATAGGCATACTTTCTCTCTTTATTCTCAAAAATATATTCTTTTATGAACAGCTTGGAATCATTGGTGAAAGTCAGTTATGACTTGAATCTAAGAATCTCTCCTTCTTGCTCATATAGGGAGACATGGAACGACTTAACAACATGCTTGAACCTGGCGATTAGATCAAGCATATTCCAATTCCCGTTTTTGTTTCTTAAGTCCATCAATCGCTTCTTTTGCAAAGCGCCAGTCTAAGTAATCGTCATCCTCCATGAACACCTCCTCGTTTTGCAACCCTTCAACTTTTGCCTGAAACGCCTTAAAGGGCATATGATATTTTGCCTCGAAACGCTTGTTCTCCGCCTCATATTTTTCAATTCTGGCCATAAGCATAAGCAAAGCCTGATTTTTTACAAAAGATTTCAAATGCTTGCCCCGTGAAATTTTTATCCCGTTAATCTTTCAAGGCCATTTAACTGGGCCCTTTTCGTTTTTATTTCATCGGGGCTGTTATTAATCTGCGGATCATTTTTGTTTTTCAATCTGTGTAATCTGCGCAATCTGTGGATTCGGTTTGATTTATCTTGAAGCGGGAATTAAGCCGTATGAACCCATTTTGCACGCTTTGGCGAAAGTATGACAAGATGATTCTTGAATTGCTCTAAAGAATGGAGGCGTAAAAATACAGGAATCCGTGTCCCTTTGATCACAGGCCCTCCATTGCAAACTCTTGGATTAAGCTCAATTCGATCCATTAGAATCATCACAAGTCCTCCTGAAAAATTTCTCTTATAATACCTTTATGATATCGGTGTCAATTAATTCGTGTCCCATTCATGACATTCGTGGACAGAGTTCCTAAATCCATGCCTGCCCCGCCGTGCCCCGTTCAATTTTTATCCTGTTAAATCCTGCAAGGCCATTTAACCGGGGCCGAAGGACAGCAAAGTTTACCCCGTAGGTCCGAAAAATCGTACTGGGGCGTATTTAACCGGGGTAGCTCCGGAAGATCATACTGTGGTAACCTGCCCGCTCGTGCCTCCCTGCCCGCAATGCTTCGCAACGCGAGGCAGGCGGGGCAGTGGCAGGCGGGTCTGCGGATATTAAAAATCACTTGTAATAAAAAATTAGATATTATATTATTTTGTTATGCCAACGGTCATGAAAATAGGTTCCTTCAGATTCCATTTCTAGAGACCTTTGAAAAATGTTCAATTTTGTTTGAGGTCAAGGAAAGCGAAAATTTTAACCGCAGGAATACTCGTAGTATTTCGAGGATTAAAATTTGAGCATGACGCAAAGATCGGACAAAAGGGGACGTTTTTCAAAGGTCTCTTCTATTCAGATGAAGGAAACAAACCACCACATATTCATGTCGCCATTCCCACCATTAAGCATTAGAAAAATAGAAAAGATCGTATTTGAAAATCAGCTTCTTTTAATGGGGAAATATAATGAATTCCAATATAAATAAAATGGAAATTGGAGAACCTACCGCAATTAAAGCCTGGGCGGAAGGCAGAACGATTTATATCGAACTAACGGATAGCCGCATTATTGGATTTCCGGCGGATCGATTTAAAATTCTATCAAAAGCTACAGATCATCAGCTCAAGGAAGTCAAAATAAGGCTGGATGGATTTGCATTGCGCTGGGAATCTCTTGATGAAGACATTACAGTCCCAGGGATCGTAGCAGGCAATTTCCAATTGCCCCTTCAAATGGCATCATAAATCCACATCCAAGTTCTTTATGCACATCTAAAGCAACGCCTATAATCTTATAAGTTCTTTCGTCTTTCATTTTTCAAAATCTGCGTAAATCTGCGCCTGCCCTGTTAAATCTGCTTTTTCTTTTATTTAACCGGGGTAATCTTTACCCTGTTGAATGTTCTTGTCTTTCCTATTCAACCGAGGCGAAGGCTATTCCTCCTGGGTGCGGATCAATAAAGCCAAATTAATACCTTTCTGGAAACAATAAAATACTTGACTTTTAATAATGCCATCATTAATATTACACCATGTATATTAGGAGAATATTAACAGACAAACTTTATAAGCTGGCTGAGTCCTTTCCTGTGGTTGTTGTCAGTGGGGCTCGGCAAGTCGGAAAGAGTACGCTGCTCCAAAATACATTGGGTATGGAGGCTGAAATCGTTGTTTTTGATCCTGTTGTTGATATTGAGAACGCTCGGCAGGACCCTGAACTTTTTTTAAATAATCATCCCCCTCCTCTGATTCTTGATGAAATCCAGTATGCTCCGGAGCTGGTTGCTTCGATAAAGCGACGTATTGACCTTAATCGCGCCCCTGGCCAATATATTCTTACAGGTTCCCAGCAATGGGGTGTAATGAAATCCATGTCGGAAAGTCTTGCCGGCCGTGCCGTTTTTCTGGATCTGAACAGTTTTTGTCTGCTTGAAATCAGCCAAAGCGATTCAATTATACCATGGATTGCAAGATGGCTGGATTCGCCGGATAAATTCCTGTCCCTGAGCCAGTCACGGCTTACACATAAAACAACCCTCTACGAACAGCTCTGGCGCGGTTTTTTGCCGGAAGCACAATTCCTTGCCACTGAAGTCATCCCTGATTTTCTTGATGCTTACAAGCGTACTTATATTGAGCGAGATGTAAGGCTTTTGGCAGAGGTATCAGATTTGCAGCTATTCGGCAGATTTCTTCAACTTGTTTCCGCCTTAACGGCACAGGAAATAAATCACAGCCAGATGGGCAGAGAATTAGGCCTGACGCCTCAAACAGCTCGAAGATGGCTCGATATTTTAAAAGCTACTTTTCAGTGGTTTGAAATTCCTGCATATTCAGGAAATTTAATAAAAAGGGTCAGCAATAAACCAAAAGGATATATTGCAGACACAGGCCTTACCTGCTCGACCCAGGCCATATCCACCCCTAAAGCCATAGGTGGTCATCCTCTCTGGGGGGCAATCTTTGAAACTGCTGTTGCAGCCGAATTAAGAAAACAGACTGCCTTTTTATCCCCAATGCCTAATTTTTATCACTGGAGGGCATACAGCGGAGCGGAAGTTGATATTATACTGGAATATAACGGAATTCTTCATCCAATTGAAATAAAAGCTAAAACCAACCCTTCCCGCCGCGACACCATGGGGATTTCTGCGTTTCGTAAAAAATATTCACAGATTAACATTGCCAAAGGTTTAGTCATTGCCCCATGCTCGGGCATTATTCAGCTATCCGAATATGACTATGCCGTACCTTGGGACCTGTTATAGAAGTCTTTGAAAAAATACGGACAACTAAACCTCTATTATATCATTATATCATTTTCTGTGTAACCTGCCCGCTTGTGCCCGTCCGCCTCGGCTGAAGCCTTGCGGTGCCGGGCGGGCCTCGCAGTGGCAGGCGGGTCTGCGAACTTGTTTTATGTTGATTGCCCTATTAAATCACTGATCTCGTCTAATACTTGCGCAAAAGCAGGAGCGGATGCCTCAATGACATTATTTGAATGAATATGCTTATGATGAGGAAAGGTCTTAATTTCCCGGTGATGCGGCGCCATATCATATCTGAAAATCAAGTCGCTATTCCGATCTTGATAATGATACGAATATTTATACACTTCGATAGTCTCTTTAACGTTTACGAATTCTATGAAATGAAGATTGGACTCATCTGTGAAGAAAAGCTCACCTTCAATAATACCAATGTGCAGCGAACGTTTATCCTTGACGAGGCTGGTCTCAATAATATAAATACAGTCCGCAATCTGAGATTCAATTTTCTGAAAATACTCGCTTATGAGCACAATTCAACTCCCTGCAACTCATTATAATCCTTTTGCAATCGCTCCAGAGTTTCATACTCGCCTGCCCATCTTATGAATTTCAAATCATCTCCAAGTTTTCCTTTTTGGAATTCCTCATAAAAATATTTGCTATCCATTCCGCTCTCTTTTTCCAGTTCTCCTAACTTCCTTTTAGTTTTGGCAATCCCAAAATTTATGACTTTCAACTGATTTTCTACTGCTACTTTAATTAAATTTTTTAAATTGTCAGCAGCTTGTGGTCGAATAATAACCTGCGCCATAACTATTCACCTCCTCATACTCTTGCCTTTCTTATTTTACGTCGGTTCTCATACATCCATTCTAATCATCTTATTCATTACCAAAGCGTTCATCCCGTGATTTCCGAATTCCGACTTCTGTTCTCTGACTTCTGTCTTCTATCTTTTCCTGACCTCCCACCGGGGCGTAGGCCCCTATGGGCCGGAGGCTGACTTCTTTACCCAGTTGAATAGGGCTCCCCCAGGGAAATTCAACCGGGGTGACTTCTGACCTCCCTGCCCAGTGAAATTCGTTTACGACAGCGGAGCGCATTTCACCGGGGTGACCACTGACCACTGACCCCTGACCACTGCTTTTATTCCTCGTCCTTTCCCCATTAACCTTCACCGAGCTTATATAGACAAAACGTTTAACGCCGGCATTCGCAGCCGCAACCGCAAGGCATTTAGTCCCCTCAACATTAACTTCCCTAAACGCAGCAAGCGGATCAGCAGCGCTCTCGCGCATGACATGCACCCTGGCAGCTAAGTGGACAATGCCCTCAATACCGGATAGAGCATCAGACCAATCAGTCTCAGGGCCGATATTCCCGACCATCGCTCCTTCAACCCCTGAAGGTAGAGCCGTCATTTGAGCTGCGCTCCTGACCGCTCCACGCACCTGGTATCCATCAGCAAGCAATTTATCACAGAGCGCTTTTCCGATAAAGCCATTGGCTCCGGTTACAAGAACATTCATTCCACATTTCCCATCCACAGATTACACAGATTACACAGATTAAATTCCAAAAATATTGAAACAATACTTAAAAAACACACCCCAATTCTCTATGAACTTCCAAGGCAGCGCCTATAATCTTATATGTTCTTTCATCCTTCATTTTTTAATCTGCGTAAATCTGCGCCTGCCCTGTTAAATCTGCTTTTTCTTTTATTTAACCGGGGTAGGTCCGGAAGATCGTACTGGGGTAATCTTTACCCTGTTGAATGTTCTTGTCTTTCCTATTCAACCGAGGCGAAGGCTATTCCTCCTGGGTGCGGATCAATAAAGCCAAATTAATACCTTTCTGGAAACAATAAAATACTTGACTTTTAATAATGCCATCATTAATATTACACCATGTATATTAGGAGAATATTAACAGACAAACTTTATAAGCTGGCTGAGTCCTTTCCTGTGGTTGTTGTCAGTGGGGCTCGGCAAGTCGGAAAGAGTACGCTGCTCCAAAATACATTGGGTATGGAGGCTGAAATCGTTGTTTTTGATCCTGTTGTTGATATTGAGAACGCTCGGCAGGACCCTGAACTTTTTTTAAATAATCATCCCCCTCCTCTGATTCTTGATGAAATCCAGTATGCTCCGGAGCTGGTTGCTTCGATAAAGCGACGTATTGACCTTAATCGCGCCCCTGGCCAATATATTCTTACAGGTTCCCAGCAATGGGGTGTAATGAAATCCATGTCGGAAAGTCTTGCCGGCCGTGCCGTTTTTCTGGATCTGAACAGTTTTTGTCTGCTTGAAATCAGCCAAAGCGATTCAATTATACCATGGATTGCAAGATGGCTGGATTCGCCGGATAAATTCCTGTCCCTGAGCCAGTCACGGCTTACACATAAAACAACCCTCTACGAACAGCTCTGGCGCGGTTTTTTGCCGGAAGCACAATTCCTTGCCACTGAAGTCATCCCTGATTTTCTTGATGCTTACAAGCGTACTTATATTGAGCGAGATGTAAGGCTTTTGGCAGAGGTATCAGATTTGCAGCTATTCGGCAGATTTCTTCAACTTGTTTCCGCCTTAACGGCACAGGAAATAAATCACAGCCAGATGGGCAGAGAATTAGGCCTGACGCCTCAAACAGCTCGAAGATGGCTCGATATTTTAAAAGCTACTTTTCAGTGGTTTGAAATTCCTGCATATTCAGGAAATTTAATAAAAAGGGTCAGCAATAAACCAAAAGGATATATTGCAGACACAGGCCTTACCTGCTCGACCCAGGCCATATCCACCCCTAAAGCCATAGGTGGTCATCCTCTCTGGGGGGCAATCTTTGAAACTGCTGTTGCAGCCGAATTAAGAAAACAGACTGCCTTTTTATCCCCAATGCCTAATTTTTATCACTGGAGGGCATACAGCGGAGCGGAAGTTGATATTATACTGGAATATAACGGAATTCTTCATCCAATTGAAATAAAAGCTAAAACCAACCCTTCCCGCCGCGACACCATGGGGATTTCTGCGTTTCGTAAAAAATATTCACAGATTAACATTGCCAAAGGTTTAGTCATTGCCCCATGCTCGGGCATTATTCAGCTATCCGAATATGACTATGCCGTACCTTGGGACCTGTTATAGAAGTCTTTGAAAAAAT
>Ga0180732_1000424_pt1 | contig 37590 bp, 42 predicted proteins | sample KR11_01MetaG_FD_148674 | JGI IMG/M metagenome (GOLD analysis project Ga0180732, IMG submission 148674) | Groundwater microbial communities from the Olkiluoto Island deep subsurface site, Finland - KR11_0.1 MetaG | ecosystem: Environmental > Aquatic > Deep subsurface > Groundwater | place...
CGTTCCGGTTGCCTGGCTTCAAAATTTAAGAGGTAGACCTATGATTATCAAGACGCTGTTTTGGCTGGCACTGACCACGTATCACGAGGCCAGGGGCGAAAGCGATCCCGGCCAGAAGGCTGTGGTCAAGGTGATCCTCAACCGGGCCAAGGCCAAGGGCTGGCCGGTCGCTGATATCGTCAAGGCCCGCAAGCAATTCTCTTGCTTCAATAACGGCCTGAAGGACCCGGCGGTGTGGATCAAGGATATCCAGGCCTTCGCCTCGGTCATGGAAAACGTCCATGACGCCCACGAGGAATGGCTGGCGGGCGATACCCTGCACGGAGCCACCCACTATTACGCCATCCGGGGCATGGTCGGCAACAAGCCGCCCTACTGGGCCGCGTCCATGACCTTTGTCATGGAAGTCGGCAACCACCGTTTTTTAAGGGAAGGCAAATGAAAGGCTGGAATAGACGATGGAAAATCACCAGCCGCTACGCCACCGAACCCATCCAGTATGCGCCAAAGATCAAGCGGCTTTTCGATCAACTCACCACCAGGGAGAAGGGCAAATGCAAGGACTGACAACATGGCTGACATCCACATGGCTGGTAGCTGCTGGTGTGGCCGTGCTGGGCGCAGTGGGTATTGCCTTGTTGTCTTATGGTTATAGGGACACCGGCACGCTGGCCTTAGCTCTGGCCCTGACCGGACTTGCCCAGCAGCTGCTGTGGAAATGGCGGCTGTAGATGGCGGATCAGTTTGACCGTGCCCAGGAGCTGGACGCCTACTACCGGCGGCAGGCCCTGGCGCAGCATAAAGAGCGGATGCCCAAGGGCGATTCCCGCACCCATTGCCTGGAGTGCGGCGGTGAGATCCCCGCGGCCAGGAGAACATATTTACCCGGCGTCCAGCACTGTGTTGGATGCGCCGAACAACTTGAACGTCAGAGGAGACCTTAATGGACCCAGCGGTAATCACGGCAATTGCCACATTCTTTACGGCTGCAAACGGCTGGACCGTGGGCACGGTGCTGCTCTGCATCTTTGTAGTGCCGCCGATCCTCGGCCTGGTGGCGGTGCTCAAGGTAGTCGGGGTGATGTCAGCCCTGAAGGACGAGATCAGGTCCAAGAACGAACAGGACAACAGGCGCTTCGAGGCGATGGTGGCGATGTTCAACCAGCAGCACGCCGAGTTTGCGACCAAGTATGACAACAACGTCTATCTCGTCAAAAACTGGGAGAATACAGCCGGCGACATGACCAACCTGGTGTATCTCAACACCCAGGCGGTGACCAGTCTCTCCCACAAGTTCGACCAACTGATCGGCATCTGGACTTCAGACCGCAACGGGAGAAAGCAATGAGTTTTGATACTGAAAGATTGACCGTCCGCGGTCGTCTGGCGGAAAAAGAACAGGAGGCCAGACGCCTGGAGATGTCAATCTACGGCGATGTCTCGGCCGTGCGGACGATGCTTCCGCCCTTTGCCAAGATCGAAGAAATGCAACCCCAACAGGCTGCCGTCCAGGCCGTGGAGCTGGCCGCCAAACATACCGACTATCTCGGCCTGATCGGTGAGATCGCCGCGATGAAGAAGGCCTTGGGGATCACATGAGTCCCGAGGCCTACTCATGGGAGGTCCGCGAAGCCGCCGAGGAGCTGTATATCATCGACGGCCGCACCTTTGAGCAGGTGGCCGAGACCACCGGCGTCTCCATCTCCCAGCTCAAACGCTGGGGCCTGGACAGCGTGCCTGCCTGGTCCGACCGCCGCCGTGAATATCGCCAGGCCCAGACCTCGGTCAGGCGCGGAGTGATGCTGGCCAAGGCCAAGCTGATCGAATCGGTGATCAATACCGAGGATGCGCAGAAGGCATATGCCTTCTCGGCGTTGGTGAGCTCGGCCAGGACTATCGATCAGGAGGCGCGGGAGCGCAGCCAGGAAGGTCAGGCCCAGGATACAAAGGCAGTGGCAGAACCATCCACGGTTATCAGAACTTCTGCCGATGCCGTTAACGCCCTGCAGCTGGCCGTCCAGAGCAAAATTAACAACATGCTGACGCGGCCCGGCGATCTTTCCTTCGCGGCCATCAAGGACACCAAGGCTGCTCTTGAGATGATCGAACAGCTGCAGAGCAAATATGTCCCGGCAGATGAAGCAACCGTAGGCAAAGGTGGTCTGTCGGATGACGCGGCGGAAGTGATTCGCCGCCAGATCCTGGGGTTGAAGAACTGATGGCCGGTTACCTCAAAGAAGACAGATCGAAACGGGCGCCGATGGCCTTGCTGCCTTACCAGCAGCGCTGGCTGGAAGATGACAGCCCGGTAAAGCTCATGGAGAAATCGCGGCGGATCGGCATATCATGGGCAGAAGCTGCCGACGATGCGCTCCTTTCCGCCAGCAAGAGCGGCATGGACGTCTGGTATATCGGCTACAACAAGGACATGGCTCAGGAGTTTGTCGAGGACTGCGGCGACTGGCTCAAGCATTACCAGAAAGCCGCCTCGGCGGTGGAAGAGTTCGTTCTCAAGGATGAAGACAAAGATATCCTGGCCTTTCGTATTCGCTGCGCCTCGGGCTTCAAGATCGTCGCTCTCTCCAGCCGGCCCTCAAACCTGCGCGGCAAGCAGGGCAAGGTTGTGATCGATGAGGCGGCTTTCCATGACAACCTGGGCGAGCTGATCAAAGCCGCCATGGCCCTGCTGATGTGGGGCGGCAGGGTGGTGATCATCTCCACCCACGATGGCGACGCCAATTATTTTAACGAGATCATCAACGATATCCGCGCTGGGCGCATTCCTTACAGCCTGCATCGGGTGGACTTGGACGATGCCCTGGGGGAAGGGCTGTATGAGCGGATCTGCCTGCGACTCGGCAAGGAATGGAGCCAGGAGGCGGAAGATGCATGGCGGGCGACAATTATCGCCCAGTATGGCAGTGGCGCGGACGAAGAGTTGTTTTGCATACCGTCCCAGGGCTCCGGCACCTACCTCACCAGACCGATGATCGTGGGCTGCATGTCGGCAGATATCAAGGTGATCCGCTACAAACAGACCGACGAGTTCAACGAGAAAAGCGATGCGTATCGCTACTCGCTAGTGGAGGAATGGTGCGGGGATACCCTCGGCCCGCTCCTGGTCGGCCTTGATCCGAAGAGACAGACGGTTTTCGGTGAGGACTTTGCCCGGACCGGTGACCTGACGATCATGCTGCCCGCTCAAGAGACACAGGCCGCCAGCTGGCGTGTGCTGTTCTCTCTTGAGCTGCGCAATATGCCGTTTCGGCAGCAGGAGCAAATTTGTTTTTTCATCATCGACAGGCTGGTGAGGTTCCACCACGGGGCATTCGACGCCAGGGGTAACGGTCAGTATCTGGCCGAGCGGGCGATGCAGAAGTACGGCCCAAAGAAGATCTCCCAGGTGATGCTTACAGAGACCTGGTACCGGGAGAATATGCCGAAGTATAAGACTGCCTTTGAGGATAAGAGCTGGATGCTGCCCTTGGATGCCGATGTCATTGAGGATCACAGGGCCTTCAAGATCATCAAGGGCGTGGCCAAGCTGCCGGAGACCAAGAACACCGGGCAGGACAAGACGAAGAGGCACGGTGATACCGGTGTAGCCGGAGCTATGGCCTGGTACTCAACATACCAGGAAGGCGGTGGCGATGGATGGACCTTCATGCCGGAGAGCGCATCCGTCCCGGCCAGCAGAGTAGTAAGAGGGTATTAAAAAAATATGAACAACGACGAATTGCTCCGCCAGATAGCCGACCATACCAGCGACCCAAACTTTGTCCTCGGCTTGTCGGCCCTGCCGAACCCCGATGAGGTCTTGCGCAAGGCCGGGCTCAGTCATCTGGTCTATGACCAGGTGATGACCGATGGCCATGTGATCAGCAAGGTCATCGACCGGCGGTCCGGTATGTTGCGGCGGGAGTGGGTTGTGGATGCCGGTGGCGATTCGGCCCTGGAGAAGCGGGCGGCGGAGCTCTGTACCCTGGCGCTGGCGGCGATGGCCGAGCATGAAGAGTATCCGCTGGAGAACAGCCTTGGCTGCCTGCAGGAAGCGGCGCTGCGCGGCCACCGGGCGCTGGAGGTTGTCTGGCAGTACAGGGACGGCAGTTGGCTGCCCGAGTTCCTGCGCGATATCCCCAACCGGCGCTTGATCCATACCGGTATTGAATGGCGGTTGCTGACGACCGAAGATCAAGGTTACGGCGTCCCCTTCCCGGCTCGGAAGGTGTTGATGGCCACCCATATGGCCAGCACCGACAACCCTTATGGCGAGGCGCTGCTGTCCCGCTGCTACTGGCCCTACCTGTTCAAGCACAATGGCTTCAAATGGTGGGTGACGCTCGGTGAAAAATACGGCATCCCCTGGGTCATCGGCAAACTCGGCGGCAACGCCGAAGAACCCCAGCGCCGGGATTTGTTGAACAAACTGGTGGCGCTGGTGATGGACGCGGCAGCGGTTTTGCCCAAGGATGCCGAGGTCGATATTAAAGGGCTGGAGGGGGCGACCCCCGATGTCCATGCCGGGCTGATCACCGTCTGCAATGCCGAGATCAGCAAGGTCCTGGTCGGCCAGACGTTGTCCACCGAGCTTGATCAGAAAGGCGGCTCTCGGGCGGCCACCGAAACGCACAGCGAGTTGCGCGGCGAGATCGTCGAGGCCGACAGCAAGCTGGTGGCTCGGGTCATGAACCGGCTTTTCGCCTGGATCACCGAGCTCAATGTCGGGGCTCAGATAGTTTCTCCCAAGTTCAAGTGGGTGGATGAGGACGTTCCGCCCACCGCCTGGGCGGAGGTAGCCGACAAGGCCATCAAGGCTATGCCCGGCCAGGTGCCACGACGCTGGGCCTGGGAGAAGTTCGGTATCCCGGAGGAGATGGCCGGGGAAGAGATGATTCCGGTTCAGCTGGATAATGGAGTCAGCGGACAGACGACGGAACGGCCTGCGGCCTTTGCGAGGGACGATGAATTCACCGAAGAACAGCAGGCGCTTGAAACGCTCGCGGAAAAGGTAATCAAAGAGGCGGTATCGGCCCTTGCCGGTAACGAAGAGAAGATCATGGCGGCGGTGCAGGACGCATCCTCATACGAGGAGGCCATGGACAAGCTGCTGGCCCTCTATCCCGGGCTGGATGTCGTCGGACTGGAAGAGGTACTGGCGAGGACTCTCTTAGCCGCAGATCTGTTCGGCAGACACACCGCCCAGGAGGAAAGCAAGTGACCGTCGCCCTCGATCCTCTGCCCATGGAGGCAGCCGCCGAGTTCTGGCGCAACAAGGTCCAGCTCGGCCCGGCAGAGTTCGCCAAAATTGCCGACGAAGCGAAGATCCGCGCCTTCGGCATCTCCGGCATCGCCAAGGGTGACGAGCTGGCCACGGTCTTCAACTCCCTGCAGGCGGCGATCGACAAAGGGATCAGCTACGGCGAATTCAAGAAAGAGTGCGCCGGGATCTTCGAGCGCCGTGGCTGGACCGGCAAGCGGGAGTGGCGGGTGCAGAACATCTTTCGCACCAACATACAGACCGCCTACAACAGCGGCCGCTATAAGACGCAGAAGGAGAATGCCGAGGCCTTCCCCTATCTCCAGTACAACGCGGTCAATGACCGGCGGACCAGGCCGACGCATGCGGCCATGGACGGCAAGGTCTTTCCGCTCGATCATCCCTTCTGGGACACATGGTATCCGCCGAACGGCTACCGCTGCCGGTGTTCGACCCTGTCGCTCACCGGGCGGCAAATGGAGCGGATGGGCCTGAAGGTCGAGACGTCCGATCCAACCGACAGTCCGATTGAGATCCCCAACCAGGTCACCGGGGCGAAGATGACCGTGCAGCAGCTGCTGCCGGATTCGGGATTTGATCATCATCCCGGCAAGGTGGTCTGGGGCGGGATGGGCGAGTGGCGGGATCGTGGCATCTATCAGGCCATGGATGGATTGCCCGGGCCTGCCGATTATCGTCGGCGGACGCTGGCCAATGTCCAGCCAGCAAAAGTCTCGGACCTGGACGAATCGGCATTGCTGCCGACCGGCAGGGACGATGCGTTTTACAAAAGCGAGTTTGTCCAGCGGTACGGTGAGGAGACTGTCCTCCGTGATGGAGCAGGCGAGCCGGTGATAATGACCTTGCGGAGCTTCCTGGTGGATAAGACGCCGGGTGCTGCCGAGGCATGGAAGTTTGCCAAGGGCGGGCACGGTGAGGCTATCCCCCTGTTGCAAGAGATGATCGAGACCCCGTATGAGATCTGGTTGACCCCGCAGCAGGATCGACAAACCGGGCGGGTTCGCCTGAGCAAGCGCTATGTTTCGCTCTGGAAGACTGAGGATAAAAAGACGATTGCCGGGCTGGCGGTGTTTGAGGTGGTGGACGGGGTGTTCCAGGGAGTGACGGCCTTTATCCCCATGAAAAAGGGTGGAGCCGATTTGACTTATGCCGAGCGGCAGCGGCTGGGACTGCTGCTCTATCCGAAGCGCTGACCGGCCAGGCGCACTGACCGGTACGCATGCATCTGTTGCGGCAGGGTGGCCCCCTCGATGCACGCGCCTAAGGATGTCACGAAGACATACGAAAAATATAAACCACGGCGGACAAAAAAGCAAGTTTGGTCAGTTGCAGGCAAAAACGCCGAGAATGCCCTGTAAGCGATTTTTATGGTGGTCCGGCTCATTGTCCGGCGCCGGGGTGGACCGAAAGGCACAGAGAAAATTAAACGGGTTTTAAACACCCTTTTGAGGTGGCGCATAGATGAGCATCACGCTGACCATAGACAAGTCCGGTTTTGACGAGACGATAGCCAGGCTGCTCGCCGGAGTCGAGGACTTCAGTCCGGTCAGCGGCAAGATTGCCCAGCTGCTCGAAAATTCGGTGCGCCGGAACTTCCGCGAGGGTGGCAGGCCGGACAAATGGACGCCCTCAAAACGGGCGGATGGGGACGCCGGGTACGGCAACAAATCGGGGCAAACCCTGGTCGATACCGCCCGGTTGATGAATTCCATCGTCGGTGTGGGTGATCGCGACGAGGTCCGGGTCGGCACCAATGTCGCCTATGCCGCCGCCCACAACTTCGGCATCGACAAGGAGATCACCCAGCAGGTGCGGGAGCATGTGCGGCGGATCACCCAGGCCTTCGGCAAGCAGATCGCGATGAAGGCGGTCACGGTCAAGGCCCACAGCCGCAAATTTCATATGGACCTGCCGGCGCGTGAGTTCATGCTGGTCCAGGAAGAGGACTGGGAAGATATCTCCGATGTCATCACCGGCAACATCAACAAACTCATGAGAGGATGAAATGAAATTAACGGCAGGGGCATGGACCGAGATCTTCCGGGCCGGAGACTACGGGGCCAAGGGGACATACGGCGCGGATGATCTGGACAAGATGGTTGCCAACTTCAATACCTCCGACCAGGTGCCGATTGTGGTTGGCCATCCCGAGACCGATTCCCCGGCCTGGGGCTGGCTGGCCGCAGTGAAGCGGGTGGGGGATGTGCTGACGGGCAAGGTTGGTGAGCTGCATAAGGATTTCGCCCAAGCCCTGGCCGAGAACAAATTTCGCAACCGGTCGGTGCGGATCGCGAGGACCGCGCAAGGACCAAAACTTCTTCATCTGGGATTCTTGGGGGCCACCCTGCCCCAGGTGGAGGGACTGAAACAGACGGCACAATTCGCCGGCGACGGTGATCGTGTCGACTATGGCTTCGACCTGCCAGGGCAGGTCGATAACCCCGGCAACACTAAGGAGAAAACGACGATGACGGAAGAAGAAATTGCAAAGCTGCAGGCAGACCTGAAAAAAGCCCAGGATGACCTGACTGCCGAGAAAGCAGGCAGGTTGACCGACAAGGAAGCTGCTGACAAAAAGGCCGACGAAGCCAAGGGGGCTGAGTTCTCGGCCTGGGTGGAGACGGAAATGGTCGCCACCGGCAAGCTCCCCGCCGCACGCAAGGATGAGGTAACGGCGTTCATGCGCAGTCTGCCGGACGGCGATACCGCCGATTTCAGTTTTGCGGACGATGGGTCCACCAAGTCGGTGCAACCGGTGGCCTGGTTCAAGGATTTCGTCAAGGGGCTGGCTGCAGCCGAGTTTACCCGAGATCTGCCGGTTGGAGCGGTGAAGGATTTTGCTCGCAAAGGCGAGAAGGGTAAGCTGGTCGACCTGTCCCATAAGGTTTGAAAAGACAATTACGAATTACGAATTAGAAATTACGACAACCATTAACAAGGAGTAACGATCATGCCATTTAACGCAGTGCTGGGCAGCCAGCAGTTTTCAGATGTACAGATCATCGACCGGACCCATCCGGCCATCATCCGGGGCGCAGCCTTCCGGCAGGACGGCCGCGTGCTCCCCAGGGGCCGGGTTGTGGCCAAAGACAGCAACGGGGCCATGGCCGCGTATGAGCCGGGCCTGGCCGCTGCCGTAGCCTGGGTTGCGGCAACAGTCTATGCAGCCGGAGCCCTGGCGCTGCCGACGGTGGCTAACGGCCATTACTACCGCTGTGCCACGGGCGGAACATCCCATACCGCCGAACCGACCTGGCCGACTACGGCAGAGGCGACGGTCACCGATGCCACGGCAGTCTGGGAGGAAGCCGGCCTGATCGGTGTTGACGACCTGGCCGGAGGCGGCGTCCTGGCCGAGGCCATCGATACCGCAGTCGAAGGAGTGGGGCCGGTGCTGAGGCACGGCACGGTGGTGGCCGATAATCTCGATGTGGCCGGGGCGGCTGCAGCGACGGCGGATATTGCCGCCCTGGAAGCGATCGGCATTTACGCCATCTAAAAAGACAATTATGAATTACGAATTACGAATTACGAATGAACTGCGGTTCTTTTTATAATTCTCAATTCGTAATTCAAGCGAACCATTTAACAAGGAGAACCAATCATGCAAGTGAACATTCGTCAGTACTTTACTCCGGCAGCGGTGGCCCAGCATCTTGAGGCCCTGCCGGTCCTGGAAACCTTTATCATGGACCTGATCTACGGCAACCGGATCACCCATCCCCTGCCGGTACTCGGCGTCGATGAGCTGCTCAGCATCACCGGCAACGTCCCGGTGGTCCGGCGTGGCACCGCGGCTTACCCGTTGTCCGGAGAGAGCAAAGGTATCACCTACCTGGAGCCCCAGCCGGTGGATGTGTCCAGCTTCCTCGGGGCGGTCGACCTTAACAACCTCAAGCTGCTTGGCGATCAGGGCATCGAATACTGGGTGCGCGGCAAGGTCGACACCCAGCGGCGGGCGGTGCGGTCGACAACCGAGGCCATGGCCTGTCAGAGTCTGTCCGGGTCCATCGCCTATCCGATGAAGACCGATTCGGGCCTTGACACCTACTCGGTCAATTTCGGCTCGATTCTCAGCCAGACCATCACGGTCAAGTGGGACCATGTCGACAAGACCCTGGCCACTATCCTCCTGGATCTGATAGCCATGGGCAATGTCATCAAGCGCGCCTCCGGCTACGGCTCCAAAATCGTCTACCTGGCGGGTCAGGATGTCTACATCGCCGTCGCCAACAAGATCCTCGGCGTCCAGGATGCCAAGATCAACGCGCAGGTCACCGAAAAGGGCATCACCATCGCCGGCTTCACCATCCTGCTCGCTACCGGCGGCTATAAGGACCTGGCCAACGCCGGGGCCTGGGTGCCGTCGGTTGCCGATGACAAGATTGTCGCCGTGGCCGTCGATGCCCCGTTCAAATTGTTCTACTGCGCACTCGATGATCTCGATGCCAACCTTTTGCCGATGCCGTTTTTCAGCAAGCCGGTGAAGATGGACAACCCCAGCGGCTACAACATTATCGGCATGTCCAAGCCGGTGCCGGTACCGGTACCGAAGGCCATCTGCGCGGGAACTGCTATTTAAGCCATGGCTTATTCAACCATAGATAATCTGCTGGCGCTGCTGCCGGCAGCGGCCCTGATCAAGCTATCCAACGATCAGGCCGGAGCGACCGCCGTCGATATGACCACCATCGCGGCGGCGATCGCCCAAGGCGACACAGTCATAGACGGCTATGTCGGAGTGCAGCGCCAAGTGCCCCTTGATCCGGTGCCTGGCCTGATCGGGACGATCTCGGCCAACCTGGCGATCTACAATCTCTATCGCCGCCGGAACCAGGTGCCGGAGATCTGGGAGAGCCAATATAAAGCCGATATCGCCGTCCTGCTGAAGATCAGTACCGGATCGATCAGCTTCGGCAGCGATGTCAAACCGTCCGCCCCGCCGCAACAGGCCCTGGCCCATGCAAGCGGAAAGATCCTGTCCGGCCCTGGCGGTCTCCTGGAGGGCTTTTAGATGGCGGCGATCCTCAGTCTGGCCCAGCAGCTTGAGGCCCTCATTGCCAGGATCAAGGCTGAGGTGGTGGGCCTGAAATCAGTAGTCGGCCTGGAGGAACTGGAAGAGGCCATGGAAACAGCCGAGCTGCTGCCGGCGGCAGTGGTAATCTACTCCGGTGACTATCCGGAGAAGCCGGCTGCAGGGCTCAGCAATTATGCCGGGCAGAAGATCAACCGCTACTGGTCGGTGATAGTCGTCCTGGAGCTGACTGCCGGGCCGGGTGAAGCCCTCGATCTGATAGAGGCGGTGGAGAAGGCCGGAGTCGGCTGGCAGCCATGCCGGGGGGCGAGGTTCCTGGCGGCTGCGGGGAAAAGGTTTGTCGCAAAATTCAATCAAACACGGGTCGTTTACGAGGTTCGCTTTACGACCATGACCACAACTTAAGGAGATATCATGGGAGCACCATTTTCGTTTATAGGCGAGGCTGATGCCTACGTCGACATACTGAGCGACACCGGTGTACGCACCGGCCTGGAGCTGAAAGGCAACTGCAGCGAGTTTACGCCGAAGCCGGACGCCGAGAGGAAAGAACAAACCTCGAACGGCCGGGGCAAGACCGGTCAGGTTATCGCCTCGGTCACCCTGCCGAAGCCGATGACTTGCACCGTGAAATTCAACCAGCTCGACCAGGCGCTCTTTGCCGCCGCCTTCTTCGGGACTAACTCGATACTGACTCAAGCAGCCGGGGCTGCTGCCGAGCGGGATGTGACGACCATTGAGGATAAGTGGGTGGAGATAGGCGGGGTCATGCTGGCGTCCGCCGTGGTGACAGATCCCACCGGCTTAACCACCTACGTCCTCGGCACCGATTATGAGCTCAATACCCGGTTGAGCATGATCAAAGCCCTGGCCACCGGGAGTATTCCGAGCGGCGAGATATGCAAGGTCACCCCCACCTATGCGGCGGTAAACGGCGTCGAGATGAAGGCGATGACCAAGAGCAACGTGCGGATCCGCGTCAAGCTCGATGGTCAGAACTTTGCCGACGGCCGTGATTTTATCACCGACGTCTATATGATGCGCCTCAACCCGACCAGCAACTTCAGCTTCATCGGCACCGAGTTCGCCGAGGTCACCTTCGACGGCGTCCTCGAAACACCGACCGGCTTCGATGAGCCAATGAAACATACCTGGCTGAGCTGATCGGCTTAATCAATTACGAATTACGAATTACGAATTTGGGGGATTAAATGCGGAAAAGCAAAATTATCAACGTCGAAGGTCTCGGCGAAGTGACGGTAAAGGAAATCAGTCCCTTTGCCGTCTACAAAGCGATGTCATCCGGTCAAACAGGCCCGGAGCTCCTGGCCCTGGCGTTGGACTGTATCAGCCTGCCACTGGAGAAGGTGGAGCAACTCTATCCCTCCGAGCTCGAACAACTAGTCAACACCTTTATGGAGGTGAACAGCTCTTTTTTGGCAATAGCGGCCAAGGTCGGCCTCAAGCAAACCATAACCGGCATGGTGGAGCAGCTCTCAAAAACCTTGCCGCAAGTGTTTGCCGACTCATACAAGCTGGCCATGTTGGTGCCTGGCATTACGGGTGGCACTTCTTCCTGATCGCGCTTGAGACTTTGAACGGTAAATAGGCATGAACCCCAATAATCGCTTGGAAATGTTCCTCACCCTCAACGCTGAGGCCTTCAAAAAAGGCCTCAGCGCTGCCGGTACCGGCGTGCGCAATATGGCCGGTGGGGCCAATGCGGCCTTCTCAACGACCAAAGCCAGGCTGCAGGAAAATCTAGTTGCCGTCAAAAAATACAACGCCGAACTGCAACAACAGAGTGGTATTGTCCAGGGTTTAAAGGGCCATGTCACTGCCCTGGTCGGGGCCTACCTCGGCTTTCAGTCGATCATCGGGGTCGTCGGCTTGTTACGGTCTGCCGATTCTGCGGCCTTCTCCTTGGAGGCATCGCTGCGGGCGGCAAATCGCGAATTCACCAATATAGGCAATGCCGACTCTTGGACGGCGGCTATCGGCCGGATGGCCGGAGAGCTGCGGATATACTCCAAGTCGGAATTGAAAACGGCAGTGGCCTCGACCATCGACATGACCAAGCGCCTCGGTTTTTCTGCCGAGCAGATGGAAGTCCTCATTAAGAGGACCGCCGACCTCAGTGCCGGTAAGACCGACCTGAATGGCGGTATCGAGCGGGTAACCGCGGCGATGCGCGGCGAAGCAGAGGCTTCTGAGTATCTGGGCCTGACCCTGAATGAGAACTACGTCAAGGCCTGGCATGAAGCCCATAACGCTCACAACAAGGCCTGGAAAGATCTGACAGATCTGGAAAAGGCCCAGATCCGCTTCAACGTCTTTCTGGAACAGGCAACCCCCCTTACGGGCAAAGCTGCCGATTCGGTCACTACCCTGTCCGGTGCCTATGCCCTGGTCGGGGCCAATATCTTAGATGCAGTAGAAGGCAACCGGAACGCAGTTGAAGCCACCAAACAGCTGTCGACATTTATCGCCGAAAACGCCGACAAGATCGGCGAGCTCGCGACCATCCTGATCACTGCTGCCACGGCGACCATGCAGTTCGTCTTGAATAATAAAGAAGCGGTGGCGGCAGTAGGTCTCGTGGTGCTCGGTGCCGGGACTTTATCTTTTGCCATTTCTTCGCTGACCACGGTATGGCGGGCGCTGAATGTGGTGATGCTGGCGACTACAGGCCAGCAGTTTGGTCCTTGGGCGGCATCAACAGTCACCGCTATCAAGTCGGTCAATCTGGGGGCGATGACGCTTAAGACCACGATGGGGGCACTCGCAGGATTGCTGCTGGCCTGGGAGGCAGGCAAGTGGTTTGGCGGACTCATCGGCCAGATCGACATTGTGCAGACGGCCATGGTGGGCCTGATCCACAAAGCCGATCAAGCGCGCCTGGCTGCTCAAAAGATGTGGGCGCAGCTCACCGGCTCGGATGCGGATGTCAAGGCCATTGATGACAAAATCGCTATCAGCAACACAGTCTATAAAGAGATGCTTGCCGATATCAAGGCTGGCAAGGGCGCAGGGGAGAAGAAAAACACCGCGCCGGAGAAGCAGCCGGAAGCCCCTGAAAACCCTAAACAATCCGACACTCCGGATGCGCAGAAAAAAGCTGATGTCGGTTACCGCACCCCTGAATATCTCGATCAGCTTGATGAGGCGGTCTTGTCGCCGGAGGAATTGGAGGACCGCAAGAAGCGCTGGGCCGAACGGGAGCAGCAAGAAAAGCAGCTTAACGACGAGAAGAACACCAGGCTTGACGATGTGGCCAAGGCCAACGCCGAGAAAGATGGCAAGCGGGAGAAGATCAGGCAGGCGGACCACAACCGCAAGGTTGATCCGAATAGCTCTAATTACGACCGAGAATATGCGAAAAACTATGCGGCAAAGCAGCGGAGAATTGCGGCTGAAAAGGCGGCAGAAGAGGCCCGCAAACATCCGCCACAAAGACAAGGAGAACAACAGTTATCCGAGGTAGAGCCGGAGGAAGAACCAGAAAATGACCGGGAGACAGAGGCCGGCAAGAAGTCGAAAAAGGTGATATCCAGATCCGGTGGATCTGCCGGGGCCAGCCTGATCAGCGAAGAGATCAAGGAGATCGAGACCGAACGCAAGGCCGAGCGCAAAGAGTTGTTCCAGGGCATGGCCACCCTCGACCATATCGACCAGATGAACGCACAGGTCGATATGGCTGCCGCCTCCAAATATGCAGCCAAGGCCTCTGAGCGCAAGCGGCAAATATTCGACGCGCTCCAATCTGAAAACGAGCGCAACCGGCAGGCCGAGGAAGACGCCGCCGCCAAGGGCGAAACAGTTGTCACCAAGCGGGCGACGGCTACATATGATCCGGCCATTGCCGCCCTGGAGGCCGCAGCCAAAGAGAACGAGTTGCGGGCCAAGCAGATGAAGTCCGGGACATTGTCGGCAATGGCGAAGAGCCTCGCAAATGTGGAGGCCGAGCGCCAGGCGTTCGCCAAGGGTGCAGAGGCCAAGAAGGCGCAGATCGAGGCGGATCAGGTTGCGGCAGAAAAAGAGTATCAGACCAAGCTGCGCCTGGCTGAGCTGGACAAAGGCCTGCACGAAGAGGCGGTTAAACGCAACGAAGATCTGGCCGAGTCGGCTGAACAATCCGCCGCCGCGCGGATCAAGGCCGAAGAGGACGCCACCGGTAAGGCCAAGTCTGTATTTGAAAAATATGCCGCCCGCGTCAAGGAGTTGCAGGACGAGATCGCAGGTCGTGAGCGCTCCCTGGCCGACGAACTGAGCGACCTTGATCCCCATGCCACCGAGGAGCAGCGCTGGCGAAGAAAGGCCAAGGCCGCCGCCGATTACGAAAAAGCAGCCAAGGCAGCCATGGCAGCCGGTAGGCTCGATGAAGCCAGAGAATACGCCGATCAGGCCAAGACCACCTACGCCGGGCTGAAAGACGGCAGCGGCCGGATCAGCGACAAGCTCGCCGGTCGCACCGCCTTCTCCGGGGTCAGCTCTGCCGGCAACCTGGGCCTGGCGATCAGCAAGATGATGACCGATGCCGCCGGCAAGGCCGCAAAATCAGGGCTTATGGGGATTGATGGACTAAACACCCGTATTTCATCGCAGTTACAGAAGGCCATGGGCGCCCTGGCCGATGCCGCCCCTACCGGACCCGGCAAACAGCAAGCGGCGCAGGTGCATGAGATCCGCCTGGGGAATGCCAGGTTGCAGGGCTCGCCGAACGATGTAGCTGATTTTATCAAGCAGTTGGAACTGGCGGGGATGCGCGCATGACCACAATCACCCTGACCGACAGTACTACCACCATCACCCTGCCCGATGACACTTTATGGCGGGATGAGCTGGACTGGAGCCCGGTGGATCAATCCATCGAATATATGCTGTCCGGGGCGCTGGATATTCAAGGCGGTACCCGGCTGGCCGGTCGACCGATTACCCTGGGCGGCGATGAATCATCCAGTTGGCTGGCTCGGGTCACCATCCTGGCCCTGATGACTTGGGCCGGGATTGCCGGTCAGAGTTTGACTCTGGATTACCATGGTCGGATCTTCACCGTCATGTTCCGCCACCAGGACGCCCCGGCTGTTGATGCCAAGGCCGTGCTCGAGCAGGTGCCGCCGGCGGATGAGGACTGGTACTGGTTTACTATAAAATTAATGGCAGTCTAAATTAAATTACGAATTACAAATTACGAATTACGAGGTCGTTTCCTTTAATTCGTAATTCGTAATTCTCAATTCGTAATTCAGCGAACAAAGAGAGCGACACAATGCCAGTAACAACCGATGATATAAAGATCCGCGCCAGTCAGCGACTCACCGATGAGACGGACGGTGGCGGCTTCATGACCGCAACCGAGATCGTGGATGGGGCGATCAACAACCTGCATGACGATATCAGCCGTCTCGACCGGACCATTGGCCGGGTCTCGCTGCGCAAATTCTTCGTGCATGTCGACACCGCCGATACTGACGCCTATTACGGGGCGCACGTGATAGTCAGCGAGCGCACCGCCGATCCGGGTGTCAGTGTGGTCTTGATTGCCTCCGAGTCGGATGCGGAAGACCGGGCCGGGGCGGTGAATAGATTAGAAAGCTATGTAGCGCGAGGCCCCAAGTATCAGGGATGGCTGTGGGGAGACCAACTGGCAGGCAGTCGGGCCATCCTCCTGTTTCAAAAACGGGGACTGGCCGTGCCGAAGGTCGGATCAGTGTTCTTTTTCATCAAAGACGAAGGCCTGGCCGGCGAGGTGTCGCAATATGTGCGGGTATCAAAGGTCGAGAGCAGCGAACAGGAGTTTACGACCACCGCCTCATCAACTGAATACGGCGAGATAGCTCAGTCGTTTAATCGCACCGTGGTGACCATGACTATCTCAGATCCGCTGCGCTATACCTTCCCCGGGATTGCCATTACCACCAACGACGCGGTCACCGGCGGGGATATCTACACCACCGTGGTGGCGGATTCCGCCAAATACTACGGGGCCATGCCGGTCACCGAGGCGATCCCCAACAGCGCCGTGGTGCTAAACGTGGAGAGTATTTATGCCCAGATAGTGCCGACCTCGCAAGGCGAAGCGCCCATGGTTGACCTCTCCGTTGGTGAGGCCGGACCGGTGATCGGCAGCGGAATAGCGCGCGCCATTACTGTGCCGAGTTTCCCGATGAGCAGCGGCTGTACCCTCTATTTCGGCATGGGTTTGAAGCCCGGTTCCCTCGCGGTGGACCACAACGGCCACACCTACACCGACACCGGCGGGGCTGGCATCATCTACGAGGGAGCCACCCAGATGGGCACAGTGGATTATTCCACCGGCCATATCTCCTTTGCCGGGGTGGCCAGCGCCACCGCTACCGCTACCGTTACCGCCATCGCCGGGGCCGAATCCCCCCGAGTCAATGACACCTTCATTATCCCGGTGGAGCTGAGTAACCGGGGGTATAATTTTACCGCTCTCCTCAACCCGCTGCCGTCCCCCGGAACGCTGGTGGTTGACTACATGGCCCAGGGCGAATGGTATCGTCTGCGCGAAAGAGCAGGCAATCTGGTGCCTGATATCGCCGCCACCGGGACGGGCACGGTAAACCTGGCCACCGGCTCAGTTATACTGACCTGCGCCGCCCTGCCGGATGTCGGCAGCGGGATCCTGTTCTCCTGGGGATCGCCCCTGGAGCTGGTCGATTTGGCAGGCTCGGTCACCATTGACGCCGCCCAGATCGATCACACCGTCGCCGAGGCCCCGGTCAAGCCGGGATCGCTGACTATCTCCTGGATGTCCGGCGGCAGCACCGTCACCGCCACCGATAACGGCTCCGGATTTCTGACCGGGGCCGCCACCGGAACCATCAACTATGCCACCGGTCGCATGCTGTTCGAACCAACCCTGCTACCCTCTCCCCAGACCACCTACGAGCTCAATTACCACAAATACCCCTGGCTCACTGAGGCGATGGCGATAACCACCACGGCGGGGATCGCCACCGCCACCCTGAGCCAGGCACCCCTTAAGCCGGGGACGCTGGATTTGCGGGTGATGGTGGGGTTTGCTGCCGGTTTCGGTCATATCTACGAGTTGCGCGACGACGGCGCAGGCGGCCTGAGCGCCGGGGGATTCAGCGGCATTCTAGCCATGAGCAGCTCAGGATCGTCCGGAGGGATGACCTACGGCTGGGACTTTGAGGTAACGCCCTCGCTGACGACCTCCACCAGCTCAACCATTGTAGAGGTGAGCGGGGTAACCGGCTCGATAGATTACCTCACCGGGGAAATATCGCTGAACGTCGGGGCCATCAGCGGTACCAAATCAGCGATCAGCGAGACCTACACTGTAGCGGAATATAACTCGGCATCCGCGACTCACTCCGCGCCGATCACCAGCTATACGCAGACTATCACCGCTATATCCGGTGGGACGACCTCCGAGCTGATCTCCACCTATACCCTGAGCGCCGCCGCCGAAGTAGCGGCCACCGAGACCACGCCGGTCAAGCCGGTGATCATCGACCTTACCCGTGATATCAGCGGCAAAGTTCTGGTGCCGAGCTCGGTGGCGTTTCTGCTCGATGGCGTGCGCCATGTTGACCGGTTGGGTCGGGTGTACAGAATAGCGTCCATGATTACCGGCATGGCCGTTGACGTGGGGACGATCAACTATACCACCGGCGAGGTGATCCTGGATCTGTACGAGGGCGGGTCTACCGCCATTGAAGTCACCTCCATGCTGGGCCGCTTCGGCCATCAGTTCATGTCCGGCTGCACATTCCGCACGCCGGGCGCGCCGATCAGGCCGGGCTCCATCCAGATTCAGGGGGTTGCCAATGATGGCCGGGCGATTTCCGGGACATCGGGATTTGATGGGACGATCTCCGGCCAGCTCTGCCGGGGGTTGGCCAATTTTGAGACGGGGGTGGTGTCGGTGGAATTCGGCGAGCTGGTGGACGCTATCGGTAACGAGGGTGAGTCATGGTACGATATTGACCTGGTCGATATCGATGGCCAAATATTCAAGCCGGTGCCTGCTTTTTGCGAGACGCTGACCTATGCCTGCGTTGTTTATTCCTTTATTCCGCTCGACGCTGAGCTGTTAGGCATCGATCCGGTGCGGCTGCCGGTGGATGGCCGGGTTCCGATCTGTCGGAGCGGTGATGTGGCCGTGGTACACAATACTCAAGCGCTGACCCTGTCGCCGGATCCAACGGCGGGTTATGTCTACACCCTGCCCCGCGCCGCTGATTCGGTGGAGATCTATGACAGCAGCGCCGGTATTCCGCTGCGCGTCCCTACCACCATGTACGCCCACGAGGAGGGCGGGACCACCATCACCATCGACCTGGTGAACAGCGACTTCACCGGCTATATCATGCCGCTGGTGGCCATGCACAAGATTGAGGACATGGTGCTGGTGTCGGCCACCCAGATCAACGGTCAGATCAATTTGAGTAGGGGGGTGACCAAGGACTACCCGGTAGCGGGGACACTGGTCAGCTCGGCCCTGCTCTTCGGCGATCTGCGCGCGCGGGCATACGGGTTGTTCGATCAAAAAACATGGACGAATGTCTTTTCCGACGATCTGATCGGCGATCCGGCCACCGCCACCTATAACGAGATTGATTATCCGCTGACGGTGACCAATCGGGGTTGCGTGACTGAGCGCTGGGCGCAGGTTTTTGACAGCCCCGATCATTTCTATTTGATCGGCGAGAAGCGCGGCATTGTGGCCTCAGGCTATATCACCCAGGATTTCAGCCCGATCAACCAGGCCACCGGCAATGCCTATTTTTTCCAGGATTATCGCGGTTTCGGTTCAGGATACGTGGCGGGAAACGTCAACCGTTTTAACACCACCGGAGCCGCTCCTGGTGCCTGGTCGGTGCGTACCACACTGCAGGGTCCGGAGACCGAGCCGGAAGATCATTTCACCATCCAGCCGCGGGGTGATGCGAGATAAAGACAATTACGAATTACGAATTACGAATTACGAGGTTTTGCCTTTAATTCGTAATTCGTAATTCAAAATTCGTAATTCAGCGAACGAAGAGAGCGACATGATACCAATAGTTTACCGATGGGACGATTCCAACGCGCCGGTGGCGAGGGGCGAGAGACGCAGCTTATGCGATATTTTATACGCCTGCCTGGTCACCGGCTACGGCACCAAACTCCCGGCGGGCTGGACGCGGGAATATGTCAATGCCACCTTTGACAAGGCAGCGTTCCGCAACAATCCAGATACGGGCACGGGGTTTTATCTGCAGGTTGATGGGGCCGGGGCGACGTATGCCTATCAATCCAAAATAATGGGCTACGAGGTGATGACCAATGTTGATGCCGGGCTGTTTCCTTTTTCGTCAACAGCTCTAGGTGAGTGGTATATATCGAACGCCGCAGGCACTACGGCGCGGCCGTGGGTGCTTGTAGCTGATGAAAGGGCTTTTTATTTTACCTGTTGGAGGTTTGCGTCTGCTGCCGTAACTCCAACTAACGCAGATATAAATAAAAATGAGATTTTTTTTGGCGACATAATCAAGTGGTCTCCGGATGATAACTACGCCTGTTTGCTCAACGCAGGTGTTTCTCTTAACACTTATGGGCTTGGATTGGATATTTCATTAAGAATTCAGTCAACGTCGTCAGGAAACGGAACCATCAAAATGCCCAGAAAGGCTAATGGCTCACCAGGATCAATAGTGCCTGCGATTATTTGCGGTGGAGGACCTGGAGCAGAAGGAAACGTAAGTACAAATAACATAAACACGCCAGGTGTAGTAGGCATGCCTTTTGTTAATGGCGATCCTATTTTAATATCTCGGCCCTATATTAACGATAGCGCGGCCTATACATTAAGAGGCTGGCTCCCAGGGTTTTATTATCCATGCCACAACTCGGCATCATTCCAGCAGCTATCTACCCAAACAGTCGATGGGAAGAGTTATCTTGTTATAAATGGATATCTTAATGCCGGATATGTCGGCGGCTATTTCATCTCGCTCGATGACTGGAGGGCATGATGCTCTTTGATTTTATCCGCTCAGGGGCTCCACCCTTCAGAACCGACCGACACCGCCTGGCGGGAATCTGCATGGTTGACGGTGTGCCCGGAAAAAAACTGGTCTGCGTGCTGCTGCGCGACTCGTGGACGCTGGTAGCTGCGAAATACAGCGACCCGGTTACCGGGGCCTTCGAGTTCCTCGGCCTGCCCGAATACCCTCTGGCCTCCCTGCTGGTGGTGGGGCTGGATGAGCTGGGCGGGCAGGACTATAACGCCGCACCGGCTGATTTTATCAGCCAGGTAACGGGGGCTTGATGTGGTCTATATCCCGCCTGCCGGTGATGCCCTTCAGCTGGATTTCACCGGCGGCTATACGCCTCCGGCCGGGGATGGGATTATCCTCTCTTTCGGCATCCAGGCAGAGCCCCTGCCTCTGCCTGCCTACGGCGGAGCCAAGCGGATCGCCTGGGGCAAGCTGCGCCGGGTTGATCGCGGCTGCGCCATCCCCTGGAAGGGCATGGACCGGACTGATCGCAGCCTGCGCTCCAACTTTGCGGCGGTGGCTGCGCACCTGCAGAAGGAGGTGCGCGCACCCTGGAGCGAGACGACCAAGACGGACAGGCTGCCTGTCTCCATGGCCTGGCAATCCGGCGCGGCTGCGGATCATACCCGCCGTCTGCCCTGGGTTAACCCGGCTGCTTGCCAACGGACGGTGGGAATGGCCTGGGGAGCTTTTGACCGCCATGACCGGCGCGTGGTGGTGCCGTTTATCAACCGTTGCCGCCCGCTTGATCCGCAGCATCGGCTGGCCTGGGAGGGCATGGTGGTACGGGACACCCGGCATGTGGTCCCCTGGATCAACAGCCTGCCGCGCTGGGATAAACTGCAGCGGGTCTACTGGGGCCGGGAACTGTACGAGCGCATCTGTCTGCGCGGCTATGAGCCGCCTGCCGGGGATGCCATCGTGCTCCATATGGACACCAATATCTCGCAGGTTAATGACGGGGCCGATATTCGCCTCTACTTTGACCGGATGTCCTATGATCTGCGCTGTAAACAGCGGGAGCCCGGCGGCTGGCGTGATCAGTATATTTATCTCCCGCCGGTCACCTGGCCGCGTGCGGCAAAACTGGAGGTGCTGTACACCATGAACTCGGCTCTGCTCACCCGCGTCAGCGACCGTGCCCCGGTGGAATTCCACAGGGTTGAGGTGGCGGCGGATATTGACTCCTGGTGCTGGAGCTTTTCCGCCAGGGTGCCGGAGGCGAGTCTTGCCCTGGTCATGCCGCTGGCCGAGCCGGTGGAGGTGGAGGTCGAGATCAACGGCTTTCAGTGGGTGGTGCTGGTGGAGAGTTGGAGCGAATCGGCATCGTTCGGCAAACGGGAATATCAGCTCCGGGGACGGTCCGTTTCGTCGGTGCTGGCTGACCCTTACGCTGTACTGCAATCCGGGAGCAACACCCTGGCCGCCAATGCCCGGCAGCTGGCCGAAGAACAGTTGCTCTATACCGGCTGGACCATTAACTGGGGCGTGGTGGATTGGCTGGTGAGCTCCGGGGCGCTGAGCTACAGCAACAGCTCACCGATCAAGACCATCCAACGGATTGTTGAGACCGCCGGGGGAAGGCTGCTCAGTAACCGCACCGCGAAAGAGCTGCTGGCCATCCCCCGCCTGCACTCCCTGCCGTGGACATGGGGAGCGGCCACCCCGGATCTCGGTATCTCTGATTATGTGGTGCGCAGACTGAGCCGGGACTACGTCAACAGTCCAGCTTTTAACGCGGTTTTTGTATCCGGAGAGGCCCAGGGCGTGCTGGCCAAGGTCTTCCGCACCGGCACCGCCGGCGATATTGTCGCCCCCATGGTCACCGACGCGCTGATCACCGCCACTGAGCCGGCCCGTGAACGAGGCAGGGAGATCATCGGACGGTCAGGCAAGTGGAGTAAAGAAGGCTTGGAGCTGCCGCTGACGGTCTCCGGTTCCTTGCCCGGACTGCTGGAGATCGGCCAACTGATTGAGATGTCCGAGCGGGGAATAGATTGGCGGGGCCAGGTGGTAGGGGTGCGAGTGGCTGCTGATAGGAGCCTGGGCCTGAGAGTGTCACAAGATATCGACGTGGAGCGCTGGTATGGCGATTAACCTGTGGCGTAGATTCGAGAGCCTGATCAAACCGGCGGCGGAAGAGGTGGTGACTATAACCGCCATCCACGCCGACGGCACGGTGACCGCCACCACGATGACAAATGGCGTCGTGCGCCTGCGCTGTGCGATTGAGTTGGTAGTTGGCGATAAAGCCTTTGCCGCTGATGGGGCTATTATCGGCAAGGCCCCGAGTTTAACCTATTACGAATTGGAGGTGTAAGAAATGCCCCTGGCCTGTCTTGAAAAATGCCCGATGGCAAAATGTCGCAGATTTTTTCAGTGTGAAGAGCACTGGAACGGGGATGAATTGGAAGAGATGCAGCCGGATCCACCGGCCAAACGACCGGACTGGGTTGAACCTGAACTGGAAAACGATGAGGTGAAGAAATGAAACGAGTTTTTTTGTTGATGATGTTGGCGATTATTCTCTATCCATTATGTTCATTTTCCCGCACCTATGAAATAGGTGATGAGATCAATGGCGTCTCTTTTACTCCGCAGCTCACCTATAAAACGACATCGACAGAGTGGACTGATTGGAACACGTTTTGGTTTGGTGGGGCTATAACAATGTACGGGGTAGGTGATCTTGGATCCACTTATCTGGGGATAAACTCAGGACATGCAAAAGAGGCAAATCCTATATGGGGTAATCCACCTAATTATCTTCTGATGGGATTATCTAAAATTTTGGTGCTGGGATGTGCTTACTACTATATCGAGTACATCCTTAATCCTGCCGATCGGCAAACGTATCGGAACTGGACGTATGGAAGTTTGACTGTTTTGGGGGGAATTGTCACCGGCAATAACCTGATGGTGGCAAGATGAAAAAGAAAAAATACACCTGCCCCGAGTGTAAAAAAGTATGTGTCAGAAATCATGATGGCGGGGTTATCTGTGTAGCCTGCAATAAGGTGTATGCACGGACAGCGACCGAGGCATATAAGCTGCTGGATATTCGCCAGCAAGATGGCAGGAAGGATGTCAGCAACCATAGAACTCAAAAAAAAGAGGTGATGAAATGAAGCAAGGAATTGTTATGATGTTGGCTATGGCGTTGATGCTGGGTGGATGTGCCGGTGGTGATTATGCGGACTATTCCACTGCCCTGCAGACGCACTCAAATGCGGAATCAACCAGAATTGCTGCCCAGAGTCAGGCCATCTCCACCATGGTGGCGTCTGCCAGACCCTCTACCCCTATGGAGGGGACTTTACTGGCAGTGATCGGCATGATGCAGGTAGAACGACTGCAGCCGGTACCACTTGGTATCGCAAAACCGACTACCGGCATGGACGTCCTTAATACTGTGGCCGGTCAGCTTCCCATGGCCGTTATGGGTATGACATCCTGGGGCATAGCAAAGAGTCTATCGCAAGTGGCCGGTGATACCAATACTTTCAACGGCGATGCCACCCTGACCGACTCAATGAATAAGTCGTACAGCACTCAGCTGACTACTGCCGGGGGCTCTATTTACCCGACCACGTCCACCAGCGTCACTGCCAGCGGTGACGGAACAACGGCAACCAACACCAACCCGACTCCGGTGGTTGTTCAGTGAAATACTATAAAGGCTATAAGTACGTGGTCGCTGAGACGTTTTCGCTGCAAACAGCGATTCTTGGCTTTACGGTTCAGGATAAGCTCACGAATATCCAACCTGACGGCACGTTAACTGTTCAGCAATGGTATCCGTGGGACGGCAACAGCGGTCCGGTCCTGGATGTTAAATCCTCACTCGAGGCGAGTTGTGGGCATGATGTTCTCTGTGACTATATTAATATGGGGTGGCTGCCTGGCTACCTGCAGCCGCTAGTGGATCAGGAATATTATCAGATAGCCGTTGCTAAAGGCATGTGGTGGCGGAGAGCGCGGGCCAGGATGCTGGCTATCAGATGGTATATGACCGGCAAGGGCGCAAAACGATTTACAAGGAAGGTTCTTGAAGCGTAGGAAGACGGAACGGGGATGTTAACGCATCCCCCAACCACTCGACCGTGAAGAGACACGGAAGGGGCCGACAGGCTTCACCTGCTTAGTCCCGAATGCTGGGTTAGCACGCAGGATGTTGTAGCAGATGAAGCTGCAAATGGAAAGGCAAAAAAAAATGAAAGGAGTTATACCTTATTTCGGCGGCAAATCTCGGCTGGCAAAAACCATCATTGACAAGATTCCTGAACATACCTGCTATGTCGAGGTATTTGCGGGGGGAGCAAGTGTCTTTTTTGCCAAAGAACCATCACCAGCAGAAATCCTCAATGATCTTGATAAAGACCTGGTTACATTGTATCGGGTGATCAAGCATCATCCCGAAGAACTTTATAAGCAGTATAAATTTAGTCTGGTTTCTCGCTCTGAATTCGACAGAGAACAACAGGTCAACCCTGATACTCTTACTGATGTTCAAAGGGCAGCCAGATATCTCTATCTGCAGAAGAATGCCTTCGGCGGTCATATAACCGGCCAAACCTTCGGCACGAGTACTACCGGCAAGCCGCGTTTAAACCTGCTGACGCTTGAAAACACCATCGAAGATGCCTGGAAGCGGATGATCCATGTGACCATAGAATGCAAGGACTTTCGCGACCTGATCACCAGGTACGACCGGCCGCATTCGTTTTTCTTCCTGGACCCTCCATATTGGAACATTCCAGGCTATAAATATGATTTTGCTGATCAGGACTTTTATGACCTGCTGGATATCCTGAAAGACATTAAAGGCAAGTTTCTTATGACTATCAACGATACGCCTCAAGTCAGAGAAATATTCTGTGGTTTTTCGATTGAGGAAGTTACCCTGAAATACTCATGCTCCGCATCAAAAGCGAGCAGGGCAAAGTTAAGGACTGAGCTGCTGATTTCGAACTATAAATAGCCTGGCAATGGCTTGCACTTGAGGGTAGGATTCTTTGATAGATTTACTAAAGAAAAATTCTACGTTCAAGTGCAAAAGTTTCTGCGTTTACGTGCAAGCTTACACAAGCTTCTCACACAAATTCACACACGGATTCACACACGGAAACAAAAAGGGTTTATGCGGAAACCGCATAACCCCTTGATTTTACTGGAGCCGATATGCGGAGTCGAACCGCAGACCTACTGATTACGAATCAGTTGCTCTACCAAATGAGCTATATCGGCTTGATCAGATGTAACCCCGGAAAAGTAGTTCCAGTAATTATCAATTTTATGGTACTGTGTCAAGATCGGATCAGCACAGACTCCCTGATAATTTAACTTGAGCCTTTGGGTTCCTCTCCTCTCATTATGCTTTATCTGTCACTCTTCATTGCCTGCTCGCTCTTTCTGACTTGCTGTTCGGATTCAACCACTCCATCTGAACAATCCAACAGAAGAGACTCTAAAGAATCACAATCCATTATCAACCCTGAACAAAATGGATGCAGACGCTGTCATATGATAGTTCAGGACAAAGCCCATGATTTTTCCTGTTCAATCTGCCACGCCGGCAAGGACTCCAGCAATGATCAGAACGACGCCCATAGTGGTCTTATCTCACAACCCGCCCACCCGGTATCAATGATTCAAAACTGCGGCAGATGTCATCCTGATCAAGTGGCAGGGACAGCTCAATCAATGCATTTCACCTTGGAACGTAAAGTTAATCTGGTCCGCAAGGCCTTTGGTGCCAAGAAAAGCCTTGATACGCTCACCCAAATCCCCATTGTTGATGCGCCGGAAACAGCCCTGCAACTAGCAGACGACATGCTGCGTCGTCGCTGCCTGCGTTGTCATCCCTATTCCAGCGGTGACCCTTATCCCCTTGTGGGTCACGGAACCGGGTGCGCCGCCTGTCATCTTGATTTCACCAATGGCACGCCCACCTCTCATACTTTTCTTGCAACCCCGGGAAATAAACAATGCCTGCAATGTCACTACGGAAACTGGGTCGGCGCCGACTATCATGGCCGCTTTGAGCATGATTTCAACGAGGAGTACCGAACTCCCTACATCACTAAGGAACCAACCACCCGCCCCTATGGCGTTGAATATCATCAATTAACCCCGGATATCCACCAGCAGAAGGGCTTAATCTGTGTTGACTGCCATGGTGGCGCTGAACTTATGAACAGCCTGGAGGCCAAGGCTATACTCTGCCAGGATTGCCATCTCCAAGAAAGCCTGGAAAAATCCCTGCCAGCCAATGTGACCAAGGAAGAAGGAAAATACTTTCTCCATTCCAAGGGCGACATGCAGGGTCATACAATCCCGCTCATGCGTGATCCGGCCCATACCGCCTCTAAAGATCACATAAGTTGTCAGGCATGTCATGCCCAATGGGCCTTCAATGATACGGGAACTAACTTGCTCCGCAATGACACCAGGGAGAACGACGCCTTCTGGAGACTGACGACTCAGGGCAGTTGGGAGGTGGAAAAGATTCTCACCTACAATCTGAACCCTGATTACCCCACGACTCTGGCACCATTCATGCTTGATAAGATAAACGGTGAAAAGAAAAAAGGAATATGGCATCAGGGATATATCATGCGCCGCTGGGAAACGGTACAGCTTGGCAGGGACACGAGCGGCAGGATATCGGTCATGCGCCCATTGTTGGATCTTCACCTGTCATGGCTTGATGAAGAAAACAATATACGTTTTGATGCCATTCAGCCCCAATCGTCCGACAAAGGATTACAACCCTATACTCCCCATACCACAGGACCTGCGGGGATGTTTTACCGACAACGCCTGCAGGATTTTTATCGATTGGAAGAAAAAAAGAAAGAAGCGGCTGAGAGGAAACAGCAAGGACAACAACAGGAGAACTGAGGATATCAGGATGTTACGAGCCGTTATTCTTTATCCGGTTCACAGCCCCACGAGAGCCAGATAAAGAATGAAGACGTTAGAATTATCAGAAATCAGCCTTCCAAGGCCTTGTCCTGATCTGCCAGCCGCACCTGCTCCATGAAGGCGTGCAATTTATCTACATCTTTAATGCCTGGGGCCCGCTCCACACCTGAATTCACATCAACCCCAAAGGGACGCACCAGCTTGATTGCCTCCCTCACATTTTCAGGATCAAGGCCGCCGGCAAGAATCAGGGGCAACTGCAGCTGCAGTCTGCTAATGATCCGCCAGTCAAAGACCATACCGGTTCCTCCTGCTATCCCCTTACTGTAGGTATCCAGCAAAAAACCCTGCGCCATCTCGTTATACGGGGTGAAGAGATCGGCCTCTGTTTCCCCGCTGACCCGGAAGGCTTTAATCACCTTGCAGGGGGCTGCCCGGTGGGCCAGACGCTCACAATACTTTGGATCTTCGTTGCCGTGCAACTGCGCATAGGAAAGGCCGCAATAGGCAATAATTTCTTCAATCTCCTGGGGGTCACGATCAACAAAAACACCAACACAATCGACAAATGGCGGCAAGTCAGCAATGATCTCCCGCGCATTTTCCGGCAAGATATGACGCGGACTCTCGTCCACAAAGATAAAACCCAGGGCGTCAACTCCGGCCCGCACCCCTTCTTCTGCATCGTAACGATTGGTGATGCCACACATCTTAACCCGCGTCCTTGCGGCCATGGTCCCTCCATCTTCTGTTTAACAGTTCAGAGTGCCTTACAAAAATTCAAAGCAGCCTGCCAATGACTCAAAAGTTAGGTGCCATTATGAAAAAAGAAAAGCTCTTCTTGCTCTTTTCATTTACTGCACCTTATGCCGCTTATGGACATTAAGGTGATCATATTATTTATAAACACGGTCCACGTAATCCCTGCAAGGTACTACCGCCGTTTTCACCCCGCATCAGGGTTTCTCCAATCAAGGCGGCTGTTATCCCCTCCTCCTGCAGACGCTTGAGGTCGGCCTGAGTTTTCAGTCCCGACTCACCGACCACCGGAATATCAGCCGGAATCAATTTCTTCAGGCGAAATGTTGTCTCAATATCCATGGAGAAATCCTTGAGATTACGGTTATTCACCCCAATAAGGCTGCAGCCGACACCGAGCACCACCTCAAGCTCCTGTTCGTCATGGACCTCAACCAGAGAATCCATACCATACTCCCGGGCACAGGCCTGGTAATCCTTTAACTGATAGGCATCAAGGATGGAGGCCATGAGCAATATGGCATCGGCCCCATGAACGTGGGCCTCTTCGATCTGCAGTTCATCAATGATAAACTCCTTGCGCAGCACCGGCAGCTTCACTTCCTCCCGAACCTGAAGCAGATAAAGCAGACTGCCCTGAAAAAACTGCTCATCGGTCAGAACCGATATGGCTTGGGCGCCATTATCTTCATAATTCCTGGCAATGGCCACCGGATCGAAATCAGGACGGATCACCCCTTTGGAGGGTGAGGCTTTCTTGATTTCAGCAATGATGGCCACACCTGGATAATCGATGAGCGCCTGACGGAAGCCGCGGGGCGGATCAATGGGTTTATGGGCAAACGAAGGAGGAAGATGAATCCCCCGCACCTTCAGGAGGCTGACCTCTTCTTTTTTTCTGGCAACAATAGTATCTAAAATCATATATCTAAAATCATCGTATAATCTATGAATTAAACCAGGAGCAAAACAAACAACATGAACTATCAGATTAGATCCCGGCAGAAGGCCACCAGCTGATCAAGCTTTGCAAGGGCCTTTCCGGAATCAATAATTTCTGCTGCCATCTTCACTCCGGACGGCAGATCGATAGCCATTCCTGCGGCCATCAGTGCTGCCCCACCATTAATGAGCACCATGTCACGCTTGGCACCCTGCTCTCCGCCAAGGATGGCCCGCATCTGCGCGGTCGACTCCTGGGCAGTGGTCCCACCCTTGAGATCGGCAAGGGAAGCGCGCGGTAAGCCCAGTTGTTCCGGGGTAATGGTATAGGTATTCACCTTACCCTCATGCAGATCAGAGACCCTGGTACTGCCGGTGACTGTCAATTCGTCCAGATTCCCCTCTCCATGAACGACCAGCGCCCGCTTGGAGCCAAGCCTGCCAAGGACCTCGGCTAAGGGCTCGGTCAGCTCCGAAGCAAAGACACCGAGCACCTGCACATTGGCGCCGGCGGGATTGGTCAAAGGTCCCAGGATATTAAAGATGGTCCTAATCCCTATCTCACGCCGCGGGCCAATTGCATGTTTCATCGCCCCATGAAGAGCAGGCGCAAACAAAAAACCAATGCCGACCTCACACACACAGCGTCCGATCTGGTCCGGAGTCAGAGTCAATGAGACGCCGGCGGCCTCAAGGACATCGGCGCTGCCGCAATGACTGGAGACGGAACGGTTGCCATGCTTGGCCACCACCACCCCGGCACCGGCCACCACAAAGGCGGAGGTAGTGGAAACATTAAAGGTTCCGGAACCGTCACCGCCGGTCCCGCAGGTATCCACCAGAATGCCGCCATGACCGACGTCAACACCGGTTGCAATGGGAGTTGCCTTTTTCCGCATGACCCGTACCGCCCCGGTGATCTCGGCCACCGTTTCCCCTTTCATCCGGAGGGCCGTGATAAAAGAACCGATCTGAGCAGGAGTAGCTGACCCGCCCATGATCTCATTCATCACATCCACCATCTCATCTTCACTGAGATCCTGACGGGTTACTATCTTGGCAATTGCCTGTTTTATATCCATATTCCTATCCAATTCCAATTGATTTCAAAAATTCACTAACCCTTCAAGAGTGAGAGATAATCAGGGCGCATAAAATTTTTCAGCAGGGTGATACCCGCTGGGGTCATGATTGATTCAGGATGAAACTGCACCCCTTCAATGGCCAGGATCTTATGACGCAGCCCCATGAGCTCTCCCTCATCACTGCGAGCGCTGATTTCAAGACAATCGGGGAGAGTTGCCTCTTCTACCACCAGCGAGTGATAGCGCATACCATCAAATGGGTTCGGTAGAGAAGTAAAAACCCCCTTGCCATCATGGGAGATGGGAGAGGTCTTGCCATGCATGATTCGTCTGGCCCGCACAGTTATTCCACCAAAGGCCTCGCCCATAGACTGATGGCCAAGGCAGACCCCGAGGATGGGGATTTTCCCGGCAAAATATTTGATTGCGGCAATGGAGATTCCTGCCTGTGCCGGCGCACAGGGGCCAGGTGAGATCAACAGCCGGTCAGGATGCAGCGCCTCGATTTCTTCGAGCGTGATTTTATCATTCCGAAAAACCTTGATCTCAGCCTTTTCACCCATTGCCGCACTGTTCCCGGCAATGGTTTGAACAATATTATAGGTAAACGAATCGTAATTATCAATGATGACCAGCATGATCTAAAACCCCGCAATCAATTACGAATTACGAATTAGTAATTACGTATTTTTGTCTTTTAATTCGTAAATCGTAATTTTTAATTCGTAATTGTTTCTAAAACCCCTTTTCCGCAAGCTCAACAGCACGACGTAATCCCATGGATTTATTTATGGTCTCTTCAAGCTCACTTGCAGGATCGGAATCATAGACAATCCCCGCCCCGGCCTGAATCCACAAATCCTTCCCCTGCATGACAAAGGTGCGGATGGTGATACAGAAATCCATATTCCCGGAAAATCCAAAGTATCCCACAGCTCCGGCATAAGGACCGCGCCGCTCCGGTTCCAACTCTTCAATGATTTCCATGGCCCGGATCTTGGGCGCCCCGCTTACCGTACCGGCAGGGAAACAGGCATCCAGCACATCAAATTGATCCTTACCCTCGGCAATAATCCCGTGCACCGCAGACACCAAGTGCATTACATGGCTGTACTTTTCCACCACCAGCAGATCTTTGACCTCAACACTGCCATCACGGGCCACCCGCCCCACATCATTGCGGCCGAGATCAACGAGCATCAGATGCTCAGCCCGCTCCTTGGGATCAGCAAGCAGTTCAAGTCGCAGGACCTCATCCTCGGCAGGAGTAGCGCCCCTTTTCCGAGTACCGGCAATAGGCCGCAGTTCAACATTCTCACCATCTTTGCGCACCAGAATCTCAGGCGAGGATCCGATCTGTACCAGATCGTCCAATTTAAGAAAAAAGAGATAGGGACTGGGATTGATATGGCGCAAGGCGCGATAAAGAGTCACCGGGGCAAGCTCAGTCCTGGTGTGAAAGCGTTGAGATAACACCACCTGGATGATATCGCCGGCCTTGATATAATCACGGGCCCGTTCGACCATGGCCTTAAACTGCAGTGGTTCCATGTTGGAGCTGAATTCATGAGAAGAAGCGCAGCCCTCGATATTAGAGGCCATACACTCAGCGGACACAGGCGCCTGCAGGCGGGTAATAACCTCGTCAATCTGATTGATTGCTCCGACATAAGCAGACGCCGCATTTTCTTCTTCCGTCAGTCGCACCCAGCAGACCACAGTCACGGTCTGCCGAAAGCTGTCATGGACCAGCACCATCTTCGGCACCATGAAAGACGAATCAGGAAAGGCCAGCGGGGGCTTTTCATCCGGCAAATCTTCCATGAAGCGAACCATATCGTAGCCGAGAAACCCAACCGCACCACCACAGAAACGGGGAAGATCACTATCCACCTCCGCCACAGCAAAGCTCTCCACCAACTGCTTCAAAGCTTTCAGGGGATCACCGCTATATTCCATTTTCTCATGTTGGAAATCCCGGATGGTACAGAGCTCAATCTGGTTTCCCTTAGACGAGAAGGTCACCAGCGGATCAAAGCCAATAAAGGAGTAACGGCCCCATTTCTCACCTCCCTCCATGCTCTCAAAGAGAAAAACATGACTCTGATTCTCAGCCACCTTGGCAAAAAGAGTAAGCGGAGTATCAAGATCCGCTATTATTTTTCGATAAACAGGAACAAGCCCGGACTTGCCCTTCAGGTCTTTAAAGGCCTCAAGGTCTGGAAAATGATTATGTTGTGACATGCTGACTGATCGGCAAGAGGATGATAATGAGGAAAACTCTTCTTTATACCCGTGAGGGTTCTCAGATGAATCCATTCTATTGAATACAAAAACATTGGCAACGGAAGTCACTCTTCACTCCCGAAGAATGCTTCCTTCGGGGCGCCCACCCAATGGTGCCGACAATGACATTCAGCGTCTCGCTTCCTGCTAATTGCTTGGGAATTAATTAATGCCCAGCGTAGAGAGAGACTCTACCACATATTATTTCATATGAAAATAGCATAAAAAAAGGCCATGAAATCTAACGACTCCATGGCCTTTACAATGGCACACATCCAACCTTCCGGCAACCCTATTCCATGCCGGACACCTGCCAGAACCGCTTACGCGGCTGCCTGCATGTTGTTGACACGTTTGGTTAAACGAGAAACCTTACGGGATGCATTCTTTTTGTGAATGGTCCCCTTGCAACCTGTCTTGGCAATAACGGGAATGGCAACCTTCAATGCCTCCCGTGCCGCCTCAACGGAACCTGCGGCAACTGCCTCGTCCACCAGACGAATTACATTTTTCATCCGTGTCTTGATGGCACGATTACGCATACGTTGAACTGTTGCCTGACGATTTCTCTTTTCTGCAGATTTATGACTAGCCACGAATTTCTCCTGTTGTTGACTTGCTCAAATTGTAAACCGGATCACCCGGTAATATCTATTATAAAATACAGACACAAAACGTCTGATCTTTTTTAAAAGAACAAATAAATTTAATACGACAGAACACTAAAGTCAACAATTATTGCCATCTGTACGATTTATAATGTGCCTTTTGTGTTGGGCAGCATCTTTAAATCATTAAACATGGACACCGATATTTTCACGGAGAAAAAAGAAAAGCTCATCCTTACCCTGTTCGACTTTTCTTGACTCACGCAAACATTCACATAAAGCCATAAAACAAATAGAGACTCAAGGCAATTCCCAGAATTCCAAGTATACCATTGACAGCCACCCCTGCCTCGAGATTATACCCATTCGGAATTTCGACGGGCCGTATCGTCTTGAGTATACGTTGATGCTGTAAAATTGAATAATACGCAATAAATGATGCCAGCAGAATGAATGACAACCCGATAGAAAATGCAATATGACGTTGAAATAACTTAATTTCAGTTCGGCCTGAAATCTCGATAAACAAGCTAAATCTCTCAATAACGAATCCGAAAGCCATTAAAGAAAGACTGGTTCTATTCCATGCAAGCAACGTGCGCTCTGCTGCAAAAAGGACTCTTGGATCATTTAACTCTGACATAATTTCCTTTTGACACCCCCGGTTTTACCAAGGGAGAATAATAGTCGACGGCTCCGGCATAATATGAAAGCCCCTTTATCAAGAAGTTATCTCCTCCTGCCAATCTCTGCTAATAGATCGACCTGGATCTCCTGGATCTGGGCCAGACGATCCCATTGATGTGAAAGAAGATGATCCATCTTATCATGAAGATGCCGGATTTCAAGTTCCGCCTTGAGGTTTACCTGGTAATCATGTTCCGAGCGAATGCGATCCTTTGCCTCCTGGCGGTTCTGACTCATCATGATGATCGGAGCCTGGATTGCAGCCAGACAAGAAAGGATGAGGTTGAGAAAAATAAATGGATAAGGATCCAGAGGCCGCCAGAGAAGAACAAGCGAGTTCATTGCAATCCAAAGAACAAGAAAAGTCCCAAAGCATATGAGAAATGACCAGCTACCCCCAAATGACGCGATCCGATCCGCCAACCTCTCGCCAAAGGACCACTTTTGTTCAAACTCCGCATCGACATTTTTAGCAAGGAGTTCATGCTCCCGAATACTATGCAGAACATCCTGTTCAAGAACCGTCATCTCACCCTTTTCAGACTCGAGCAGGGAATGAACGTACTTTGCTCGATAGTTACCCAAGTCAGGTCGACAGATAAAACTCCCTGCCGACCAGGCAGGATAATCATGGACAATTTCATTGGTGACGACATCTCGAACAGCATCAGCCGGCACCAGATCTTTGTTTAAAAAGGTCTTTCCACAAACAGCACATGTGTGCTGATTTATTCTCTTCTTCATATAGATAACCTCTCGAAGCGTACGACCTTTTACCCAATATCAAGTAGTAGCAGTATTAACAGGAAAAAGCGTAATTTAAACCCTCATTTCCCCACAACGCCTTTTATTCCACCCGAAATAAGTGAGGTAATATTGGCGAGAATAAGCGGCAGGATAAAACCTCCTGGAGAAGCTAGATAACGGGGTTCCCAGACTGGGCCGAACTTTTCCTTATAATAACGCAGACCCTCAAAATTATAAAAATGCTCACCGTGGCGGTAGACAAAGGCCCCGATCCGGTTCCAGAGTGGAGCGAAGGGACGATTCTCCAGCCCAGACAGCGGTGCCATGCCGAGGCTGAAAAGTTGATATCCCTGCTCTTGTCCCCACAGCATCAGATTGACAAAAAGATAATCCATGATTCCATCCGGTGCCTGCGGGATGTACCGCATAAGATCGACCGACAGTTTCTGTTTTCCGGCTCCGCTCCAGAGATTAGCAAAAGCAACAATCTCACCATGCATCCATACCACGGCTAACGGGAAATTCAACAGATAGTCCGCCTTGAAATAACCCAGAGAGAAGCCTTTCTCCCGACTGTTTTTTGCCTGCAGCCAGGCATCGGAGACACGCTGTAAATCCGGCAGCAGTCCAGAAACAGCAGAAGCAGGAAGCACTTCGAAGCTGCACCCTTCCTTGCCGAGGCGGCGATGCGTATAACGCAGGCCGCTGTGCTTCGAGCCGGTCAGGGTAAAATCATCCAGTAACACACTGGCATCCTCACCAATTTTGTAGAGGGTCAGCCCCATATCCAAGTAGACATGGAGCATAGCAGGACCAACCTCATAAAAGACCGTCTGGCCGCCATGCCGTTCAACCAATTCACGAAATTGCCATGCCAGATCACGTGCATTTTCAGGCGGGCCGACCGGATCACCCATAGAAATCCAGGTTTGCCCTTCGATCCCGTACATGACAAACCCGCGCTGCTGCTCGTCAAAGAGCAGCGCCTTGTCGCCGAGCAAAGCCAGATTTGCCTCGGTCGCAGGCATGGTAGCAATAATCGCCCGAGCTTTATCCAGGGCCGAGGCATCCACCTGCTCCGGCTTCATGGCAACTGGTCTCAACAATCTGGCCAGGGAAAAGAAGAACAACAATGTACCGGCTCCAACAGTGGCCCGCATAAATCGCGGGGCATCAGCTTTCAGGGCAAAATGCCACCACAGCTCGCCTGAATATGCAACATGCTTGTAGACAAATATCCCCAGCCAGGCAGAACAGCCAAAAACCAGGAGAATGGCAACAATCCAGCTGAAGCTGAACGATTCTGCAAAGAGTGAGGATTTACGATAGAAATGACGACGACAGGGAAGCAACGCTGCCAATAACAGTGCCAACAGAAGGGCCTCTTCATAGTCTGCACCCTTGAACAGGGAGAAAAGAATACCGCCAACAAGGAAGAGAGCGGTGAACATATAGGCAGCATCGAGCCGCCGATACAAGCCGCGCGCCATTAACAATAGAACCGCTCCGGTCACACTACCGAAAAAATGAGAAAACTCGACAATCGGCAACGGGATAAAGTTATGCAGCCAGTGCAAACGTTCAGGTACAACCGGGGTTGCCCCGGAAAAGAGGAGAACCGCTCCGGCAAGTAATGTCGACAGAGCCAGAAACTGAGGAACCACAACTGAACCCCATTGCCCAACCAGTCGAGCGATCCGGCTGAGGGCCACTTTTCGATGCAGCGCTTCAGTGACGGCCAGGAGTGCTGTCGCCACAATCAACGGCAGCAGATAATAGATAGTGCGGTAAAGCAGCAGAGATCCCATAAGCGCCGCGGAAGAGGCTTGCGGAGCAAAGAGCAGAATCATCGATTCAAAAACACCCAGTCCGCCAGGTACATTACTGATCAGGGCCACAATCTGGGCCAGAAGATAGATACCGACGAACTGGGGAAAAGAAAGGAGCATTTGCTCCGGCAAGAGCACGAACAGCACGCTACCGGCCAGAATCCAGTCAAGGGCACCCACTATCAGTTGCAGCATGCCGAGTTTCAGAGACGGCAGGGAAAACTCCCATGAACGGAAACGAAACGCTGCCCGCCGCAACTTGAGCAGCAGCAGATACGCAGCTGCCGCCAACAGGAAAAGAAACCCCAATGTCCGGGATGAGCTGATCGGCAATCCCGATATCGCCGGCAAGGTTAGCGGCTCCAGTATGAACACCACCCCACCGGCAGTCAGAATCCCCAGCCAGAAAGTCACGGCAGTAAAACTCACCAAGCGGGTGATTTCTTCTGCAGACAGCCCCCAGGCTGAATAGAGACGATAACGCATCGACGCGCCTGTCAACAGGGAGAGACCGATATTATTACTGAAGCTATAACTGATAAAAGAGGCCAGCATCACCCTGCCCCGCGGCAGCGGATACCTCAGTTAATAAAACGCCAGTTGATCATAGGCGGTCATGCACAGGTAACTGAGAACTGTCAGAACCACTGCCAACAAGAGATGGATCACGGTAACGGCGTGCACCCAGCCGATAATTTCATGATAATGAAAGTTACGCAGGGAATCATGCAGCACCCACAGCGCTGCAAAAAACATCAGCAGCGCAATAAAGGGCAGCAGCCGTTGCAAAACAGATATCCGTTCTTTTATAGAGTTCATCTCATTCTTTCTATCAGCAATAACCCGGACAGTTGAGGGAAAAATCATTTTCAGACCGGACAGAGCAATAGTGGCCGAGTGGTCAGTTTCTGCACCTGAGCTGCTACGCTGTTCGCCCAGAAAGCCTCTGTTCCGGCCTTGCCATGGGTTGCCAGAACAATGAGGTCGGCATTGATACCATCAGCTGTTTCACAGATCATTTTCACAACCTTTCCATAACGGATTTCACCCGTCGCCGTGACTCCCCTGGCATCTGTTCTAATCAGCATATTCTCCAGATATTTTTCAAGGTTCTGGGTAGTAATCCCCTCCATAGCCCAGAATGTCCCCGGTAGATAACGGGACAGGGACGCAGGTCGTCCGGCCAGTGAGAAAACCTCTGGAACCACCGCCAGCAGAAGCATCTCTGCCTTACCGGCTTCTGCCATATCAGCTATTCCCGATATGTCAAAAACATCAATAAGAACAAGGGAGTAGAAATAATGTGTTCGCAAACTTTGTCACATCCTTAAAAAGATCATGAGCAACCTAACTATTTGTTTTTATAATATAAA
>Ga0180732_1000425_pt1 | contig 37372 bp, 27 predicted proteins | sample KR11_01MetaG_FD_148674 | JGI IMG/M metagenome (GOLD analysis project Ga0180732, IMG submission 148674) | Groundwater microbial communities from the Olkiluoto Island deep subsurface site, Finland - KR11_0.1 MetaG | ecosystem: Environmental > Aquatic > Deep subsurface > Groundwater | place...
TAAAGCTTTCGCTCATGCTGGTTAGTTTTGTTGCATCAAAGAGAAATATCTATCGTGAGAAAGAAAAAAGGAGTGAATATCGGACCCAACTCATACTTGAGCCAGCATCCTTAACCGAAGACGTATGGATAGGATTTATATGATATAAAGATATCTTTGATTTCTGATTATTATATTTATATTTTTCCGCAAGATATATATAATCATTCATTTATGAAATCAATTTAATAAACATGTAGCCTATACCCTGATACCATGAAAATATCCCAGGCAATCATCATCTGCGGCGGTCTCGGCGCCAGGCTCAGGCCGCTTACCTACGACATACCGAAATCCATGGTCCCGGTGAACGGAAAGCCGTTCCTCCAGATAATTATCGAATATTTCAAGAGCCAGGGCATAGAACGATTCGTTCTCTGCACCGGCCAGCTTCACGGGCACATCGAGAAACATTTCGGAGATGGGAGCGAATTCGGCGTCGAGATTATCCATTCTGTGGAGCCGGAACCGCTGGGAACCGGCGGGGCGCTGCTCAATGCCAGAAATCACCTGGACAGTGATTTTTATCTTGCATACGGGGACAGCCTGCTGAAACTGGAACTGGAGGGGCTAGCAGAAATATATGGGAGGAACAAGGCCCTCGGTGCTATCTCGGTCTATGAGAATCTGGAAAACATCGCGTCAAACAATGTCCGCATCATGCCTGACGGCCGGATACTGGATTACGTGAAGAAGAATCCGCCCGGAACCATGAACTGCCTGGAAGCGGGACTTGCTCTTTACCACAGAAGCATACTGGACCTTGCCCCGGGCCGCATTTTCTCCCTGGAAGAGGCCGTTTTGCCACAATTAATAAATAGAGGACGGCTTTTTGGACTATTGACGCCCAGGATGTTCTACGATATGGGAACGCCGGAAGGCCTGGAACGCGCAAGAAGGGAACTGAATGACGATTATTAGCCGCTCACCGGTGAGGATAAGCTTCGGAGGCGGCGGTACTGACCTCGCCTCGTATTATGAAAAATACGGCGGCGTGGTTGTCAGTGCTGCCATAAACAAGTATTTCTACACCATACTGGAGATAAGACTGGACGACAGAATTCAGATTATATCATCCGATTTGCAACTTAATCAGACAGTAAGCGATGCTTACCATCTCAAGTTCGGCGAGGGCCTGGACATCCCGGTGGCTGTTCTGAAGCATTTCAACGTTCAAAGGGGGCTGAACCTGTTCATGGCCTCCGAGATTCCGCCCGGTACAGGGCTGGGCTCGTCTGGCGCTGTAACGGTCAACATCATCAACACCATAAACGCCCTGGAGAGGCTGAAGCTCACCAAGCAGGACATGGCGGAACTGGCTTACAAGATAGAGTTCCAGGAACTGGGCCTGCCCATCGGAAAGCAGGACGAGTACGCCAGCGCATTCGGCGGGGTAAATTTCATCAAATTCAACACGGACGGGACTGCCGAGGTTGAACCGCTCAACATACCCAGGGAAGTGAGGGTGCGCATGGAGAGCGATGTCATGCTGTTCTTCACGGGTCGAACGCGTGAATCATCCAAGATACTGAAGTCCCAGGACAAATCCACCAAGGACGAGAGCGGCGGAGTCGTCGATTCGCTGCATTCCATCAAGAAACTCGCTTTCGAGGTGAAGAAGGCCATTGAGTCCGGGGACCTGGTGGAGTTCGGCAAGTTGCTTGACATATCCTGGCAGGCAAAGAAGAATCTGGCAACGGGCATAACCAACCCCAGGGTGGATAAGATATACGACCTGGCCAAGCAGAACGGCGCCCTGGGCGGCAAGCTTACCGGCGCAGGGGGCGGCGGCTACATCATGCTGTACTGCGAGAAAGCATACCAGAAAGCCGTGACAAAGGCGCTTCTGAAGGAGGGGTTGAGTCCGCTCGATTTCCATTTTGACAAGAAGGGAGCCAGCATAATAAACGGATGAGTGATTACATGGAAGAATTCAGAAAGAATTTCATTGACGGATACCTGGACGACATAATCAGGGTGCTGAAGGAGATAAAGGCCAACAACTCAGATTTCTTCGACAAACTGGCCACCATATTCCTGGATGCCAGGGCGGACAACAGGAAAATATTCTTCTGCGGTAACGGCGGAAGCGCGTCCACCGCGTCGCACTTCACCAGCGACCTGGCCAAGGGCACAATTGTGGATGGGGCGCCGAGATTCAAGGCGCTTTCCCTGGCCGACAATATCCCGCAGATGCTGGCCTGGGGCAATGATTCGTGCTACGAGGACATATTCGTGGAACAGCTCAAGAATTTATTCGAGCCCGGTGATGTGGTCGTGGGAATATCCGGCAGCGGTAATTCCGGAAACGTCCTGAGAGCGATTAAATATGCGTCAGAGAATGACGGCATAACCGTGGGAATAACGGGCTTCGACGGCGGCAAGATAAAGAACATGACAGACCTGTGCCTGATCGTGCCGGTGCACAACATGCAGAAGACTGAAGACATTCATATGCTGGTGGACCACTTGACCACGCTGATGATCAAGGAAGAGGAGTTGGCCAGGCGTGGATAAGGCCGTTTTTCTGGACAGAGATGGAGTCATAAACAGGCTGAACCGCGGAAGCTACGTCACATCCTGGTCCATGTTCGAATTTCTCAGGGGAGCGAAGGAGGCCATTGCCAGGCTCTCGGATTCAGGATTTCTGATATTCATAATCACCAACCAGTCAGCCATAAACCGCGGTTTGTTGACGGAAGCCGGATTGGAGGTCATTCACAACAACATGCTCTTCGAGATTGAGGAAGCCGGCGGCGCCGTTGAAGGCGTGTACCATTGCCCCCACAGACCGGACGAGGGCTGCAAGTGCCGGAAACCGGAAACAGGGTTGTTCAATCAGGTCGGTGAGGATTACGACATAGATTACCCGAACTCCTGGTTCGTGGGGGATTTCGAGAGCGATCGGGAGGTTGCGGACCGGATGGGCCTCAAATTCATACTGGCCAGCGGGGGCGGCGGGCTGGAGAAAGCGGTGAAAGAGATACTTAATGAGTAAAGTTCATAAAGCATACAATATAAAATTAAATGTATATAATTAATACAATACCAATCCTTCTTCCACTTTTCCAAGCTCGATCGGCGTTGTAGTTTCCCCGACCAGCGCCCCCTTGGTGTTGGCTATCATGCAGGCACCCACCTGGCCAGTGCCGTAATTGGCAGTGCAGAGTTGGGCTTTCACACCCAGAGTCTGCTCCATTATCTCCATCTCGTAGCTCGAGGTATGGGGGTGGCAGATTATTCCCTTGTTGGTGGCTACTGCGGACGAGCCAACCGTACTGTAACCGGCAATGGTCCCGCGCTCCACCGGTACCTTCAGGGCCTTGGATATGAGGTCGATGGTCCGATCATCGAACTCCGGGTGGACCAGCGCCCCGTTGTCGTTGGCGAGAACGTTGTTGCCCATGGCATTGTGCCTCTGGGCGATTTTTGTGACCTTGATGACTCGCCCGATCTTCCTGACTTCTTCCTCGGATATGGATTGTGATACAACTGCGCCGTTGGAATTCATCCTCACAAGAGCCCCCAGAGTGCTGCAGCCGTCAACGGACATCCTGATTGCGTGCTCTATGCCGAGAAATTTTTTCACCATATCCGGGAATGCTGACTCAGTGGCAAACGGTACCAGACCGACATTCTCATTGGCCGCACAGAAAACACCCACGTAGGGGTTGCCGAATATCATTGCCTTGCCTAACATGGAAAGTCGTGCCTACTCGTCCGGAAGATAAATCCCAACCAGGTCCTCTCCCTCGTACCAGCTTACCTTGAGAATTACTTTGTTCGGAGGGTGTTCTATTCCCCTGGACCATATGAACTCGTTTACTTCCTTGTCAATCCAGATATTCGCCGGGTCGGTCTTGCGGTGTCTTGCCACGTACGCCCTGATCAATTTTATGGCCTTGGGTGCCCTACTTGTGCGGGGAGTCCTCAGCAAATCCCTCAGTGGGATGGTATATACGATTTCCTTGAATTCTTTTTCTTCTTTTGTTGCCATGTTCATCCCTCTAAAGTTTCAGCCTGCTCTTCCGCCACTGCCTCTGTTTCGGGTGGCGCATGAATTTGCGGTTTGTTCTCTGTATGACCCATGCTGGGACACGCCTGTTCGAGTTCGTGGCTTTGTTAAGCCTCATCTTTCTGGCCAGTGGTTTGTTTCTTGCCATGTTATCCCTCTTATTTCCTTTTGATAGTGATATCCCGTTTCTCGGGTGTTAGCCGCTCCAGTATCTGAACGAGATTTGCATCGTCGATTATGGCGCGGAGCTGCCCGGACTGTGCCAGCATTATCAGCTGATCTTCCACAGCCTCGGCGAATTCCGCCCTTGCGATTCTCAGCCGGGCCAATCTCTCCCTGGCTTCCTGGGTGAGTATCTGCCTCAGTATAGCCTGCCGCTGCTGGTCGGCCTGCTGGTCAACCTGGGCCTGGACTTCTTCCTGGGCCTGGTTCTGTTGCAGGGCCTCGAGCTTCCTTCGTCTTATTTCCTGAAGCTCCGTTTCATCATCCATACGGTGCACCTACTTGCCGTATTTCGCCAGTTTGGGGTTGTCCTTGACCATTTCCTTGAAAATGGCATATGATGTATTGTCCAGTATCTTCTGACCCTGGGGCGAGACCACGCGGCCCAATTTCTTGTACGGTGCTACAAGGCCGGACAGTTCCAGCTGCTGCAGTGCGAGCCGTATTATTGCACGGCTTCCGCTCCAGGCATGGGTGGGTTTTGAGCCCTTGTCCACAGGACCTCCAAAGTGGGCGGAGAGCTTCTCGGTGCCGATGGGGCCGTAGATGTAAATCTTTCTGAGAACTGCGGCTACACGGGTGTGCCACCAGTCCGGTTTTTCGGGAGATCTCTCCCTGTGGACTCCGGTTTTCACCAGGCTGGACCATTCCGGCGGTTTGATATATTCCATTTTCTTCAGTTCTTCGGCGATGCTCGCAATGAGCTTCTCGGCAGGTACGTCGTATGCTGTGGTCATTTTTTGCCTCCAGTATGCTGTGTTTGTTCTGGAAGTAGTGCCCCTAATGGGCATGGGGTATTTTAGGTTTATCCTGTATTGGATGCATGTTTTGCACCCCGATGTAATCCGCTCATAATCCACCGGCCTTTAAAAGGATTGGCCTTGCAAATAATCGGAAAGCCCTATCTTAAATATTAAGTAATCGCGCGCATTCTGGGTTGAACAAGAAGGGATGCCTGAGGATGCACATGCGTGTCTGCCGAGTCTATTCAGTGCCATTTTCAGGACCCGCACACAACACTGGGTGATACAATGACAGACATAGCCGAAACACTGGCAAAGCAGCAAAAAGAAATATCCATAGCCGAGTTCTTCGAGAAGAATAAGCAAATCCTGGGTTTCGATTCTCAGACCAAATCATTGATTACCGCAGTCAAGGAAGGCGTGGATAATTCTCTGGATGCTTGCGAGGAAGCAAGAATTCTTCCTGACATTTATGTCGAACTCACCGAAACGGAAAAGGGCGAGTACAAGATAGTCATAGAAGATAACGGACCGGGAATTGTAAAGCGCCAGATAGCCAATGTATTCGGCAGGTTGCTCTACGGTTCCAGGTTCCATGCCATACGCCAGTCAAGGGGGCAGCAGGGTATAGGAATTTCAGCCGTGGTTATGTACAGCCAGCTGACCACCGGAAAGCCGGCCCTCATAATTTCCAAGACAAAGTCAGAAGAGGTTGCCCATTTTGTCAAGCTGGTCCTGGACATAAAGCGCAATCGGCCTGACATCATAGAAGAGGATTTCAGAATCTGGGACGGGAAACTGCACGGGACCAGAATAGAGGTTCACGTAAAGGGGCGGTACGTCGCGGGCAAGCAATCAATACTTGAATACCTGAGGGCCACTGCCATAGTGAATCCCCATGTCCAGATAACTTTCAAGGACCCGAATGGCGGTACCATATCACTTCCCAGGGTGACCGAGGATCTGCCCAAGGAGACAATCGAATCAAAGCCCCACCCCGAAGGAATAGAACTGGGGCAATTCATGAGCATGGCCAAGGCCAGTGAGCACAGGAAACTTACAGCCTTCCTTGTCAATGAATTTTCAAGAGTGAGTCCCAGGGTCGCCAAGGAAATATGCGATGCCGCAAACGTGCCCGAGAACCGCAGCCCCAAGCGCATGTCCCTGGAAGAAGCGAGTTCATTATTGAAAGCCATCGGAACAGTGAAGATAATGGCGCCGAAGACTGACTGTCTAACTCCCATAGGCGAGACCCTGATACGCAAGGGACTGCGAAACGTTCTCGAGGGCCTCAAGCCGGGATATTACGCGCCCCCGGTATCAAGGTCGCCTTCGGTGTACTCGGGTCACCCATTCCTGGCTGAGGTGGGCATAGTTTATGGCGGCCAGCTGCCCAAGGACCAGCAGGTGGAGATACTCAGATTCGGAAATCGCGTGCCTCTCCTGTACCAGCAGGGCGCGGACGTGATTACCAAGGCCATAACCGAAGTGGACTGGCGCAGGTACGGCCTGGAGCAGCGCGGGGGAAAGGGCATACCATTCGGGCCGGCAATTATACTTGTTCACATCGCTTCGACACAGCTCCCATTCACATCGGAGGCAAAGGAAGCAATTGCAAACCTGGACCCGATTCGAGATGAAATCGTGCGCGCGCTGAGACTCTGCGCGAGAAATCTCAAGACCCACCTTGGAAAGAAGGCAAAGCGTTCGAAGACAAGGGAGAAGTTTGACATCGTGCAGATACTGCTCCCCGAAATAGCCAGGAAGGCGGCCAGCATCGTCGGAAAACCTGTTCCGGATCTGGGAAAGACAGTTACAGAAATCATGAACGTGGTGTGGATAGACGATAATATCGAGTACAGCAAACGGCGGCACAAGGTGGCCATCAGAATTCATAATTACATGAGCACCGGCCAGAAGTTCAATGTTCATGCAGTGGTACCGGGAAAGGCCCTGGACAGGAAGCGCATCCAGCCGGAACCGGATTCCGTGAACGGCGACAAGCTCACCTGGAATCTAAAGAGGATACCCAGCACCGAGATTGTCACCATCACGTTCGAACTTGTGGGCCTGGACCAGGATGAATATTCCGATACGGAAATATTCATCAGCGACATCAATCATGCCAGCGTCATAGGTGCGGAACCGCTCCCGGGAGACTGGGATCTTGACGGGACGGGACAGTACTCGCTGTTCTCCTTCGGGGACGCTGCCGATGAGGATGAAGTTGAAGAAATCGAGGAAGACGATGACGAGAACGGCGTTGATTATGACGAACAGACAGAGGTGATTTCAGATGAAGAATGAGGAAAGGCACCACAGGGCAGTGGACGAGCTCTACAAGATAGCCGATGACATCTACAATCAGATTGACAGGGGCCAGATACCTAAGATGAGTATCCCGCTGCGGTCCAAGAAGAACATACAGTTCGCACCCAGGAAAGGCGTCTGGAAGTACGGTAGCATGCACGGTGTCAGAAGCGCCAAGAAGATGACAGGTGCATACATGCTTCTCAGGACCATGTACATGCTGGAGTTCATACAGGGCATGGTCAAGGATTCAAAATCATCAACTCTCAGGGAGATGTATTACATTTCCGAGGGATGGGGCAATGCGAAATTCGGCTCCCAGGATGAAAGCAACAACCTGGCGGAGGACCTGGAGATTGTCACAACGTGCATGAGGGAAGATTTCAAACTTCGCCCGGAAGAGGACGGTGCCAGGGTCATCGGAAACCTTACTCTGGAAGAGATGAACAGGAAGGGCGAGAAAAAGAAGATAAACCTCAGGGATGACGTTGGCGACTCGGGTTACGGAATACCGTTCAACGTGGAGAAGGATAAGATCACCCTGCTGAATACGGATGCGAAATTCATCATAGCCATCGAGACCGGCGGTATGTTCGACCGTCTGGTGGAGAACGGCTTCGACGAGAAATACAACGCAATCATCCTTCACCTGAAAGGCCAGCCGGCACGTTCAACCAGGAGATTCATGAAGCGTCTCAACGAGGAGATGAACTTGCCTGTGGTGGTCTTCACCGACGGTGACCCGTGGTCGTTCCGCATATTCTCTTCCATCGCCTACGGCGCAATAAAAACAGCGCATATCTCGGAATACCTGGCAACACCCACGGCCATGTACTGCGGCATTACAACATCCGACATTCTGAATTACGACCTACCCACAGATAAACTGAATCCGCAGGACATCAAGGCCCTGGAGTCGGAACTTACCGACCCCAGGTTCAAGGACCGTTTCTGGAAGGATGAAATTGAACTCATGCTGAAGATTGGAAAGAAAGCTGAGCAGCAGGCGCTGGCAAAATACGGCCTGGATTTCGTTACTGACAAGTACCTGCCGGAAAAACTGACTGAACTGGGCATTCTGCAATAGACTCCCAGGCATGAACAAACATCGATAAACTTTATCAGTAACCGACCCATACGGGTCAGTAAGCCAGGAAATACCATGACAGAACTGAAACTGAGACGCAGAAACAGGCTGAGGCGCAAGGAAGTGGAGAGCCTCGCAGCGGAACTCAACAGCACCATGGGCACCGAAACCTTCCAGGCCACCGATGCGGTGGAGACAGGAGAAGCCGGCGGCAACCAGCTGGTCACGTACAAGGGCAAGCCGGTCGGAATTTTCATCAATGAAAAACCGTTCCTCACCGTTCACGGACTGCTGATGTTCGGCGCCGCCAGAAAGCACGTTACTGTTGACATGGGTGCCGTGAAGTACCTGGCCAACGGTGCGGATGTAATGGCCCCGGGAATTATCGATGCAGACCCGGAAATCAAGGAAGGCGACGCCGTCTGGGTGAGGGACCAGAACAATCTCCGACCACTGCTGGTGGGCATCGCACTCATGGACGGCCCCGGGATGGTGGCCGGGAAGGGTGGAAAGGCCGTAAAAACCGTTCACTATGTCGGGGACAAAATTTGGAATCTACCTGTCTAAGCCAGATATAATTCTTTAAGGCCGGTATCGGGATTGAGCTTGCGGCCCAATCTCACATCCGTTTTCTTGATGAGTATCTCGTTGAGAACGCAGGCCTTTGCGGAGAACAGATGTCCGCCGATAATCCGATGCGAGGCATCGGCCAGGTTGCAATGAAGATGAATGATAACCTCGTCAAGTGTGGAAATGCTGCCCTGAAGGGAAGTGAGCTCGTGAGGTTCGGCCAGCAGCTTCTTTTCATAACCTCCTCCGTTGAAGAACCCTATCTCGGCATCGCGGAGCATGCCGATGCCGGCGACTATGAACGCAGATTCGATTTTATGGTCCAGGATGGCAATGTTGAGGCATATCATCACGTCCTCGCCGTCATCGAGTTTGAGGACGACGAAACCGTCCGATGTTTCCCTTGATTGCATAATCATCTCCCCCTTCTGATTGAAAATTCATATCTGGACGGTAATCGATGATCGTTCGCTTCGGTCCAGTACTCGCACTTGCTGCATCGGTAATCGGTGGTGATGGTCTTTCCGTAAACGGTCATGTTCCTGGACGGTTTCATCTCATGGCCGCAGACCGGGCAGCCGTTGACCCTGGCGGGCTTTCCGGTGGATTTGGTACTGACCTTCAGCTTCGCCACGCCGGATATTACGGTCAGTTTCCTCACGCGGGAGCCGCTGACCCGATAATCATCGCCGCCGAAGTTAAGCTCCTGTTCCACCCTCTCCCTGAGCTCTCTCTGGGAATGAATGACCTTGTAGCGGGCCAGCACATTTCTTATTGCCAGCACCACGTCGCCGTCCTTCGGGACCTTGTACATAATGGGTATAAGCGCATCACAATATTTAACACTTCTACAAATCAGTAAGAGTTCAGTATTCTGAAATTTTAGATTGTAGATTTTAGATTTTAGATATTTGCTGGCAGAATGTCCAACCGTATTTTAGATTTTAGAACTTAGATTTTAGATCTTTGCAGGGAATATGCAACGTCGTCAATCCGTCGTAAATCTACAATCTACAATCCCTAAATCGAAAATCGTTATACATCTACAATCTACAATCCCTAAATCGAAAATCGTCATACTTGTCCAGCATTCTTCTCACAAGGTCCGGTCTGTCTGTGATTATGCCGTCAACGCCCCACTCGATGTACTTTTTCACCTGCCAGGACCGATTAACGACCCAGACATTCACATCCAGCCCTTCCGAACGGGCCGCGTTCACCAATTTTCTCGTGGCAACGCGCCTGCTCAGGTGTACAGCTTCTGCCTTCAGGTTCTTGGCTATGCGAACGGTATCCAATTCCCTGTCATCGGAAATGAAAGCGATTCTCGCTTTGCTGCGTTTCAGCTTGACCTCCATCAGCCAGGGCCCGGTGAAAGAGGAGATTATTACGGAATTCCACATATCGAGTTCCGCAAGAAGTTTACATGTCGGCGCCACAGCAGCGGCGTCCTTCAGTTCCAGATTCAGGACACACCGGCCTTTGAGCAATTCCAGGGCCTCCCGCAGTGTGGGAACCGCCTCTCTGTTTCTCAGCCTGAACACCTTGATATCCTGCAATGCCAGGTCGGATACCTTTCCGTAACCGGTTGTGGTTCTATTGACGGTCGAATCATGCATCAGCACCGCTTCGCCGTCCGAGGTTGTTCGCACGTCCGTCTCGATTATGTGCGACCCCATCTCCAGGGCCTTTCCGAAGGATTCCAACGAGTTCTCCGGAGCGTAAGCCATTGCCCCCCTGTGGGCGATTATCCTGATGTCCTTCATTGGAAGGGAATCGGCCTCCGATAATTAATAATTATGCGGAAAATCGCCTGTGCTGACTGAGATGCTTGGAAATCGTTCCTGGCGGAAGTTCGGGATTAGAGGTAGAAGGACGTGCCTGTGAATTCCTCTTCCGGGTGCATGGAGTTGCCAGCAGATGCTGCATCCGCGACAGCCTTGGGATAGGCGACATCGTATGCCTGGGTCAGGTCCGAATTGCCGCGTTCATTTATTGCGTATTCCAGGAACCAATATACCCACATACCGTGCTGGTGCTTGGGTGCGTCGAGGCCTAACTCATCAACCGCAGCGGTCTGGCTGACATATCTTCCCGAGCCGGCGACGCTGTCCATTCCGCCGCTGTGGCAGGAATCGAAGAACAGGAATATGTGCTGGCTGTCGAAGTTCTCGAATTCTGTTCCCAAATCGGTGTCCCAGATGACGCCGTCCACACCGTCGTCCAGGTTCCAGGCGCAGATGTATGATTCTCTGCTGCGTTCCGAGTAACCGCCGTGTCCGGAGAAGACGAATGCGACGTAATCTCCCGCGTCCTCCTGGCCCTCAAGCCAGTTGATTCCGGAGATAATGTCAGACCTTGAGGCGTCGTCGTCTATCAGGGTGCGAACCGTGTAGCCCTGGGATTCCAGGTATGTTGTCCAGGAATCGGCGTCTTCATCGCAGTAACTCAGGTCGTTATCGTTACCCTGGTAATCCGATATGCCTATGACAAGCGCGTACTTGTTTGGCATTGAACCGGAATCCACGACGGTGACGGTTACGGTGTCCGAATCCGAACTGGAACCGTCCGATACGGTCAGTGTAACGGTGTACGTTCCGGTGGATGAGTATGAGTGGGTGGCAGTGGCACCGGTGGCCGAACCGCCGTCGCCGAAGTTCCATGAATAAGACGAGACGGAACCGCCGGAGTTGGAGCCGTCGAAGGAAACGGATTGAGAAGTTCCAACCGTCTTATCGAAACCGGCATTGGCGTTCAGCGATAATGCGCTGCTGACTATGACAGTGAGCGTGTAAGTGCCGTATCCGGAATACGCGTACGGATTGATGTAGAACCGCCCGTTGCTATTGCTGGTCGGTGTTGTGAAAGATACTGTCTCGTAAGAACCCAATTCCTCGGAAGCTGCAACAATCTGAGGGCCGTTGTTCCATATGTAAAGGTCAAAATCGGCTGTGTTGGGGCCGCTCATGGTCGCGGTAATGGTATAGCCCAAAGGTACGTCAATGGAGTAGTAATCGTCCGTGTCATCGTATTCGTTGATGGTAGTGGTGATGACCGTACCGGATGTGATGCTTTGGGCGGTTGTTATGCCATTGTTGGTGTCTTCGGCGGGTAGTGTGGTGACCTCGACATACAGAGAGTAGAGTCCCATACCGTCATACGCCCACACATTCACATAGTAATACCCGGAAGTCGATGCAAAAATGCTGAGTTCCTCGTTGCCGTAGGCGGCCTCGGACACATCCAACTGATTGCCGCTGGCATCGTATATGTAAAGGTCGAGATCGGTGTTCACCTGGACCGGAACTTCCAGGAAGGCATAGAGTATCTCACCTGAATTAACGTAAATCTCATAGTAGTCATCCTCGTCGTAGTATTCATTAATCGTATCAGAGATTGTGTCCTGGCTGCTTATCGGATATGCGTTCGAAATAGTGTTATCGCCGTCGTCGAGACTGACTGTTCCGATTATGTCCACATCAAGGGTGTAATCGCCGCTGCCCAGGTACGAATAAACATCAATAATGTAATAATCGGTTTCCCAGGCAACGAATGTTACTGTCTCCGAGCTGGAATCGGTGGCGCTTCCGGTTATTATGAATTCGTCCCAGAACAGGACGTTCTCATAAATGTACAGGTCAAAATCCGTCCCGTAATCGCCGGTAAGGGTGGCCTGGAGAACTTCACCGGGGTCAAGTTCTATCTTGTAAAGGCTGTCGACGCCCGAACCCGACAGTGTTCCGGTGAGGCTGTCGCCGTCATTTATCACCTGGGCATCGTTGAATGGGTTTGTGACCACCAGGAAAAGGAATGCGGCTGCAACGCTTGCTATGATAATAATGATAACGACCGCAATGACCAGCAGGATCTTACCATGGCCAGACTTCGGTGGGGCCGGGGGTATCGGGACATAGGCTGGCTGAAGGTACTGCCCATACTGGGGCGGAGGCGTGTACTGGGGCTGCGGGGATTGGTATTGCGGGGGTGGGGCCTGGTATTGCTGGGGCGGCGGCGGTTGATAATAAGCAGGTTGCTGTGATTGATTATATGGCTGTTGTGTGCCATAAGCGTTCTGGGGTGCCATCACTCCGCATCTGGGGCACGCATGACCGTCGAAGGGCGTGCCGCAATTTGTACATGTATGCATGATTAAATCACCTTTTCTTTGCACTCCCAGTATAGTATAGGCATATTTCAAATTATTGCCGATTGCAAGTCGATTATTGTAGATGAAGAAACGGGTTACGTACCGATTTAAACACCTCCCCGCGAGTTTTTCTTTTTGTAAGATATTCTCCGCTGGCTGACCTTTCGCAAAAAGAAAAATTTGGAAAGAGAAAAACTCAGGTCAGCCTACTCGAAAAATCTAAGTGGTTGGCGGTGGTGCTGGAGCCCTGGAACCGGGATGTGTGTCGGTTTATGCCCCCGCCCTCCAGATAGCATGAGAAGCGATTCAGGCAGGGCATGATGGCGGGTGCTGGAACTGAATGCAGGGGTGGTTGGCTCAATGCCCTGGTAGCATGGTGTTCCGATCTAATGCTGTACCTACTCGGAATCGCCGTTCGTCTCCTCTTTCAGCCCGGCGAAATCTGCATCCGATATCTTCTTCTTTTCAGTGCTGGCACCGGCGCCGACCTCGTGCTCCGCCGCCTCAAGGACCTCTTCCTCTTCCTCGGATTTCAGTATCCTGGAGACAGTCACAATCTTGTCGTCACCCTTGATCCTCATGATGCGGACGCCCTGTGTTGCCCGGCCTATCTCTCGAATGTCCGATACTGGCATGCGTATAACCATGCCCGATTCGGACGTTACGATAAGCTCGTGTTCATCCGATACATGGCGCACCATCACGACCTTACCGTTTCTCTCGTTCGTACGTATAGTCATGACGCCTTTGGCTCCGCGCTTGGTCTTGCGATAATCGCCTACACGGGTACGCTTTCCATAGCCATTTTCCGTGATTGTCAGCAGGGAATCTTCCTCGTCTGTTACTATTTCCATGGAGACGACAGAATCGCCCTTGCGCAGGGTCATGCCCTTCACGCCGATGGAGTGGCGGCTTACCGACCTGACGTCCGTTTCATTGAACCGCACTGCCTGGCCGTTGGCGGAAGCTATTATCACCTGCTTTTGGCCATCAGTTAATGCAACTCTAACCAGTTCGTCATTGTCGCGCAATTTTACTGCCCAGATACCTGTGACCCGGGGATTGCTGTAAGCGGATAATTTCGTTTTCTTGATTATGCCGTTCTTTGTGGCAAACATCAGCCAGTGGTCATCATCGAATGTTCTGATTGGGAATGCGGTTGTAACTTGTTCGCCGTCTTCCAGCCTTGGCAGAAGATTGATTATGGCCTTGCCTTTGGCATGGCGTCCGCTGACAGGAATTCTGTATGCCTTGAGCCAGTAAACCCGACCTTTGTTGGTGAAGAACATTATGTAATCATGGGTCGATGTAACGAACAACTTGGTGACGACGTCTTCCTCCTTGGTCTCCATACCAATGAGGCCGACACCGCCGCGGCGCTGGGCTTTGTAGGTGTCCAACGGCAATCTTTTGACGTAGCCAGTGTAGGTGATGGTGATGACAACATCCTCTTCCGGGATAAGGTCCTCGATGTCCATATCGTCCGCATTAACAACAATGTCTGTTCTGCGTGCGTCGGCGTACCTGTTCCTGAGTTCAAGAAGCTCGTCTTTGATAATCATCAGGATGCGCTCCGGCTTGCTGAGAATATCTACAAGGTCGGAAATTGTGTTGATAAGCATCGAGTATTCGTCCTTGACGCCCTGCCTTTCCATGTTGGTAAGCTTGCTCAACCTCATCTCAAGGATGGCTTTGGACTGTTCCTCGGAGAGTATGAACGTGGCACTCAGTTCTTCTCTGGCTTCCTCGGAGCTCTTGGACTTGCGTATGAGAGCGATAACCTCATCGATTTTATCCAGAGCAATGAGCAAACCCTCAAGTATGTGGGCACGGGCCTTGGCCTTGTTCAGGTCGTAGGTGGTGCGTCTGGTGACTATCTCCTTCCTGTGCAGGATAAAGTACTCCATCAATTCCTTCAGGTTGAGAACCTTTGGTTCGTTGTTCACCAGCACCAGATTGATTATGCCGAATGTGTCCTGCATCTGGGTGTGCTTGTAGAGAAGGTTCAGCACGATTTCTTCCATTACGCCCTTCTTCAGTTCGATGACTATGCGCATACCGTTGCGGTCGGATTCATCCCTCAGGTCAGTTATGCCTTCTATTTTCTTGGACTTGACAAGTTCGGCAATGTTCTCGATGAGCTTGGACTTGTTGACCTGGTACGGTATCTCGGTGACTATGATGCGGGTTCTGCCGTTGTGTTCCTCAATGTGGGTCTTGGCCCTCACGCGGATGCGGCCCCTGCCGGTGTTGTAGGCTTCATTGATTCCCGCAATACCGTAAATCGTACCGCCGGTTGGGAAATCGGGCGCCGTAACGAACTCCATGAGGTCGGATATCTCCGCATCCGGGTGGTCGATGAGATGCGCCAGTCCGTCAGTAATCTCCCCGAGATTGTGGGGCGGCATGTTGGTGGCCATTCCCACGGCTATTCCCGCAGTTCCGTTGATAAGGAGGTTGGGAAGCTTGCTTGGCAGGACTGTCGGTTCTTTGAAGCTGCCGTCGAAATTGTCAACGAATTGCACGGTATCCTTGTCGATGTCGGCCAGCATTTCCTCCGCCGTACGCATCATGCGGCACTCGGTGTACCTCATGGCTGCCGCGCTGTCGCCGTCCACCGAACCGAAGTTACCCTGACCGTCCACCAGAGTGTAACGGAGAGAGAAGGTCTGCGCCATCCTGACCAGGGCACCGTAAAGGGCCTGATCGCCGTGGGGGTGATATTTACCGAGTACGTCACCCACCACTCTCACGGACTTCTTGTAAGGGCGGTTGTAACCCACTCCAAGCTCGTTCATTCCGTGAAGTATTCTGCGATGCACAGGCTTGAGGCCGTCCCTGACGTCAGGCAATGCCCTGGAAACGATGACGCTCATGGCATAATCGATGTAACATTTCTTCATCTCATGCTCGATCGGCTTCGGTACGACCTTTTGTCCGTGCGTGTCCTCATTGATTTCCGGTTCAGTCATTTTTAATCCCCCTTTGCCTTCATACTTTCCTCGACAATCTTGATTTCCTCGTCAGATAATCCATAGAGTTCATAGACCATGGAATCAATCTCCTTGTCAGTTTCTTTGATATTTTGCTTTAATTCATTGTATTTTACAATTTCTGGCAAGTAAGATTTCATCAATTTATTGATAATTTCCTTGTTTCCTTTAGGACTCAAAGCAAAGCAAGGCAATTTCACCTTCAACAACCTCTCATAAATCTTGCCTTTTCCAACATTGCCAGGTGTAACATACTCAGTTAAACTATAATACAAGAATTTGCGGAAGTTCTCATCGGATATTTTGCATGTCAGAGCATTAATTGTTACCATTTTAGGTTCGCCAGGCATTTTCTCGTACCTGACTTCAAATGTCAGATTATCCCCCTCTTCTCCCACATCAAAATTCGTAACCTTGCCCTCTATCTGGCTTGCAGATTTTCCAGAACCGTCCTTACCAACTTTTATGTCTGCCGGGTGAAGTTCCTTGAGATAAATTTCAAGTGTTGAATCCTTCTCGCGCGGAGATTGGTTCACGTAGTGGTCGAAATCTATGTTCATTTCGTTCATCTGGCGGTTGAGGGAGAGCATGCGGTCGGCGAGGGAGATTAGTAGTTTTTGTTGTTCTGGAGATGCTGGGTGGATTGGGAGTTTTTTTAAGTTTACTATTTTTACTTCTGCAAAAGTTCTTCCTTTTTCAGGTACTAAAATGTAGTAATAAAAATTCATTAATTTGGAGTTTATGAGTGTCAATATGTATTTTGCGCCAAACTTATGTGGAATGATTAGATGCGTACTGTCAAGTGTAAAATATTTGTAATTATCGTACGCTCCAACCAAATGATCGCATGTCTGTCTAACGATTATCTTTTCCTCTGCTAAAAACATCTTTTCGTTTGTATTGCTCCATAATTTATCCTTGTCGAATAAGACATAATGATTGCCAAATTTCAATGAATATCTCGAAATGTCCCTTCCTCTTAGTACTTCTTTATGGATTTCGCTCTCTTTTTCAGTTGATAAAAAATTCTTGTTATCTCCTGTTTTTATCCCATTGTAGAAGGTCGCAATCTCACCCAGAGGAAGGGATGTTTTTTCTATGCTTGTTATGACCTCAGAAGTGGTTTTCTCTAATAAAAACTTATTATATGGTAAATGCTCGAATATTTCTTGTTTAATGAGATCTCCAGTGTATTTACCATCGCTAAAATTTTGTTCGTTCACAATCTTTACTGTTTTCACCATATTATTCTTTCTTTTAGTTTCGTCACGCTCTTTTTCAAGTATTAATAGGATATTTCCACCAATCACGGCATCTTTAAAGACGCCTTCACGAATGCTCACAATTTGGACGATTTTACAAGTATCCAAAAGAAGCCTTCTAATCTTTTTAAAATAATAATTAGTGAGAATAGTACTGGGTATTATAAAACCAAATTTCCCATTATTTTTTAGTTTCTCGATGCATCGCTCTATAAACATTGCGAAAGTATTAACTTTGTACTCAGAAGAGGGTTTATACTTTTCCTTATAATAATTTAACTCATTAACATCAGCAAATTCTTGTTTTTTACCTAATGCCAAAGTTACATACGGTGGATTCCCTATCACCACATCGAACCCGGGATCATCTCCCTCGAAAGCCTCTTTGAACTTCTCTTCCCAATTGAACGGTTTCTTATCTTGCCAGTCCTTGCCAAAGTATTTCTGCAATTCTACATCTGTTCCGCTGATAAGGCTGTTTCCAACCTGAATATTTTCACCAAGAATCAGCGGCAATTTTTCACCCTGCCTAAGCGCCTTCAGCATGAGGTTCACTGATGCGATCTCTGCCGCCTGGGAATCTAGGTCCACACCGAAAATATTGTCCTTCAGTATATCTTTTTCATACTCACTGAAATCAACAATTTCAACATCTGGCAGTTGACCATTGTTCTTAGCCATTGATTTACGTACCTTATTTTTCTCCGCTTTAGAAAGTTCAGCATAGTGTTCTTGAAAATAGTCATATGCTTTGATAAGAAATGAACCGGAGCCGCATGCAGGGTCTAATACCCGTATCTTTTTTACCTCTTCAGGACTCTTCCCTTGTAATACTTTGCCAACGGTGTTTTTCACTATATAATCTACGATGTATGGGGGCGTATAATAGATACCGTGTTCCTTTCTGGATGCCTGTGTCGGCTTCAGTGAAACATTTCCTTCATTATCTATGTGGATGGTATGGCCCAAATATGTTTCATAGGTATTGCCCAGAACGTCAAAATCGAATTTTCTGAAATTGATGTTGTACATTTCCTCGATTATCTTGCCCAGCACTTCATCATCAATTTCCACCTGCTCGCAGATGTGGCCGCGCTCGAAAATCTTGCTGTCGTGTATCCTGTCGAATCCCTCGAAAAAATTCATTAGATTCTTGACTAAACATGAGTAAGAACGGGTGGCATACCAGGAATCTCGAATATGTTTTAATTGATCTGGGCTGTCCAAAATTAATTTATCTTCAGCATATCGAACAGTAATTAATCTGTCAAGAATTCTTTGAACTGCATTTTTGAGCTTCTCAATTTCCAGATTCCCATCCTCATCTTGAAGGACACTATTTTCCTTATTTTTCTCATATATAGACTTAGCCAGAGATAATCTCCATGATTTGAGATTGTCGAGGAATCTCTCGTCAATATCCGGCCTTTCCTCACGTTCAGTAAGTTCATTTAATCTTCCAGAACTAACCATTTCTCTTGAAAGATACAGTAGGTCTTGGAACCTATCTTTGTAATCATAGATACTCTCAAAGCTCAACACCAACATACCATTCAGGGCATTGAATAATCTGAACTTCTCAAAGTTGGTAAGCACAGCCCATTTGATTTTTCGACTGGGACTTGCCGCATAATTTAAAACCTGCCTTTCTTCCTCAATCCAATCTGTTTTTTCTCTGTCAACAAAAGGTATGGAATTGAATCTTTTTGCTTCAACAAAAATAGCAGGTTCATTATCAATCTGAAGGGTAATGTCCGCAAAGCCAGCACCTCTTACATATTTTTCTCGATTATACTCATCAACATCGTGAATGTTCCATCCTAATATCTCAAAAAGTCTATCAATAAAGTCAGCCCTTACGTCAGCTTCGCTGACTTCCTTTAACTTAGAACCCTTTTTCTTCTCCAAAGAAAGATAGTCTTCCACAAGGGCATTTATTTTAATCTGGATATCTCTATCACTCATGGTAATCACACATCCAGATTAATTACATCTTTTGCGTGGGCGGTAATGAAATTTCGTCTTGGCTCCACTTCGTCACCCATCAAAATGGTGAAGAGCTCATCAGCAGCCAATGCATCCTCGATGGTGACTTGCAACAATATCCGGTTAGCCGGGTCCATTGTCGTGTCCCAGAGCTGATGGTCGTTCATTTCACCAAGGCCCTTGTATCTCTGCACGCCCCAACCGTCACCCAGTTCCTTGATAAGAGTATTCTTTTCATGGTCAGTGAAGACCCAATGCTCCTGCTTGCCTTTGAACACCCTGAAGAGCGGGGGCTGGGCAATATAAATGTAACCCGCCTCAATCAGAGGTTTCATGTATCTGTAAAGGAACGTAAGTAGCAGTGTTCGAATATGAGCGCCGTCAATATCGGCATCGGTCATAATGACGATTTTGTGGTATCTCACTTTGGCAATATTGAATTCCTCGCCGATATTGGTTCCGAACGCGGTGATCATGGTCCGGATTTCGTTGTTTCTGAGAATCTTGTCCAGCCTGGCCTTTTCCACATTGAGGATCTTGCCCCTGAGCGGAAGAATGGCCTGGAATTCACGGTTACGGCCTTGCTTCGCCGAGCCGCCTGCGGAATCTCCTTCCACAATGTACAGTTCGGACTTGGCCGGGTCCTTTTCAGAACAATCTGCCAGCTTGCCCGGCAATCCGCCGCCCTCGAGGAAACCCTTTCTTCGGGTTAATTCGCGTGCCTTGCGCGCCGCTTCCCTGGCATGTGCCGCCAGTATGGATTTCTGAATGCAGGTCTCGGCAACCTTGGGATTTTCTTCCAGGAACTCGGCCAGCTTCTCGTTCACCAGGGTTTCGACTATGCCTTTTATGTCGCTGTTGCCCAGCTTGGTCTTGGTCTGGCCCTCAAATTGCGGTTCAGAGAGTTTCACACTTAATATCGCCGTAAGGCCTTCCCTGACGTCCTCTCCGCTGAGCGCCATGTTCTTGTCAGTGAGAAAATTATTCTTCCTGGCATAATCGTTCAGCGTCCTGGTGAGACCGGACTTGAAACCGCTGAGATGGGTGCCGCCCTCGATCGTATTTATGTTGTTGGCATAGCTGTGGATGGATTCCCTGTAGCTGTCGGTATACTGCATGGCAATTTCCAGCTGGGTATCGCCCTTGCTGGCGCAGAAATAGATGGGTTCCGGATGAAGAACGCCCTTGGCCTTGTTTATGAATTTGACGTATTCGATAATGCCGCCCTCGAATTTGAAAACGTGTTTGGATTCCGCATCGTCCGTCTTTTCAACAGTGATGCACAGACCGCTGTTCAGGAACGCCAGTTCTCTCATTCTTGTGAGAATTACATTGAAATCAAATACCACGGTCTCAAAAATCTCCCCGTCGGGTTTGAAGGTGACAGTCGTACCGCGGCGGTCAGTTGTTCCGGAGACCTTCATCTTGCCCTTGGGAATGCCCCTTTCCAACCTCATGAGATGATTTTTACCGTTCAGTTCCACTACCACTTCCAGCCATTCCGATAACGCGTTAACGACAGATACGCCGACGCCGTGCAGACCGCCGGACACTTTGTAGCTCTTCCTGTCGAACTTTCCGCCGGCGTGGAGCTTGGTCATGACGATTTCCAGAGCGGGTTTCTTGTATTTCGGATGCATATCCACCGGAATACCGCGGCCGTTGTCCCTTACCATTACAGTCCCCTTCTCCGGGTCCAGCGTGACATTTATTTCGGTGCAGTAACCGGCCATGGCCTCGTCAATGCTGTTGTCCACCACTTCATACACAAGATGATGTAATCCATGGGTATCCGTACTGCCGATGTACATGCTGGGTCGCTTTCTTACCGCTTCCAGGCCCTCGAGGACCTGAATCTTATCGGCATCGTATGTATCGTCCGTTGTCATATATGTCACCTAATCCAGATTAGCCCGATGAGCAACTGTGAAAATCAGTTATCCGATGCTACTCATATGCCTGAGGCCCATCCTCTTATATTTTATAGCTATACTATATATTATAACTATATATAGAGGCATCGGTTTGAACAATTCCGCATTCGAAATCATTTAATACGGAATGAATTTATCCCCGACACATCCAAGGTGCTGAAAATGGCAAGATTCCCAGAGGCCGATGCAAGACTGCTTGACAAGAAAATATGCATGAACTGCTATGCAAAGAATGCAAAGAGAGCCACCAGATGCCGCAAGTGCGGGTATGAGAACCTCAGGCCCAAGGCAAAAGAATCCAGGAAAAAATAGATGGAATTGGATTTATCCATATACATTATATTCTCAGCTGATAGGCATTTTCACATCAGCATGCCCCGCCTGTGAGGGCGGGGTCTCATTCTGCAAACATTCTGGGTGATACAAAGCTTCTGTATACTGTGAAGCCCCGGGTGTAAGCCCGGGGTGCCAGGTACTCGCCCGGCCCTTTCGTGCCGGGTGAAACACATTACACAGATCTTGCACTGGAGCTTTTCTTTCTAACTTCGCGTCGCATATTCGATGCAAGGAGTTGAATCTACAACATACATTCAAAATACATTCAAACGTAGCCCCAACGTAGCCCCAACGTAGCCTCAACGTACTTTTGACGTACCTACATCCGAATAATAACAATGCCTGCAATCATAATGGCAATAATCATTATTACAAGGGCATAGACCCACCAGGAAATGCCCGCCTCGCTTTCACTGTTCTTGAGCACCTGGACTGACATGAATGCGGTATCCTCGTTACCGGCTGCATCGGCCACGGTAAGGGTCACTTCATAGACCCCTGGCGTCCAGAAAACGAAGATCGGGGAATCACCATAGAGCAACACACCGGTCCCGTTGTAGGTAAAGGCCCAAGTGTAGTTGGTTATGGCCGCATTATCCGTGGAGGCCGTGCCGTCAAAAAATGATACGTTGCCGACAAAGACAATGGACAGAATTCCCGCATCGGCAACCGGGGATTCGATGTCCAGCACCGTTACTAGGAAGTCGGCGGAATCGGTATTGCCCCACGGGTCTCTCACGACCAGGATGCCGGAATATATTCCTGGCACATCGAACTTGAATGAAGGGTTTAATCCATTTAATTTTCTGGTCCCACCATAATAATTCAGCGACCAGGAATAATTGGCTATTTCTACATTGTCTGTGCTGGCAGAACCGTTGAACGTGTATTCATCTCCCATATTCAGGAGGACGGCCGGTGTGACTGCCGCTACAGGGTCCAGATTATCTTCCACCGGGAGTGAATTAACATCGGTAATCGCCACATTGGGTGAATAATCTTTGGCGATTATGGAGTATTTCAACTCTGTTGCGTTCAGTGGGACATTCAGCATTATTTCATATAGATTGTTCGGCATGACGGTCATGAGGGTGGCTGTCACGGTGAGAGAACCGCCGGGGATTATGAAATAAGGATATGCGTAAACCGTGGAAACAGCGTAATCATCCGTGACCTGGATGGTTATTGTGAAATTGCCGCCGGTCACCGGAACACCTGCGGTGATGTCGGTTATCACCGGTTTCGTTATGTCCTGGGCAAGAGCACCGGAGCACAATGAAATTAAAAGAAGTAATACCAGCAGACCGCCGAAAAAGGCTCTCTTTGACCCGATTGGTTCCAACATGTAGGGAAAGAAGGCCGAACCTGCACATAATCATTTCGTTGTGTTTTTCGATGGTTTGAACAGGGTTCGTCGGAATGTCATTTTTGCATTTCACCTATGAATAGTGAAAAGTGGGGAAGTGAAAAGTGACCGAAGTGAATAGTGAAAAGTGATGTTGGGAGGTAAATGATGAAAGAATCGGTACTCAAGGACAAAAAATACTCCGCTTTTCATTTTTCACTATTCACTATTCACTGTTCACTAAAAAAGATTGATAAAACAGCATACTGGAAGCATCAATCTAAAAACTACAATTTAACGAGCAAACATCAGAATACTGAACTCTTATCCTATATGATAACATATATATAGAATCTGAACTTTGCGAGGGGCATGAGCTCGGGCAACAGCATCATAATTATTCGATAGAGTTCCTTACGCCCAGCTCGTGCTAGAACTTCTGGAGGTCTTTGCATGGGTAATGACAATGAAAAAAAGTTTGCGGACGCGTCGTCCTGGGTAAGTTTTCCCAAAATGGAAGCTGAAATGCTCGAATTCTGGAACCGGAACGACATATTCGGAAAGCTGCGCGCCGGTAATGCTGGCAAGACACCGTTCGTTTTCCTGGAAGGACCGCCCACAGCCAACGGAATGCCCCATGTGGGTCATGCCCTGGGACGTGCAATCAAGGACGTTTATCTCAGGCACATGGCCATGTCCGGTTTTGATGTCATACCATGGAAGGGCGGCTGGGACTGCCACGGGTTGCCCGTCGAAATAGAGGTCGAGAAGGAACTGGGCCTCAGGTCCAAGAAGGACATAATCGAGTACGGAATAGACAAGTTCAACCTCCGCTGCCGGGACAGTGTCATGCGGTACGAGGATATCTGGAAAAAGATGAGCCAGCGCCTCGGTTTCTGGATAGACATGGACGACCCTTACATAACAATGAAAACGCCCTACATCGAGAGCGTCTGGTGGTCCCTGAAGACAATATATGAGAAAGGACTGCTGGAGAAGGGGCATTACATAGTGCCGTACTGCCCGAGATGCGGTACGCCGCTCAGCAGCCACGAGGTTGCCCAGGGGTACAAGGACGTCAAAGAACTGTCTTTAACTCTGAAATTCAAGCTCGCAGAATATGACGATGCAAAACTCGGGCCCAACGCCTTCATACTGGCCTGGACCACGACGCCTTGGACGCTGCCTGGCAATGTTGCCCTGGCCGTCGGAAAGGACATAAATTATGCTATAGTTGAGCAGAACGGCGAAAGGCTGATACTGGCCTCCGACCTTCTGGAAACGATAATTGAAGGCGAGTACGAAATGCTTGGCATGTTGAAAGGCTCGGAGATGGTTGGGTGGAAATACCAGCCGCTGTTCGATTTCATGGACCTTCGCGAGGAAGGTAAGAAAGCGTACGAGGTCGTAGCCGCGGATTTCGTGACGACGGCAGAAGGTACTGGTGTCGTGCACACAGCTGTCATGTACGGCGAGGATGACTACAACTTAGGCATGAAAATCGGATTGCCTGCGCGACACACCGTTGACACCGAAGGAAAATTCAACGAACTTGTGAGCCTGTGGCAGGGCAAATTCGTGAAGAAGAAGGGTCTGGACGTGGAAATAGCCGTCCATCTGCATGACAACAACAGACTCTACAAGAAAGCGAATTACGTTCACTCCTACCCGTTCTGCTGGAGATGCGATTCGCCGCTGCTCTATTACGGTCTGGATTCATGGTTCGTCAGGATGTCCCGGTTGAGGACCGAGATGATGGCCAACAACGAGACCATAACCTGGAAGCCGGAACATCTGAAATATGGGCGATTCGGGAATTTCCTGGAGGAGCTGAAGGACTGGGCCCTGAGCCGGAACCGGTTCTGGGGAACGCCTCTACCGGTCTGGAACTGCGCCTGCGGACATCAGCTATGCGTGGGAAGCTTCGAGGAACTCGGGAAACTGGCCGGCGGACTGCCTGAGAACTTCGAACCGCACAGACCCTGGGTTGATGAAATAGATGTGAAATGCCCCAAGTGCCAGGCAAGGATGGAAAGAGAAACGTACGTCATCGACACATGGTATGATTCCGGAAGCGCCTTCTTTGCCCAATTTCACTATCCATTTGAGAATGAAGAGATGTTTAAACGGGCGTTTCCGGCGGACTTCATAACCGAGGCCCTGGACCAGACAAGAGGATGGTTCTACACCATGCTGGCAGTTGGAACTTCAGTATTTAACGAGGCTCCATACAAAAAATGCCTTACTCAGGGACTGATGCTGAACGAGGACGGTGCCAAGATGAGCAAGTCGAAAGGAACGGCGCTCGACCCGTTCAAAATATATGATGAATGGGGCGCCGACGCGCTGAGGCTGGCCCTCTACACCACTCCGTGCTGGGCATCCAGTAAATTTTCCGATGCAACCCTCAAGGAGGCGAAGAGCAAGGTCATGACCACTCTGTGGAACGTGTACGTGTTCTTCGTGAACAATGCCAACCTGGACGGCTTTGACCCTGCCGATGCTGTAAAATCTGAGGCGCTGCTCGACCGCTGGATAGTGTCCCGGCAGAACTCGCTTGCCGGCGAAATAGGACGTGCCATGGAAGACCTGGAAGTGCACCGCGCGGTAAAGGCGATATTCGAGTTTGTTGACGAACTGAGCAACTGGTATCTGAGACGCTCCAGAAGGCGGTTCTGGTCCGGCGAGGACCCGGCGGAGAAACTTGCGGCATATTCCACATTGTACAAGGTGCTGTGCCAGACATCCAAATTGCTGGCACCGTTCACGCCTTATATGGCCGATGCGCTCTACCAGAACCTGGCAGTGGGACATCTGCCGGACGCGAAAGAAAGCGTGCATCTGGACAGCTTCCCGACATATGATGAATCCATGACCGACAGGGCCCTGGAGGACGAGATGAAGCTCATAATCGACATAGCCGAGGCCGGAAGAAATGCCCGCCAGACATCCGGCGTGAGGTTACGTCAGCCGCTTAGCGAGGCCTTTGCGGTGACCGAACGCGAGTTCCAGAACAGGGAAGAGGCCATACAGATACTGGAGGACGAGCTCAATGTCAAAGAGATGTTCATCGGCCCGGAACCGCCGGTGAGAGAACTGGCGTCCGCCGAGGGCAAGGGTTTCAAGGTCTACATCGAAACGCACATCACCAAAGAACTGAAGCTGGAAGGCATATCCCGGGATGTGGTCCGGCGCATCCAGAGCCTGAGAAAGGAGATGGACCTCAAATACGACCAGACAGTCAAAATGGGCGTTGACGGGGACGACGAGATACTGGAGGCCATGAAACTCTTCAGGGATTACATCACCGGGGAAACACTGGCGGTGGAAGTCGTCCAGGGTGAACTGGAAGGCGGAAAGCCCGGCGAATGGAAGATACTGGACATGACGCTGAAGGTCTGGCTCCTGGAATTGTAGATTTTAGATTTTAGATTTTAGATTTTAGATTTTAGATTTTTGTTAAGAATATGTAACGCCGTCAGTCCGTCGTAAATCTACAATCGTTATCGTTTACGCAGAATACTTACCGAAAACGGAAGTCAAGGAATGAGCAAGCTCACACAAGGATTAAATACTTCGTGGTGCTATTTGCATAATGTGTTCGAGAGGGGTACGACCGCGTTCCGACACGAAAACCGAGGGGATTAAACATGAAGTATAAATTACTGACAGCAGCGATATCGATAGTCTGTGTTTTTATGATGACCGCAACGACATTCCAGCCGGTGGCTGCGAATCGCGGTGCAGACGGAACGGTCATGCACCCGGACACGTTCGTCGACGGGGACGGCAACACCCATATGGTTTACAGCCAACTGGTGAGATATTATGTGAATGTGGGCAATCAACAGGTCCCAAAATGGCAGGCAGAAGTATTCTACAAGAACAATGTTGACATTGTAAAATCTGGAAACTCATGGAACTCACCCATCCAGATAAGCGATTCCATATCCGATTCGCTGTGGCCCCAGGTCAGCGTAGATTCATCCACGGGCATAATTTATGTTTCATGGACGGAGGAAAGCCGACATGACAACAAATTCTGGTATGCTGGTAGTTCGGATGGTGGAGCGAGTTTCACCGTTCAGAGATATGGCGCTTCCGCACCCTGGCCGGTTGCGCCCAACCAGAACATGGTCGCAAGCGAGGGAATATTGACCTTCTCATGGGCGCCCTCCAACTCCCTGGAATTGGTTGCGGACATCGACGGCGACATGATTCCCGATTTCCACGATATCGAGCCGATGATATACAACACTGACAATTTCGCCATAGACATCAAACCGGACGTCGTTGCCACCGACAACGACCTGGGCGTGACCGTGGCCATAGATTACGGCGGGGAAGATGACACTTTCCCGACGGTAACTTCGGCAACCGGCGATTTCGCCCTCTCCACAGGCGATTACATAGAGATTAACCTGGAAACCGATGCAGAATTCTCCGCAATTATCAAGATGCCATACTCTGAGGTTCCACCGGCTTTGAACGAGGAATGCTTGAGGATGTACCGCCAGGTTGGAGATGATTGGGTCGCGGTCACGGACTGGGAACTGGAAGAGTTCACAGGCATCAACACCGAGCATGGATATGTATGGGCCTATGTGAAACATTTCAGCACGTTCACGACGGCAGATGCGAGCTTGGTAGATGGTGACGGAGACGGACTTACTGACCTGACGGAAGACACAGAACCAAGTTCAATACTCACAATTCCAGTGACAGAAAGCAATTTCAGTAGCGCATCCCTTTCCACGAATCCGTCAGAAATAACTTATTTCACTTTTGAAATTGAACCGTATAACAATCTTCTCGCAAAGAGCGGTCTAATCGAAATATCCTCCACCGCCGCACAGCCAATAGAAGATTTGGAACTGGACATCGGCGACGACGGCACAATTGACTGGAGGGCATTAATTCCATTCGAGGGCACATTACGTTTTGGTTCGTTCACGGACGCAATAAGTGATTATCTATTCAAAAATCACCTAAATAATAATCTAACAAGTGTGCAGATTCCCTTCATGTTCACTTCATCAATCCCCGGCACGCTTAACATCAATTATGCACAGATAGAGATAGAGGACGTCACGACTTGGAACTACGAAGCAGATACCAGCGGCGATGGCCTATTTGATGGATGGGATGATAAAAACGATAATTTTGACTATGAAAGAGAAGGGGTAGACAGTGAACTCGGAACGGATACTGACGAGATTCCCGGTGCACTGGCACTCAATCTTGACCCCAGAGAGAAGAATGTGGTCGGCTCCAGTGGCCAGGTGGCCTGGAACGAATTCCAGGAAGGAATCAATCAGGTTAACGGCAATCTCGCATTGACAAATCCGGATTTGGGATTTCAGGCACTTGGACACACCATCATGCTGGAGAGAACCTACAACAGCCTCAATTCCGAGATTAACGGACCTTTCGGATATGGCTGGAATTTCAATTACGGCGAGAAACTCCAAATCGGTGAGCGATTGTCGACTTCATTCGATATGAGCGACGAGGGATTTGCTGTGGAGACCGACAGGACATACAGCATCGTAAAGTGGGACGATATTAACGGACGGGTCTATTTCAAGTCTGACAGGCGTGATGCGGGAGACGAAATGATCACGAAAGCCTTGGGCAAGGCAATAACGAGCAATGACGAATGGGAATTGAGTGCCCGCACAATGATATCCGAAGACGGAAATTGGGTCCATGCATTCCCCCTGTTCATCTCAGACGCCAGCAGGACGAGCGTCCACGGAGCCAACAGCATTTATTTCTACTGGCTTGATGATGATACGACAGATAGTACTACTGCATTAACTGGAAACACCTTCGGGGGCAGGTACATAGACAAAGATGGCATTACAAGAATTGATATTAAAATAAGAGAACGGTCAATTAACGTCGAATACCACTTAAAAGCCACTTATAACACCCAAACCTTGACTTTGTACATAATAGATAGCAATAACATAATTCTTACCAGCGGCAGCTACACGATAGGAACTAATCCAAATGATGATTTTACCCTAGGGAAGGTCGGCGTCTCGTCTCGTGGAACCAGCCAGTATGCAGATAATGTCGTGGTCGGCTGGACCGATGATATAGATTATGTAATCGGCGAGAAAAAGTTCAGAGACGGTTATGTTGAGTTCATTGCAGGAGACGGCAGTTACTACGACTTTGAAGACCTGCGCGACGGAACTTACTCCTCACCGCCCGGAGCAAATGTTAATCTCATATATGAAAATGGAATTTACAAACTCAGATACACTGACGGCCTGATGAAAATTTTCAATGATACTGGCCGATTACAAGAGATACAGGATAAAAATGGAAACTCGCTCTGGATGTTGTATGACATAAATGAAAACCTAATCAGAGTTGAAGATAACACCGGGTTGTTTCTGGATTTCATCTATACCAATGGCTTAATTACCATGATAGAGGATTCGGCAGGTCGGACTAACACTTACACCTATGACGTGAATGGAAACCTCATAACCAGAACCGATGCGATGGGCAATGAATACCGGTATGATTATTATACATCCGTCGGTCTTGAGCATAAAATCTCGACCGTGATTAATCCGTTGGGAATGTACAAGGAATATCAATATTCTGGGGCTTATCCATTTATAGTAACTGGATGCACTGTGGGCGAATTTGACTTCGCCACTTCGACAAAATCGCCCTCTTATGTCGAATATGAAGCGAATTATACCTACCCAAGCCACACGTTGGCTATAGATGCAAACGGCCATGAGTCGAAGCGGATTTTCGACAAGCATGGCGCGGCCATTGAGGTCCAGAACCCGGACGGTTCGAGTATTGCGAAGGAGTATGATAACGACCTCAACCTCGCCAAAGAGACAGACGCCCTCGGAAACGATTGGGAGAATAACTATGACCCGCTGGGCAACCAAGTAGAACAGAAGGACCCCACCGGGAACGCCTCCGCGACCGAGTTCGAGAACGTGGTTACGGCTGATGAATACGTCTCGCTGCCCACGAAGACCATTGACAAGAACGGAGCCGAGACAACCTATGCATACGACGAGAACCGAAACCCGTCCGCCATGACAGACCCGGAAGGCCAGACCACAGATTTCGAATTTACATCTGACGGTCTGCTACAGAACCAGACCAGGCCGGATGGTGCGGTCACCCGGTATACTTACGATGTGTACGGGAACGTGATAATCGAGACCGACGCGCTGGGCAATACCATCACCTATTATTACGACGCGATAAACAGAAAAACCGGCATGATGGATGTGAGAGGTTTCACGACCCAATACCAATACGACGCTCTGGGCAGGACTGTGAGCATAACCGATCCGATGGGCAATGTCGAAACCTATGTTTACGATGCGCTGGGCAACACCCTGGGTTTTATTGACCGGACCGGAGCCACAACAACCTACGCCTACGATGTGTTCGGGAGGAAGATTTCAGAAACAGACGCCCTGAACCACACTGCGTACTTCGAGTATGACCTGAAAGGAAACATGGTCGAGGAAACCGACAAACGCGGCAATTCCACCCATTATGTTTACGATGAGATGGACAGGCTCGTTTCGGTAACAGACGCCCTGGGCTTTTACGAGAACTACACCTATGACGCCAACGGCAACCAGCTTGAAAAATTCGACAAGCTCGGCAACAGATGGTACAAGTATTACGATGAACTGGGAAGGGTCACACACGATTTCTGCCCGTACGATGTGGCAATCAGGTACGAATATGATGCAGAAGGCCAGATGACCAAACGCATCGACCGGTTGAACTACCAGACAATTTACGAGTATGATGGCCTCGGAAACCGTGTTAGAGAATTGGGAGCAGCAGGTTCCGACACTCGATACGCTTATGACTCCGTTGGCAACCTAATGAGCGTCAGCCAATTTGATGGAGATTTAGACACAACCTGGCAATATGATTATGACTTGCTGGGCAGGAAAGTTGGTGAAATTACCCCGCTCGGCTTCGTCTATTCCTGGGAATATGATGAAACCGGCAATCTGATTGAGTACATTGATGCAAACGGCCAAAATACCTCATACAAATATGATGCATTGAACAGGCTGACCAACCTGACAATGCCGGGAGCCAATCTCCAGGGCGACTATCAGGTCAATATAACGTATCTCATAACGGAGAGCGAGAGAGAGGATTATGGATACCCGCCGATAATGGTCATCTACGGATTGCCGGTCCGCATGATGCCCATGCCCCCCAGGATGCACACTATGGAGAAGGAATACGACATGCTGGGCAGGCTTGTCAGGGAGATGTGGGCCATTACGGACATAGATTCTTTCCAGGTGGGTAGCACCAACTTCTACAATATCACCTATGAGTATGATACCAACGGCAACGTGATACAGATGACGGACCAATTCGGATTAATCACCACCTACACCTACGATGCCCTCAACCGCTTGCAAACACTTACTGACCCGGACGGAGACACCACCACCTACGAGTACGACCCGATAGGCCAGTTAACCCGGACCACGTACCCAACCGGGACAATGATTTTCCAGACCTACAACAAAGCCAATTTATTGACAAAAATCGAGAATGTCAGGTCAAACTGGACAATTATATCGAGTTTCACATACGGCTACAATTTCAATGCCAACCGGGTGAGCATGACAGAGGCGAACGGCGCGACAACCTACTACGCATACGATATGGAGAACAGGCTGACAGGAGTCACGTATCCAGATGGTACACAGACGCAATACCAGTACGACCTCCGAAACAACCTTGTCCGGACGACCCAACTATCCGGAGGCGTAATCACAGACACGACCTACTCAGACTACGACAGTGAGAACCGCCTCCTCCAATCCGGCGCTGCCACCTACGAGTACGACAACAACGGCAACATGATACACGGCAACACCAACTACCGCTATTACTCCACCTTCCTGGACGGCTACAAGGTGAACTGGCTCGTCGGCGTCGGTAGCGTCGGCGGCGGGCCCATCGAACCCGACTCCGCGGACGGGAACACAATAATGTCAACCACCGCAGAATCAACAACCAGCACCGAGGCAACCAGTTATGGCTTCGCCCTGGACGGCCGCCGTGTGGGCAAGGCCGGCTACGTCAACCTCACCTATCTCTACGACGGCGACAACGTGATTTACGAGCTGTGGGACGACATGCTGGTGAGGTTCACCCACCCCATCCCGATAAGTTCCGGCTGCATCGGCTGCGGGCCGGGAAACGGCATCTTCTTCACCGACCATCCAATCAGCATTACCATCGACGGAGTGAAATACTACTACCTGTACGACGGATTGGGAAGCGTGACCGAGTTGATTGACGTTAACGAGAACGTGGTCAATTTCTACCGGTACACACCGTTCGGGGACGCGCTGGTCCGGGAGGAGGCTGTTTACAACCCGCACCAATTCACTGGGCGACAATACGATGCTGAAAGTGGATTATATCATTACAGAGCAAGGGCGTACTCCGCCGACATCGGCCGGTTCATGCAGCAGGACCCTGCGGGGATGGTGGACGGGGCGAATATGTACGCGTACTGTGGGAACAATCCGGTGAATGGGGTGGATCCGAGCGGGATGAGTTGGCGGAGGGCATATCAAAGATGCTTACTTGGATATGAGGCATGTTTGTATGAGGCTGATTGGGTATGGTATTTGGAGCTAATACAATGCGCCGCTATTGGGGGGGCTGTAGGAACTGCAATTGGATTTGTTACATTAGGTGTGGGATTAATTGCGGGTCTTGTGTCATCCACTGTTTGTGGTTTAGCAGCTGATGATAAATATGATAAGGCAAAGAAAATGTGTGCCCAATGGTTTAGTAGGTGTATGGCTAGCATTAGTCTTGTGGGCATTAGACTTGCTCCAGTATAAATTTGACGCTGAGAGAGTTATATGACAAATAAAAGTGAAAATCATAGCAATGGAGGGATAATTAATTCATATGAGATAAGCGTGTTAATTATCATATTGAGTTCCATCGGTTCTATTTTTTGTCTATATTATCGTTTGTTGCTTCCCTATGCAGACATGGAAGAAAATATGGAGGCAATGAATTTTTTTCTTTTATTTATCATAGATTTCTTAATCTTTTTCTTTGTAATATCCTTGGGGTTTGGTTTTTTTTGGGTATATATATCAATCAAAAAATCATATAGTAAAAAGACGTTACAAATAGTTTCAAAATTTACTATGTATTGGGCAATATTTCTTTTGTTGATAGGGGGAACTGGGGTTATACAAGTTTTACTCGGTTTTCGCCACTTTGAAATTGTAAATGCCCATCTACCATCTATCCTAATATTCTTTTTCCTTATTTTATCATTAATTGGGTTAAATTTAATATATCTCTTGATAAAAAATCCGACTATAATATTAGGAACGAGATTGATTATAAAGGCGAAGTTTGAAAATACTGCTAAAGAAATCAAGAGTTATTTGAATAGGCATGATTTCATTTCAACATCTTTAAACAAACACGAAAATACAATTGTTTATAGAAGAGGTTCCTTATGGAAAGGATTTGCTGTTTTTGAAGTACAAATTGAAGGGGTGGAAAACACTACAATTTGTGAATGCAAATTTTACTTTAAACCAGGTTTTCCTTTTCACATGTTGGAATTTCCTATCGAAAGTAAATTCCAATTTCCTGATATGATCGGGCGAAAAAAAGCATTCATCCTTAAAAATGATTTTATCTCTTTCTTGAGAGAACATTTAGATGAGAATATTAAAGTACAAGAAAGGGGGCGTGTGAGCAACAAAACACCGAGGGGGGTGGAGCCCCCATGACAATCAACCTTAGCGAAGTTGGAGGTGCCTACCAGATATTCGTGGCCGAGGATAATTCATCAGTTTACGTGCGCCTGAAATCGAACGATGTCATCAGAACAGATGACGAATTCCAATACACTTCTTACATCTACCCGAGAAAGAACCGCCTGACCGCCGTCACATACCCGGACGGCACCCAAACCCAATACCAGTACGACCTCCGAAACAACCTTGTCCAGACGACCCAACTATCTGGAGGCACAATCACAGACACAACCTATTCAGACTACGACATCGAGAATCGGCTGCTCAGCTCCGGCAACACAACTTACGAGTACGACAACAACGGCAACATGATACTTGGCAACACCAACTATCGCTATTACTCCACCTTCCTGAACGGCTACAAGGTCAACCAGCTTGTTTCGGTCGGGGCGGTCGGCGGCCCAGGCCCCGGGCCGGACCCCTGTTCCGTGAGCGGCGGCGACACCCTGCTCGCGAGCAGTTCGCTCGAAACACAGGAGAGCACCCCCGCCACCAGCTACGGCTATGCCCTGGACGGCCGCCGCGTGGGCAAGGCCGGAGCCGTGGACATGAAATACCTCTACGACGGCGAGAACGTGGTTTACGAGTTGTGGGACGATAAGACCGTGCGGTTCACGCACCCCATCCCGATAAGTTCCGGCTGCATCGGCTGCGGGCCGGGAAACGCGATATTCTTCACCGACCATCCCATTTCTATCTCAATCGACGGGGTGAAGTATTACTACCTGTACGACGGGCTGGGGAGCGTGACGGAATTGATTGACGAGTATGAGAACGTTGTCAACTTCTACCGCTACACGCCCTTCGGGGACGCGCTAATACGTGAGGAAACCGTCTACAACCCGCACCAGTTCACCGGTCGCCAGTACGATGCCGAGAGCGGGCTGTACCACTACCGCGCCAGGGCGTACTCTGCGGACATCGGCCGGTTCATGCAGCAGGACCCTGCGGGGATGGTGGACGGGGCGAATGTGTACGCGTACTGCGGGAACAATCCCATCAACAATGTTGATCCGACGGGGATGCGACGAAATTGGGCAATGTATGTTCGTTGTATTTCAAGTACGATACAAATGTGGGAAGCAGAAGCGAATCCAGACATTGGAATGAATGTTCCATTATATCAAAAAATAAATATCATATATGGGACATTGCAGAGATGCTGCTATAAATGGTTAGGGGGGCCGCCTTGTCCAACATTCGACTATTATGGCGGTCGTTTATTGTACAGTTCATGGATACCCCTACCTAGATGGCCATATGGGGGGTAATCTATGCAAAACAAGAAAAAAACAAAAAAAAGGGTTGCTTTCACATCATTAATGATATTATTCATCCTGTTTTCCATAATTTTTTATGCTTGGGTTAGTCAAAATAATTCCGAACCAACATCATTATGGACAAAGCCTGTCGAAATTGAAGAAATATATGATTCAAAAATTCTATCTTTGTATCATGAAAAAATTGTTGTTGTTTTGAACTTAATAATAGAACCAGAATCCAATGTTTTAGAGTGCATATATAAAGGTAATATTCAAGCCTTTGAAACAAATAATGGTGATGAGAAATGGAGATTGAACCTGACAGAACCTACATTGACCCTGCTTACTTCTGAACCAGTGCTTTCTCTCAGAAGCGTTGATGATGGTATACTAGTGAGATTTTTCTCTAGTTTATACTATTTAGACTACGAAGGAGGTATAATATGGGAACATCACCATTGTGTTTCTGCATCCATCGAAACGATTGTTGACTTAGAGAGAGATGGAGAGGATGAGATAGTTGTGGGGACCCTCCTGAATAATTCTGAAAGTATTCACATAATCAAGGCTGCAACAGGAAATATTCTCTATTCGTTGAAAGGGAACTTCACCGGTTTCAATCCATTTGGCGAAGTGGTTCTCCACAACGCAAGCGACGGATTAAGTCTTATTTATGTGTCAATGAAAGGGGACGTAATCTCCTTGAACATAGAGAAAAGTGAAATTAACTGGATCTATCATCAAGCATATTCCTCTCACTTGGTAAAACATTTTCCGACGAATGGCACCAACACCAGAAATGAGATAACACTCTGGTGTTGGAAACCGGGAGATGTATGCTCTCTTTTGATAATCGATGTGGATACAGGAGTAATAAAGAGGCAACACAATATCAGTGACGAGTCCCTACTCTATCCGTTGGGGGAATTTATTATAGGTGATGACAACACACTCGATTACGTTTTCATACAAAGCGCATTTGATGAAAATATGTACAACATAGTGGCATTGGATGGGGGCGCGTTGAGTACAATCTGGGCCGTGAACAATGTTTCTTTGGCAGGTGTTGGTTCCGTTTCAGAACATGCACTCGCCATCTTAGTTGATAATGAAATCATCTATGTCAATATCAACACAGGCAATCGTGTGATTGTCAACATAGGGTCAACCGCAATGGATGTAAACATTATTAACGAGAATTCCAATCGAAAAACATTGTTTTATACTTCAGAAAATGAGGTTGGAGCTTATTCATTTTATTGGGAGGGGTAAATTCGTTGTGAAAGAAAATAATGGAGAAAATGTGAAGGTTGACCATGCGGAACAAGGAGGTGCCTACCAGATATTCGTGGCCGAGGACAATTCATCAGTTTACGTGCGCTTGATAACGAACGAGGTCATCCGAACAGATGACGATTTTCTCTACATTTTTTACACCTACCCACGAAAGAACCGCCTGACCGCCGTCACATACCCCGACGGCACCCAGACGCAATACCAGTACGACCTCCGAAACAACCTTGTCCAGACGACCCAACTATCCGGAGGCACAATCACAGACACAACCTATTCAGACTACGACATCGAGAATCGGCTGCTCAGCTCCGGCAACACAACTTACGAGTACGACAACAACGGCAACATGATACTTGGCAACACCAACTATCGCTATTACTCCACCTTCCTGAACGGCTACAAGGTCAACCAGCTTGTTTCGGTCGGGGCGGTCGGCGGCCCAGGCCCCGGGCCGGACCCCTGTTCCGTGAGCGGCGGCGACACCCTGCTCGCGAGCAGTTCGCTCGAAACACAGGAGAGCACCCCCGCCACCAGCTACGGCTATGCCCTGGACGGCCGCCGCGTGGGCAAGGCCGGAGCCGTGGACATGAAATACCTCTACGACGGCGAGAACGTGGTTTACGAGTTGTGGGACGATAAGACCGTGCGGTTCACGCACCCCATCCCGATAAGTTCCGGCTGCATCGGCTGCGGGCCGGGAAACGCGATATTCTTCACCGACCATCCCATTTCTATCTCAATCGACGGGGTGAAGTATTACTACCTGTACGACGGGCTGGGGAGCGTGACGGAATTGATTGACGAGTATGAGAACGTTGTCAACTTCTACCGCTACACGCCCTTCGGGGACGCGCTAATACGTGAGGAAACCGTCTACAACCCGCACCAGTTCACCGGTCGCCAGTACGATGCCGAGAGCGGGCTGTACCACTACCGCGCCAGGGCGTACTCTGCGGACATCGGCCGGTTCATGCAGCAGGACCC